>Ga0194126_10009631_pt1 | contig 12839 bp, 7 predicted proteins | sample TA2KigC150mmetaG_FD_148641 | JGI IMG/M metagenome (GOLD analysis project Ga0194126, IMG submission 148641) | Freshwater microbial communities from Lake Tanganyika, Tanzania - TA2015035 Kigoma Deep Cast 150m | ecosystem: Environmental > Aquatic > Freshwater > Lake | place: Tanzania: Lake...
TCCTTGTCCAGGCAGAAGGATATGAACAGCGCTGGCCTGATCGGGATGCCGTCTTTGGTGGTCGCCTCGAAGTCGACCGTGCGTAATTGGGTACGCAGGTCGATCACCGCGCCGGGACGGTCGTAGGTCCTGGTGAACACGATCCCGGGACCTTCCACCTGGTGGAACTCGATCCCGGCCGAGATCCCAACCACCTGGTGGGAGTGAGTCCAGACAGTACCGGGCTCGAAGAGCCCATTGAAATAATCGCCGGAAATGCGTTTTTCGGTCTCGCGTGCCACCCGGCTCCCAGCCGACCAGAAAGGATACTGGAGACCGAGCGTGAAATATAAAAGAGCGAAGAATTTTTTCCGGCTTTCCTTTCTATCCTCGGGGTCGGAGGCGGGGAGGATGATCTGCGCCATGTGGTAGAGCAGGTGTGCCAGGAGCAGGTAGATTGGGATGGAGATCAGCAGGATGCCGATCCATTTTTCATAGAACCAGCCGAATAAGGCTATGGAAAGCAGGAGGGTCGTGGATACAAGCCCCCGGAGGCCGCTGTGTTTACGGGTCAGGAGATAGGTGATGAGCGGGATCGTGAGATACAGGAGGAACCAGCGGATGAAAGCAGAATTGGGAAAAGCGTTCTCTGTTCCAGGGTCCGTTAGAAAACCTGGCAGGAAACCGACGATCAGGACCAGGAAACCCGCTTCAACAGTTGCAAGTAACCCGAGGAATAATCCTTTCGCTAGTCCACCCCTGCTGTCTGTTTTCCGGTAGTGACGGACCCTGCCCAGGGTATACCAGGCGACGAGAAGGATCAGCCCGGCCAGACAGATCGCGGATACTACGATCCCGGCTGCGGTGTTGATACCATCGATCATGGGTTGGATGTCAGGATAATCCATCGGTTATCTTCGATCTGATTGGTTCCCATCGCGGCGACCGGATCGTTCTATGGTCGCTAATTCCTTCTCCTGGAAGTTCATTCCCAACCGGCATAAAGCAGTATATAATCCCCGACTCCATATTGTCAAGTGATATTCGCGCTCTCTATTTGGACCTGGCCCATGCTCGTTGAATTCCATTCTCATACAATCGCATCGATGGACTCGCTGGTTCGACCGGCCAGCTTGCTGGCTGCCTGCAGGCGGAAGGGCATCGACCGGATCGTGGTAACAGACCACAATACGACCGGCGGGGCACAGGCGGCGTTTGAACTCGATCCGCAGCGGGTCATCATCGGCGAGGAGATCATGACCACCCGGGGTGAGATCCTGGCAGCCTTTGTGGTCGAGGAAATCCCGCCCGGCTTGACTCCAGCGGAAACGATCCGCCGCCTGCGGGGACAGGGCGCTTTCATCAGCGTCTCGCACCCATTCGACCGCCTGCGCAGTGGAAGTTGGGCCCCGGCAGACTTGCTCGAGATCGCGCCGCTGGTGGATGCAATCGAGGTGTTCAATTCGCGCTCAATGCTGCCTTCCGCCAACCGGAGAGCGCAGGCTTTCGCCAACCAGCATGGTTTACCAGGAACAGCCGGCTCGGATGCTCACTCCACATGGGAACTCGGACGGTCACTCTTGAGCCTGCCGCCCTTCGAAGGGGCGGACGGGTTGAGGGCCGCCATCCGGGAGGCAGAGATGCAATCGAGGATGTCCCCTCCCTGGGTCCATCTCCTTTCTCGTTATGCCGTGTTCAAAAAATCCCGCCCGCATTGACCCTCGTATCCCTTCGTGTTAGACTGGATGGTTGCATATTCGACCAGGAGGCAGGATTGCAGGTTGGATTCGACTCGACCGGAATCATCTACCGCTGGCTGGCAGCCGTTGTTTCCTGCCTGGCCATAAGTCTGTTCATCCAGGGTCAGCCGGTATTGGCGCAGCAATCCCCTCCGCATGTGACCTATCCCGAGCCTGGGCAGGCGCTCCAGGGAACGGTGATGATTACCGGGTCCAGCGAGATGGCGGGTTTCATCTCGGCGGAAGTGTCCTTCGCCTATCCTGCTGACCCGACAGATACCTGGTTCACGGTCTCCAGCCACGCCGCGCCTGTGGCCGGAGGGACCCTGGCCGCCTGGGATACATCGCAGATCACCGACGGGGAGTATGTCCTGCGGCTGCGGGTTTTCCTTGCTGATGGGACCATGGTGGACTATCTCGTAACAGGTTTACTGGTGCGGAACTACACCCCAATCGATACGCCCACGCCCAGCCCGATCCCGCCGCACCCTACTGAACGACCGACCAGTACGCCCACCGGCGCACCGGCGCCAACTCCGACACTCCTTCCGGGAAACCCGGCGCAATTGACGGCCGCGGATACATCGACTGGTTTTCTCATCGGCGTCTTTGCCGGGCTGCTTGTCCTCGCCGCCGTTTTTCTCTACTCCCGGTTCCGCCGGGCATAAGCATTTTAATCCGATTGGCCCATGACACAAGAAACCTACCTTCTCGTTGGACTTGGCAATCCTGGCCGGGTGTACCTGGAGAACCGGCATAATATCGGCTTCATGCTGGTGGACCGGCTGGCGGTGCGACTCGATGTACGCTTCACGCGGCTGCAATCCAGGGCGCTGGTTGCCAGCGCTATCCGGGGGGAACGGAAACTCATCCTGGCCAAGCCGCAGACCTTCATGAACCTCTCCGGCCAATCTGTGCAGGGACTGGTGCGTTTCTACAAACTCCCACTCGCCAACCTGCTTGTTGCGCACGACGACCTGGACCTGCCGCCAGGGGCGATCCGCATCCGGCCGGACGGCGGCTCCGCAGGACAACGCGGGATGGAATCCATCATCCAGCGCCTCGGCACGGATGGCTTTGCCCGGCTCCGTCTCGGCATCGGTCGTCCGCCGGGACAGTTGCCCCCGCCGGATTATGTTCTCCAGGATTTTTCGAGCAGCGACCTGGCTCTGGTCAACGAAACCCTGGAGCGCGCTGTAGAGGCTGTCCTGGCATGGCTCGAAGATGGCGTGGAGGCAGCCATGAACCGTTTCAACGGCTCCACTGCATAGGGGAAATCCCCCAGTCCGTCCGACACAGGGTTGTTGGGCCGGACAATCCAGATACGCCTCGGAAGCATTATGGAATACCTCCTCGACCAGATCCGCTGTCTGCCGGAATACCGATCGTTGCTGGAAGGACTCAAGTCGGGTGAATCGCGCCTCGGGCTGGCCCTGCCACGCGCCGCCCGCCTGCCCGTCGTGGCTGCCTTGCACCTGGACTTGGATCGTCCGACTGTCCTGGTCACAGACCGCGCCGACCATGCCCTGCGCCTGCACGATGAACTTGCATTCTGGTTGCCGGCTTCATCACGTTTTATCTTTCCAGAGCCGGCCCCGCTTTTCTATGAGAATGCTGCCTGGGGCAGCGCCACCCGTTGTGAACGCCTGCAAACCCTGGCGGCGCTTTGCCCATATCACCTGCCCTTCCTGGAAAAGCCGGGGACAGGCCTGGCGCCGGTGATCGTCGCCTCGGCGCGGGCGGTGATGAACCGTACGTTACCGCGCCGTGATTTCATCAAATCCAGCCGGTCGCTGCGCGCCGGGCAAACGCTGGCGCCAGCCGGTTTACTGGCTGAGTGGGCGCGTTTCGGTTACCAGCCGGTGAATACCGTCTACGAGCCGGGACAATTCTCGCATCGCGGCGGCCTGCTGGATATCTGGCCGCCGGCCGAGTCCCACCCCCTGCGCTTGGATTTCTTCGGCGACGAACTGGATGCGATCCGGCGCTTCGACCCGACCAGCCAGCGTACGATCGAGAAAGTGGCTTCCGCGTTCGTCACACCGGGTCGTGAATTCATCCAGGTGGGCGACCCTGTCCAGTTTGCGGAGGAATTATCCGAGTTCCATATCCCGCTCCTGCATCCCATACCTTCCTGCCTATTGGACTACCTGCCGCGTGATTCCCTCGTCCTGGTCGACGATATGGCAATGTTGGAAAGTGTAGTCACTGAAATGGAGGAACAGGCGGTAAAGTTACGGACCGAATCCATTGCCGAACAGTCGCTACCGGCTGATTTCCCCGTCCCGTATTTCACCTGGCCGGAACTGGCTGATAGCCTCCAGCGTCATGTCGCCCAGGAACTTGGCCGTCCCACCGATGCGGAGATTTCCGGTACATCCCCAGCGGAGGGACTCTCGCAGCAATTTGGTCGCATCGAACGATTCGGGGGCCGGCTCAAACCGTTCGCGGAATACCTCGCGAAAATTGTAGAGGCGGGCGATGTCGTCCTGGTCGTCTCCCGCCAGTCTTCCCGTTTGCAGGAACTCTGGCGCGAACACTCGCCCCGGGCCGGTACGGGAACCCCCCAATTCATCGAAGCCACACTATCTGAAGGCTGGCGGCTGGGAAAATGCTGCCTGGTGACCGATTCGGAAATATTCGGTTGGGAGAGGCCCCAGCCGCGGCTGCGGCCCCGCCCGGCAGCCGACATGCCGGAGGCGGCTTATGCCGACCTGCGTCCCGCTGACTGGGTTGTCCATGTGGATTACGGCATCGGACGCTATACCGGCCTGGTGCAGCGCACACTGGACGGGCTGCCGCGTGAGTTCCTGTGCGTCGAGTATCGCAATGGCGATCAGTTGTTTGTGCCCATCCACCAGGCGGACCGGCTGACGCGTTACATCGGTCCTGATGCCGCCCCGCTCACCCCGGGTCATCTGGGCGGAGGGGAGTGGGCGGAGACCCGCCACCGCGTCAAGGAAGCGGTGCAGGAGGTGGCGGTCGAATTGCTCGACCTGTACGCCCGGCGGCAACTGGCGGAAGGTTTCGAGTTCGCCGTGGATACTCCCTGGCAGGGGGAACTGGAGGCCAGTTTTCCCTATGTAGAGACCAACGACCAGGCGCGGGTGATCGCCGAAGTAAAAAAGGATATGGAGGCGGCGCGCCCGATGGACCGCCTGTTATGCGGCGATGTGGGGTACGGCAAGACCGAGGTGGCCCTGCGAGCCGCTTTCAAGGCCGTCATGAGCGGGAGGCAGGCGGCAGTCCTGGTTCCTACCACAGTCCTCGCCCAGCAGCACTTCGATACTTTCCGCCAGCGGCTGGCAGCCTTTCCGGTGGGTGTGGAGATGCTCTCTCGTTTCCGCACGCCGCGGGAACAAAGCCAGGTGCTGCTTGGCCTGGCGCAGGGTTCGGTGGATATCGTCATCGGGACCCACCGCTTGATCTCGTCCGATGTCCGTTTCAAGGACCTCGGCCTGGTCATCATCGACGAGGAGCAGCGCTTTGGCGTGACCCACAAGGAGCGCCTTAAACGGTTGCGCACCGAGGTGGATGTGCTGACCCTGACAGCCACCCCAATCCCGCGCACCCTCTACATGGCGCTGACGGGGGTCAGGGACATCTCGACTCTCAACACCCCGCCCGAGGAGCGCCTGCCGATCGTCACGCATGTCGGTCCGTATTCGCCGAAATTGGTGCGCCAGGCCATCCTGCGGGAACTGGAGCGCGGCGGCCAGATCTTCTTCGTCCACAACCGGGTGCAGACCATCGATGCTATGCGCATGCACCTCGAGAAACTGGCGCCAGAAGCGCGCATCGCTGTCGGTCACGGACAAATGCCGGAAAATGAATTGGCATCCGTCATGCACCGTTTCACTGCCGGGCAGGTGGATATCCTGCTGGCAACCTCCATCATAGAATCCGGCCTCGATATCCCGAACGCCAATACCTTGGTTGTGGATCGCGCCGATACCTTCGGACTGGCGCAGTTGTACCAGTTGCGTGGGCGGGTGGGGCGGGGCGCCATGCGGGCTTATGCCTACTTCTTTCGCCACCGAAAACTGACGCCGACCATCGAAGGCCAGGAACGGTTGGAGGTGATCGCCGAGAATACCCAGTTGGGAGCCGGTTACTCGATTGCGATGCGCGATCTCGAAATGCGCGGCGCGGGCGACCTGCTGGGGACGCGCCAGTCCGGTTTCATCCAGGCGGTCGGTTTCCACCTCTATACCCGCCTGCTGGCCGCTGCAGTGCGGACCTTGCGCCAGGCGCGCGGTCTGGCTGAACCGGTCCAGGCTGCGGCCCTTTCCCTGGACGTCGGCATCCCGGTCAATGTCGACCTGCCGCTTGCGGCCGGCATCCCGGAGGCGTACATCCCCGACCAGGAATTGCGGCTGCGCCTCTACCGCCGCCTGGCTGACCTTACCGACGAAGCCGCCCTCGATGCCATGCAGGACGAGTTCCGCGACCGGTTTGGCGACCTGCCGGAGATGCTGGCCGACCTGTTCTACCAGTTGCGGGTCAAGATTCGCGCTGAACGGGCCGGGCTGGCTTCGGTCAGTTCGGAGAATGGGCAGTTCGTCCTGCGTTACCCTGCCAGCCCGGAGGATGGCAGATCGAAGAGGCGCCTGCCGGACCTGGGGCGGGAGGTGCGCGGCGGGAGGCAGGCATACTGGTGTGCCTTTAGGAAGGAGGACGACTGGCGTACCCGTTTACTGGAAACCCTGGATGTGTTGGGGGAAAAGAAAATACGCCTTACTGACTGATTGCCACCCGGTTCCGCCCATTATGTTTGGCGATATACATCGCCTGGTCGGCGCGGGTTACCAGCACTTCCAGGTTCGGGGTATTCCCATCGTAGGCAGCGACACCCATGGAAACGGTGATGCTGAGTCTCCCCGCCTTGGTCTGGACTTGCATGGTTTCGACGGCTTTCCGCAGCCGTTCGGCGATCCCGGTCGCTGTTTCAAGGTCGGTCTCAGGCAACAGGATAATGATCTCTTCGCCGCCATAACGGCCGATCAGGTCGATCTCGCGCACACCGGATTGGCATTTGTGCGCCAGCGCTTGTAGTACCGGGTCGCCTCCGATAGTGTGGCCGAAAGTATCATTGATGCGCTTGAAATGGTCGATATCCACCATGATGGCCGAGAACGGACGGTTGAAGCGCCGGGTGCGGGCGAATTCGATATGCCCCAGTTCGAAAAGGCCGCGCCGGTTGAAGAGACCGGTCAGCGGGTCGGTCAAGGCCAGGTCCTGAACCTCGCCGAAAAGCCGGGCATTTTCGAGCGCCACTGCCACGTGGTCGGCAAAAGCCGAGACCATGCGGGCCTGGTCGGCGGTGAAGCGCCCGGGCTGGGAACTGTCGATCGCCAGCAGGCCGATCACCTGTTGCCGCACAATGAGTGGTACGCCAAGCCAGGAGCGGATGTGGCTGTGTGGCGGGTTGTTGAATTGGGGGTAGGCCTTGTCCGCTTCTTCGAGGATGTAGGATTTGCGGGTTTGGATCACGATTGAATTCGGATTGTCGCCCGGCACCGGGAAGCGGATGCCGATCACTGCCGCCGGGTCGCTCCAACCGCGCCCGCCGACGATCTCCAGGCGCCCATCCTTCAGGAGTTGCACCGAGGCGCTGTCATAAGAGACAACGATCGCCAGTTGTTCCAACACCCGGTCGACGGCTTCGTTGGAGTTCAGGGTGGCTGCAACCGCCGCCCCGGCCTTGCGCAGGGTTTCGGATTCCTCCGCCAGGCGATAGGCATGTTGCACGGCCTGGAATTTTGCCAGGGTCAATGCCACCAGGCCGGCGGCCTGTTCGCCTGTGGCGATCTCATCCGGGTCGAAAACATGCTCCTCGTTGAAACTCAGCAGGATCGCGCCAAGTTTGGTCTCGCCGACGATCAAGGGCAGCGCCAGGATCGAACGCGCCGGGAATTGCCTGGCGATTCGGCGGCTGATGTATGGAGACTGTAAAACATCGGGGACAACCAGCGGATGCCCGGCTTTCAAGGTAGAGGCGGTCAGGGTTTTTTCATGCGGCCGGGCGGAGATACTCATATAGGTTTCATGGAAAGGTCCATAGGCAGCCAGGGGGGTAGCCTGGCGTTTTTTCTCATCCCAGATTGCAAGGAAGCAGCCATCGGCCCCGATCAGGACGGCCAGGCTGTCCACCAGCGATTGGGACATCTTGTGCAGGTCCGAGGCTTGCAGGGCGCTGTGCAGGATCTCATGCAGCAAGTTAAGCGTGCGTTGTCGATTTTGAACAGCAGATTCGATCTGGTTACGCGCCAGGGCTGCGCCGATGATGTCCGCCGCGGTCCGCAACGCTTCCAGTTCAGATTCACTCCAGTTCCGCTCGTACCTGCATTCATCGAATCCGATGAATCCCCAGAGCGCCTCCCCGACGAAGATCGGCATGACTGCCAGGGATAGGATATCCTGGCTCGAGAGGATGCCCTTCTCCGAGGCCGGGAAACCCCGCACTAGGCCGTAAATAGCCTGGTGGTTCAGGAAGGCGTCGTCCCAGCGTTCGAAGCCAGCCTCACGGTAGCGCAGGTTCTGCAGGTCGGGATTATCGATTTGGACCGAGATACCGGGTGCAGCCCATTCATGGATCTGGCTTACGACCGGGTGTCCCTCCGCGTCCTGCATGCGCTCGAAGATATAGACGCGGCTCAATTCGGCAGCCACCCCGATCTGCTCGAGCACTATCGGGACACTCTCCACCCAGGGGCCGGGGTTGAGGAACTTCTCCGCTGCCAGGGAAACAGCCCTCAGGATGGCGTCCCGACGATGGAGCGCTGCCATCGCCCGTTTGCGATGTTCGATGTTATGGATTAGGACCAGCAGGCCGGAGGGAGTATTTTTCTGGTTGCGCAGTGGGGAAATGCTGAGTTCCAGGTTTCCCTTTACGATCCCGGATGGGAAGGTGATCCCGGGCAGTTGTTTATCTGTGACCAGGTCCGGCTGGGCAGCGGGCCATTCCGGCATGAGACTGGACATCTCACGGCCAATGAGATCCTTATCAGGAAGGAGGAGCATTTTCCGGGCAGCCGGGTTGATATCCACCACCCGATCCTGTCGGTCCAGGACGACCATGCCTTCGTTCATCGTTTCGATCAATGCGTTACGGGCCAGTGGGATGAGATCGAGCAGGCCCTCGCGAAAGATACCGAGCGCCAGGAACACCCCGGAAAATACCAGCATGAGCGGCGTCAGGTCCAGTCCGGGGAGAGGGCTGATGCCTGTGATGTATACGATGTTACCGACCACTGGTCCGGCTGATCCGATCAGCGCTAACCGTGTCTGGCGGCGATACCTTGGCGGAAGTCTGAAATGCGCTACGAAGAGCAGGGTGATGCCGGCAATCAGCATCAAGTAGGAGTATCCAACCACGCCGATCCAGAAGCCGACCCCATGTTCGTAGATGATGAGGTTGTTCCCGGATGGGTCAGGCGTGAAACTGGTCCAGATCAGGTGATGCCAACCATTGGTGATGGCCAGCCCCCAGGTGATGACCGGGATGATGAATAATGGGATGACAGACTGCTTCTTGAGCCAGTGTTCGAGCCCGTTGTATTCGATTGCGAACAGTAAAAGGAATACCGGGCTGCTCAAGGCGCCGATGTATTCGATGACCGACCAGAATATCTTGTGATCGATTTCTACTGCGGCGTATTCCAGAGTTGCTCCGAGCGACCATTCCGCCACGGCTGTCATCAACAGCGCCAGGGGCAGGCCGCCCACCACTCGCCGGTACTTCCATGTCGCCAGGGCGACAATACCTGCCAGGCAGAAGGTTACAAAGCAGAGGATGGAATAGATCGTGACTTCATATGTCATGTTCATCCGACTTGGCAGTCCTTCGGGCATCCAGACGCTGGTTGCTTCAAGTATAGCATTTTCTGCCAGCGAATTCTACGAGGATTCTAGCATGCTCCTGCGTAAAGGGAGTGTCTACAGCGATGGGCTTTCATTCTAAACCGCGGAGAGCGCTGAGCTCGCAGAGAAAAAAAACAAAGGCTTCTCTGGGCTCACCCGCCACCGAACTGTGGAAGTTGCGTACACTGCGGTAAAAGCCCGAGGAAGCCCACTAAATTTGGCACTCCCTGCGGAAATCAATCGGGCTCATACACCCATTCGGGAATATAATACCCGTAATCCCGATTCGATCATGGAGACCTCGAAAGACTAAGGATATATAGGCATGAGGATCATTATGAAACCATCACGAAAATTCCTGGCCGTCAGCGTTGCCCTGCTCCTGCTGTCGGCCTGCAACCTGCCTGCGAATACGCCAGACCCGGGATCGGACCTGGCGGCGACCTTCGTGGCTCTGACCCTCCAGGGTGCGTCGCTGCCAGGCGCAGCGACTCCTGCCGGCGGCTCGCCATCCGTCCCGCAAGCCAGTGAGACCCCGGGCCTGCCAACGCTCACCCTGGAACCCTCGCAGACACCCACAAAAGAGATCACCCCAACGCCGCGTCCCGGCTCGATCACTGGGGGTATATACGGTTATCCCTATGGAGATATTCCACAGCTCCGGGTAGTGGCATTCAACCAGGACTCCGCTGCCTACTGGTACCGGATCACTGTCGCCGGGGATGTGTTCTACTCGATGGACGGATATATTCCACCCGGCAGTTACCAGGTGGTGGCCTATGACCCGGCCAGTCATGCCGGCGGGTGTGTGATCATCGTACAGGCGCTCAGCGACCAGGCGGTTAATTGCGACATCACCGACTGGGCGGGGGTATATCGAGCGAAACCGGCCGGCGTGCCCTGATGGCCGCTACAGGTCCGACCATCAGTCTGGAAAAATCGGAGCGCCGACTGTTCCCCGGCGCGGTTCATGGGTAGATATTTACCGAAGATGATTCCAAAGTGGGGTAAAATAGAACGGTCGTTCTTGTTATGATTCCATAACCAATCTGCTCCGGCTCTCCCTGATAAGAGCCGGAGTGGAATCATTCGCCTCGCCCTGGAAGCAACCATGGAATTCAAGATCAAAGCGCCCTTCAAGGCAACCGGCGACCAGCCGGAAGCCATCCGTCAACTTGTGGAAGGAGTCCGCCGCGGGGACCGGCACCAGGTCCTGCTGGGCGCGACCGGCACCGGGAAGACATTCACCATCGCCTCGGTCATCCAGGAACTGCAGATGCCGGCGTTGGTGATGGCGCATAACAAGACCCTGGCCGCCCAACTCTATGCCGAGTTCCGGGAGTTCTTCCCGGATAATGCGGTCTCTTACTTTGTCTCCTACTATGACTACTACCAGCCGGAGGCTTACGTACCCCGCCACGACCTGTACATCGAGAAAGAGACCGAGATCAACGAAGAGATCGAGCGCCTGCGCCTGGCGGCCACCACTGCATTGGCGTCTCGCAAGGATGTCATCATCGTTGCATCCGTCTCCTGTATCTACGGCCTGGGCAGCCCGGACGAATACCTGCGCGGGGCGGTGACCCTGCGCACCGGGGAACTCTACCGCCGAAATGCCCTCATCCGCCAGTTGGTGGACGGGCAGTACCAACGTAACGATATCGACCTGCGCCCCGGGACGTTCCGCGTGCGCGGCGATACCCTTGAGATCATCCCGGCCTACGAGGAGAAACACGGTTTCCGGATCACCTTCTTCGGCGATGAAGTCGAACGGATCATGGAGTTCGTACCCCTGACCGGGGAACTGCTGGCCGAGCCGGCTGAAGCCACGATCTTTCCCGCCAAGCATTACCTGGCCCAGGAAGACCGGCTGAAAGAGTCCATCCGCAACATCGAAGGCGAACTGGCGGACCGGGTGGCTTATTTCAAGGATAACGAGAAATTGCTCGAAGCCCAGCGCATCGAACAGCGCACACAGTACGACCTGGAGATGCTGCGCGAAGTCGGCTATTGTTCCGGGATCGAGAACTATTCCCGCCAGTTGGATGGACGCGCTCCCGGCACACATCCCTGGACCCTGATCGACTTCCTGCCCAGTGACTACCTGCTCATCCTGGACGAATCGCACATGACCGTGCCGCAGGTCCGGGGGATGTACAATGGGGACCGCTCACGCAAGGAGACGCTGGTGGAGTTCGGTTTCCGCCTGCCTTCTGCGCTCGATAACCGCCCGTTGAAATTCGCCGAGTTCGAGCAGGTGATGGGCGCTACGATCTACACCTCCGCCACGCCCGGGCCGTACGAGATGGGCAAGGCAGACCAGGTGGTGGAACAGATCATCCGCCCGACCGGCTTGGTGGACCCCGAGGTGGAAGTCCGCCCGACGAAAGGCCAGGTGGACGACCTGGTGAAGGAGATCCGGGCGCGGGTGGAAGTGGGGGAACGGGTCCTTGTCACCACCCTCACCAAGCGCATGGCCGAAGATCTGGCTGAGTATTTGATGGAACTCGGCATCAAGGTCCATTACTTGCATTCGGAAGTGGAGACCCTCGAGCGGATCGGCATCCTGCGCGACCTGCGCCTGGGCGTTTTCGATGTTGTGGTGGGGATCAACCTGCTCCGTGAAGGGCTGGACCTGCCGGAGGTGTCACTGGTCGCCATCCTGGATGCTGATAAGGAAGGATTCCTGCGATCGGGAACGGCGCTGATCCAGACCATCGGACGGGCAGCCCGCCATATCAACGGCCGCGTGATCATGTATGCCGACCGGATGACGGATTCCATGAAATTCGCGATTGACGAAACATCCCGCCGCCGCGCCAAACAGGTCCAATTCAACCAGGATCATGGGATCGTGCCGGTCAGCATCCATAAGGCGATTCGTGACCTGACCGATTCCTTGTCCGCCCAGGCTGTGGCGGAAACCCGTCCCGATTACAAGGCAGGAAAAAGGGCGGCGGCCACCTCATACGGTGAGTTGCATAAGGTTGTTGCCGAACTCGAAAAGCAGATGAAGGAAGCAGCCAGGAACCTGGAGTTCGAGAAGGCGGCTGCCCTGCGCGACGAGATGTACGAGTTGAAATCCATCCTGGCGCAGGACGAGTCGCTCAAGCCCTGGGAGCGGATCAAGCTGATGGCCGGGGCGGAGGAGTGATTCCCGGGTTCCCGCCTGTTGCCCGGATGAGTTCGGAGCCCAGGGCTGCCAATTCGTCCACCTGGCTGTCGACCAGTCTGCCAAAGCAACAGACGTACAATCCC
>Ga0194126_10009637_pt1 | contig 12834 bp, 9 predicted proteins | sample TA2KigC150mmetaG_FD_148641 | JGI IMG/M metagenome (GOLD analysis project Ga0194126, IMG submission 148641) | Freshwater microbial communities from Lake Tanganyika, Tanzania - TA2015035 Kigoma Deep Cast 150m | ecosystem: Environmental > Aquatic > Freshwater > Lake | place: Tanzania: Lake...
AGGTGAGGGCAAAATCGTAAAACATGGTGACCGCCAGGTTGTAGTTGCGCCCGCTGCAATTCATGTTTCCTGTATTGGTATCGCAGCGATAGGCGCCACCATCGGTGACAAACCAGGCAATTGAGCTGTTTGCCGGGTCAAAGGTCATGGCTTTGTAATCATCGTGGACAAAGGGAATGGTATAGGGGAAGGTGGCTCCGCCATCGTTGGATCGCCAACCCTTGACGCCTCCGATATAGACAATATTGGCATTGGTAGGATGCACTTTGATATAGGCATTGTAGGTATTGCCACACAGGTGTGATTCATCCGTAGGACGACTTACATTTGTCCAGGTGCTTTCAGAGGTACGCCGGGTATAGAGTTCCAGCAGCGCGGAGCGGTCATCATTGGGATTACACTTGCCCGGCGGCTCGACCGCAGCATAGATTAAATCAGCGCTGGCGGGAGAATTGCCCAGCTTGATGGTTCTCACATCTGTGGGAAAACCTTCGTTGAGCCGTGTCCAGGCAGCAGTAGGAGTATTGGCATTCACGCGATAGACGGTGTCTTCTGCCACAGCTATATACAAGCGCGGCGTGGCTTCACTGGTCACCAGCATATCCATCACCTTAGAGCCTTTGCCCGGGGTGGTGTTGGACCAGGCGAGCGTCCACTGCGCCTGCTGGGTTTGGGTGATGGTTTTCGACCCTTGCCATACCCATACGCCGGTGTCTGTACCAGCCAGGATGGTTAATAAAGAAGGCGATGTATACCGTAAGATTAACCCTCCGTAGCCATTACCGATCCAGGTATCGGCGAACAATGTCCAGGTAGCGCCGCCATCCTTCGATTTATACAGCCCACTGCCGCCACCCCACAGGGAGGAGCCTGAGGCTGCATAGATGATGTTGTCATCGGTGGGGTCAAACAGCACCACCGGAAAACCAGGTGATTTCAAGCGGTCAGCGATTACCTTCCAATCCGTTCCGGCGTAGTCACTCAACCACACACCGCCGGCAGGCGCGCCCACCACAATGCGATTGCTGCTTTGTGTTGAAATATCGATACTATCGATACGCCCAACATAAGCGTTATTATCGATTGTAATGGGACCAATGGCTTCCCAATGTAGTGGGGTAATGGCTGGCGGTGCCAGGTATTGTGCGCCTGGCACCACCACGCCGAATGTTACCTGTCCAAAAATGCTATCATCCGGCAGGATATCGTCTATATCTGCAATTACAGTGAACATATGCTCGCCCTCGCTGATATTTCTCCATTCCACGGGGATATCGGCGCAGGTGTCTGGTTGCAGGTTGGCAATTACCTGGCGGGAAATCTCTCGCCCATCCACCAGTACCGCCATAGGTAGATTGATGGCGGCAGCGTACCCTTCATTGCATACCGTGGGAGTGATCACCAGGCTATCTCCAGCGCTGGCAGGTATTCCACCAAAATTTAGCTTTGCTACTTCCAAGTCTGGCAACGGCGATGGTGAACCGGAGACGCGCAACCAATCCATTGCCTGGTTGTTGGCTCTTGATTTTTCTTCCAGTTTCATGTCCGGATCGATCAACATCGTCATGCTATGGCGACCAGATGCCGGGGTGGTCAGGTTGAAAATCACCTGCTTCTCCACCCCAGCGGGCAGGTCTTCGATGACCTGGGAGGTGCTCATCAATCCATTCACCAGCAACCCCACCGTGACGGTGATTACATCCATGCGGCTGGCGTTGCTCAGCCTGGCGCTCACTTGCAGCGGTGATCCAGGCGCGGGTCGCCTGGGTGAAAAACTCAGGTCAGCTAAAGCCAGGTCCGGTTTAGACCAACCAGGACCAGCTTCAAAAACCACATTCAAATCAGCACTTGCCTTGTTGTTGCCATAGTTGCGTTCCACCAGTTCGCCAAAAAGATTGACGATTGCTGAAAGCTGATAAAAATCGGTTTCGGTGAAGGTGTGGGTATAGGTGATCATAATGGTTTCACCAGCAGCCAGTGACCCTAATTCCACCATGCCAAAGGGTGTCTCACCTTGGGTAAAATATAATGGAATGTTGGTGTACGTGCCGGGTCCATTGTTGCGCAGGGTGGCAAAGAAGACCACCGGTTGATCTGGTGTGGAAACTGCCGGATCCAGTGTCAATTGCAGCATTTCCAAATCGGAGAGCATATCCCAATATTTATTACCGCTATGCGTTTTACCTTCCAATGGACCGGTATAGCGAATATGGTTTGCATTGACCACCACACCGCCCATGCTGCTGGCGCCCATCGAGGTGTACCAGGGAAGATCACTGGCAACCAGGTTGTAATATTCGTATCCAAGTGGCGCCAGGATGCCATACCAGCCCTCGGTATTGGTGTTGGCGCTGCCCACCAGGTTGCCCAGTTGTTCAAGGTTGTTGGATGCGTATAGCGATACGTTCACGTCTGCCAATGGGCTGCTTTCGTCTCCAGTATTGCCGGCAAATACCTTGCCGGAAAGCAGGTGTAGATTAGCAATGTCGCTATAGATGTCCACCAGCATGGCTGTGTTACGGGAATCCTCCCAGGTGACTAGGAAGGAGAGATAGTCATTGCTGGCGATGGCTGGTCGGGCTTCACGCACACCTGATTGAGTAACGATCTGCCGTGTTTCTGGTAATTCACCGTTCATGCTCACCCGTCTCCGGTGAATGTCATAGTCATCATTAGCCTGATCATATACATATTCCCAGGTGACCATGTATTCACCTGTAAAGGCATCACATGCCACATCAGGTTGGATCTGGTGTTTGTTTTCCGCCGGGCTAATGGTAAAGGCGCTGCCGACCAACCCGCTTTCCCAGTTAACAAACTGCCCATAGATGTCGGCATATCCTCCTGCTCCATCTCGATGGTCTTGCCACACGATCAGGTATTGGTTGGTATGTGGGTTATACACCAGCCGCGGATGGAGTTGATCATAGGAAGCATTGGAGATCACAAAATCACGGCTGGGAAAAGATCCATCTGTTGATACCCAACGGGCGCGCAGGTCGGTATTTTCGGTGGCGTAGGTACGATGCTGCCATACTACCAGGTACATCTCGTCGTGCGGGCTGAAAGCAACTGCAGGCGCTAGCTGGCTGTCCGCACCACTCGCTAAAACCAGCACTTCACTGATGCCACCGCCGCTGCTGTCGATGACCTTTCCGTAGATATCGCCTCCGTCCTCCTCCCAAACCACCAGGTAGCGATTATTCTCCGAATCGTATGCCAGGGCAGGATTTGCCTGCAGTGAAGCCGGATTGTGGATCACTACCTCCTCGTACAGGCTGCCGCTGGGTGAGACACGGCGGGCGTGGATATCGTGATCCGCATTGCCGGAGGTGTATTTCACCTCCCAGACCACCAGGAATTCATGCTGCTGGCTGTTATAGGCTACTTGCGGAGCAAAGCGATCGTTCTCGCCAAGCCAGGAGAGCGCAAAGGCGCTGCTGGTGGGTGTTCCATTGCTATAGATGTAGCGCGCATAGATATCCCAATCTTGCCCGTAACCCCAGTGATGATCCTCCCAAACCACAAGGTATTTGCCTGCCTGGTTGCCATAAGCAACACCCGGCTTGAGCTGGTCGTATTCCCATGAGATCACGGCCGTGGCAGCGGCAGGCGCGTCGGGAGCGGGTGCAGGAGAGAAACCGGGATGGGAAGCTGCTGGTTGTATCAGGATGAATAAAAATGCCAGCCCCCCCAAAGCCAACACCAAAGAGAACAAAACACGTTTGGTAGCCATGCTTCCTCCTGTTGGTTATTGCTTTTTTTTATATTGACGAAACTACTTAAAGAATACACAAAAATATGGTGAATTGCAAGCAGGAAACTTTTGTGATCTACCCCCGGGTGATAAGTAGCCAATTACTTTTGTTTATTTCAGAGGAGCAGTCGATTCGCGAATGACCAGTTCAAAGCTGAGCTGGAGGATTACCGGCTGGCGTTGGTCGTTGTATGGCTCTTGAAGCCGGCGCATCAATAAATCCACAGCAGCTTCCGCACTGCGTTCGGCGTTAATGGCTACCGCAGAAATGGGTGGCGATGAGTAGGAGAACCAATCCAGATCATCGAAGCCGATCAGCGAAAGTTGGTTGGGTATTTCAATCTTATGTTGGTGGAGGGTTTTGATTACACCAGCCATGATGGCATTGCTGGCGACAAATAATGCAGTCGGGAATAGCGGCAGCAATTCATTGGTAGCGACGGAACCCCAGGATGAACGTACTGGACCCAGCTTGACCAAAGCCGGATCAACCGGCAGCCCGGCTTCACGCAAGGCGGCCTGGTATCCCTGCCAGCGGTCGTGATTGCTGCTGTAATGAATATCTCCGGCGATGAAGCCGATGCGCTGGTGTCCCAGTTGAATCAGGTGTTGTGTGGCAGCCTTACTGCCTTGAAAGTCCTCAAAAACAACTGTATCAATGGCGCCTTCTTTGAAGCGACGCACCAACGAGATGGCTGGTACTTTCTGGCTATGTACGTAATCCAGGATTTCCGGTGAGCACTCGGTGGGCACCCAGATTAACCCATCCACATCATGGCCGACCATCGAGCGTACAGCGTTCCATTCAAGCGTTGGGTCATCGCGCGTGGATGAGAGCAGCAACTGATAACCGCTTTCGGCGAGTAACTGGCTGATGACATCCGCCAGGGCAACGTAGTGTGCATTTTCCAGGTTGGGTATCAAGATACCAATGGTGCGTGTAGAGCCGCGGCGCAATCCTTTGGCGCGCAGGTTGGGTTGGTACTTGATGGCTTCTGCGGCTTTTAATACGCGCGACCGAGTTTCCCTGGCGGTATAACCAGTTTGGTTTAAGACGCGTGAGGCGGTGGCTACGGAAGTACCCGCCAGTGCAGCAACGTCTTTGATGTTCGGTCGGCGAGTGTCATTCATTACTAAACCTCGGAAGTGAGCCTGTATTATACCCTGCCAGCAATTTGTTTTACTCTTTCGATGGAATTGTGTCGCATAAACAGATCCACCAGCCCCAGGATGACCGGACCTTCTTGGGTAAGCTGGAAAAGACGATCCAGGTACGTGTTAAACTCATCATCCGTCGTGCGTTGCTCCAGGATGGGGGTAGGGATGGCACCCCAAATCAGTGGACCACCACGCCAGGCATTCCATATTTCTTCCAACGTGGCAGGTGTTAGCGGTGCGGGGGAGACGGACTCGCATACATCCAGCCCGGATTCCACCAATAAACCAAGCAGCGGTTGTACGTCTCCATCGGTGTGTGAGCCTACTTTTTTCCCCTGCGTGTGTAATGTGGAGGTGTACTGTTGGTATGCCGGCAGGCAATACTTTCGAAATAGCCGGGGATTGGTCATCATCCCATGCAGGTTATCGGGGAATTCTACGTAAGGTGACTGAAACTGGCTCAATTGGTTTAAACTCTCTTTGAGTTGCTCGTCCAATATGTTGAGCAGGCGTTCAACCTGGTGAGTGGCATCGTACAAAGCGAAAAAGCAACTGGTTTCCCCCAGGTATTCCAACAGAACTTGCTGAAATGGAATGCGGTGGAGTAATGGGACAACAAACGCGTTATTGCCAAGCCGTTCTTGTTCTCGATACACTTGCTCAAAGCGAGGGACAAATTCGGCATGTTGCAGGATGTACTCCACCGTGCGGTAATCAACTTCTTCTTTGATCAGGTGTTCTTTTAGATATGGTTCGGTGCCGGTGAGTACATTCTCCTCAAGGAGTTGATGTTCCAGGTGTAGGTTACCCACCGGCGTAATGATCTCGGTATGGGTAATACCTGGTTTATCATTGGCAATAAAATCCCACATGCCTGGGAAGTTTTCAATGACAGGCTCATACTGGTGGAAGATTTTTTCATGCTCTCGGGTGGCAATCACTTCGACATGACGTAAATGGAAGGCATAAGGCGCCATAAACTTCAATTGCCCAATGCCTAGTTGGGTGTGCAATTCTTCCAGTGTGAGTTGTTGGTATTCCTGCGGCAAAGAGTGGGTACGACGGTGAGACTTGTGCCAGGTCTCCAGGCGAGTAATGAAGGGAATGCGCTCAGGCATTTTACGGTTCATGGCTGTAAGCGCAGCCTGGTACATAGACATCTTGGATCTCCCGAGAAAATTGTGACAAAAGCCAGGTTTACTTGACCGCGCCCCCCGTAAGACCGCGGATGAAATATCGCTGACCAAACATATAGAGGATGATGATGGGGATTGTAGCAATCAATAATCCCGCCATTGTGGCTGGAATATCCACATAATTGCGTGAACGTAGCGCGGCTATACCCACCATGAGGGTTTTCATTTCATCTTTTTGCAAGAAGATCAAAGCGATCAGCAATTCATTCCAGACCCACAGCGCGTTGACCACTATCAGCGTAATCACGGCTGGAGCAGATAACGGCATCATAATACGCCAGAAAACACCCAGGTTGGAGCAACCATCCATGCGCGCTGCCTCGATGATTTCGCCGGGGATGGTGCGGAAAAAATTGGTCATCAGGTAAACCGAGAAAGGCAGCAGCAATCCCACGTAGATGATGATGGTTCCCTGGTAGGTGTTTACCAATCCCCAGCGAACCATGGAGACAAACAATGGCACCACCATGACAACTGGTGGGATGACCATCAGGGAAAGAACGATATTGAAAAGTGTTTGCTTGCCAGGAAAACGCATGCGGGCAAATGCAAAAGCTGCCAGGCAGGCAATGAGTAGCGATACACCAACAGCGCCAACTGTCAGTATGGCGCTGTTGGCAAAGCGTAAGAAAAATTTTTCTCCAGCCAGGGCGGTGTTAAAATTATCCAGGAAAAATGATGTGGGTAATCCCCATTTATTGAGAATGTATTCGCTCTTGGTCTTGAATGCCGATGCACTCATGAAATAAATAGGGAAAAGCGAAAGGAAGGTTGCCAAAAGCACCGATACCTGGCGAATGATTGTGGCGAGCAATTGGTTGAATCGATCTTTATTGCTCATCTTAAAACTCCATAGCTTCGCTTTGCTGGCGCAAGCGAAGTTCAAGGAAAATGAAGATGCCCGTGACCAACAGAAGCAACACCGATACTGCCGAGGCAATGTTCATCTGGTTGTAACGAAAGCCCGTCAGGTAGACAAAAAGTTCAGTGACCATGGTTGAGTTGCCGGGACCACCACCGGTCATCACATATACATAATTGAAGACCCAGGATAACATGGTGATTACCGAGACCACTGAGAAGAATTCAATCACTGTGGCTAACTGCGGTACGGTGATATACCATTGTAATTGCCACCAATTGGCGCCATCGATCTTGGCTGCGTCGAAAAGTTCCTCTTCCACTGACATTAATCTCGCCAGGAACAGCACGATGCCAAAGCCTACTTCTTTCCATATGATGACGAACATTAAGGTGGGTAATGCCAGCCGGGTACTACCCAACCAGTCCAATGCCAGGTTTTCTAATCCAACCACTGTCAAGAATTCGTTCAATACACCCGAAAGCTGGAAGATGTAGGAGAAAATTAGCCCCACTACCGTGATAGGGAGAAGATAGGGAAGGAACAATGTGGTACGGTAGAATTGCCAACCACGGATGCGCTCGAATAAAAAAATTGCCAGGATCAAAGAAACTACCACCATAATCGGGACGGTAATTAACAGTTTTAAGTTATTTTGTGCGGCGGTGATAAAGACCTGATCTTTAAATAAAAATAGATAATTACTAAAACCCGAAAAAGTATCCACACCAGCCACCCGGCGTTGGAAGCTTAACATAACCAGTCTCACCACCGGGTATCCAAACACAAACACAATAGTCACCAGCATTGGTAATAAAAACAACCAGGGTTCCAGCTTGTGCCAAATATTAATGCGTTTTACAGGGAAAAGAGGGGAGGATGAACCTCCCCTCTTCAAAGCAATGTTCGGTCTCAATTTACTTTAACCAGGATTCAAAATTCTTTACTGCATCCGGGTTTTGTTCACGCCACTTGGTTATGATCTCCTCAGCCAGTTGGGCGAGTTCTGCAGGTGTGTTGTCACCAGAGAAGAGCAACTGGGTACCAGCAAAGTTAGATTGTTCATCCAACATGCTGGGGATGAAGTTTTCCAGGTTGGGACCAGCGGCAGTGGTATCCCATTCAAAGATCTTTTTCAGGATGGGTTGGGTGATCAAGCTGGTATCCAGGCGATTGTCTGCGGGGAAGACGCCAGTATACTCAAACCAGGCGTTCAAACGGTCTGTGGTGTGCATGTACATCAAGAAATCAGCGGCTTCTTTGGGGTGCTTCGACCAGGAGGTGATTCCCAAACCCTGTGCAGTCACGATGTAAGTATCAGCCAGTTTTCCATTGCCATATTTGGGAACGCGCATAACATCCATTTTTTCCCAGGTAATGGTATCAGCCCAGCCCTTCAGGAAGGTGTCATTCCCGAAGATCATGGCTGCTTTACCCTGGACGAACAAGTCCTGTCCTTGTTGGTAATCCAACGAGTTGATGTCTTTATTCCAACAACCAGCTTCCTTCAATTCGTTCAGGCGTTCCCACCATTCTGCGAATTTTGGATCTGTGAACTTGGCATTGCCCACGGAGGCTTCCATGAAGGCTTTTTCACTGTCATGTGGTTGGCGCGCCAGGATGGAGAACATCCAGCCACCAAACCAACCATCTTTCAAACCGCCAGCAATCGGCACAACGTTAATCCCATTGAGTTTTCCGCAGGCGTCAATTAGAGCATCCCAGGTTTGGGGTGGGTTGGCAGGATCCAGACCAGCCTGAGTGAACAGGTCCGGGTTGAAAACCATGGGGTTACCGGAGAGATACCAGGGCACCCCCCAGATTTTGCCATTCCAGGTGCGTTCGAAGTTATTAATGTAGTGATTTCGCTCGTCGGCTGGAATCAGGTCGTCAATTGGCACCAATGAGCCTTCCCAAGCATCTTCCAGGGTCCATACACCACCCCAGAAGTATTGAATATCCGGACCTTCCTTAGCAGCAGCAGCGGACTTAAACGCCGGGATCAGCGAATCGGTGGATTGTAAAACCGCTTCGATGGTAATATTGGGGTTCATTTCCTGGTACTTGGCGATGGTTTCATCCATCCACTGCTGCGCACCAGGAGCTTCTTGCTCGCCCCACCACCAGATGACCAGTTTTACTTTTTCAGCAGGCGCTTCGGCTGGTTTTTGCGCGGCAGGTTGTTCCACTGCCGGGGGTGGGGTAGCCGGGGTGGTGCAGGATACCAGCATGGCTACCGCTACCAGCAAGCAGATGATTTGAAAGTACTTATTCATTCTTCACTCTCCATGATAGTTTCTAGTTAGCAGGAATTGTTGTAAAGGTATATACTTTGAGAAACCAGGGTCGGGGATTGGATTGGCTGCACCTCCTCTCGCGAACAGAATCAGGTAGAAATACGTAGCAATTGGGATCACACGCCAGAAAAATTAATGGTATTATGTAAACGTTTACAGCATATTTATGATAGCATAAAACAATAGCCATGTCAAGTTTTCCGCAATGGTGATCATTACAATGGAGGCAAAGATGCCGGTTCGCTCTCTCAAGTGTCAGTGGTTGAAGGTATTGTCAACCGAACAGATATCACAGGTTCACCAGGCAGTTCTCAAAGTACTCAATGAGGTCGGGGTGAGGGTGGAATGGCAACCAGCACTGGAAGTATTTGAAGCATGTGGTTGCCCGGTGGATTTTTCGCGCCAGGAAGTAAGGATTCCGGAACAGATTTTAAACCAGGCATTGGAATCGACGCCTTCTGAATTTACCCTATGTGCGCCAGAGCCAGAATTTGATTTGCATGTGACCCTGGATGACGTGTACACCATAGCTGGTTCCTCGGCTTTGTATGTGCTGGATCTGGATGGAAATCGCCGCCCAGCCGTTACCCAGGATCTGATCGATTTCACCCGTTTAATCGATGCATTAGACCAGGCACACATCATGCATGCCATGGTGATCCCGCAAGATATTCCGCAACCAGGTTTTGATCGTTTCCTGTTCAACAAAATCATGCAACATACACGTAAACACTATTACTCTCAAGGACAGGGGGGTAGTAGTGTCCATGACCAGGTCGAAATGGCGATTGTCCTCCAGGGGGATAACGAGCGGGTGCGAAACCATCCGCATTTCAGCTTTGTGGTATGTTTCAATTCCCCATTACACCATACACCGGAACGAGTGCAGGAAATGATGGAACTTGCCAAATACAATATACCGGTATGGTTGGAACCAACCAATATGATGGGCGCCACAGCTCCCATCTCGATTGCAGGCGCATTGGTTGAACATACAGCCAATGCACTGGTTGGGCTGGTATTAATGCAACTGCTGAATCCTGGTCACCGCTGCATCATAGGGGTGGCTTCGGGAGGGTTTAACATGCGGCATGGAACCTATGTGGCTGCCTCGCCGGAAGCTGTATTGCTGCACTGCGCCACTGCGCAGTTGATGCATACCTATGGTATCCCTTTTGAAGGCGGCAGCGGGGTAGATTCCTGTTTACCAGACGCCCAGGCTGGCTACGAACGAATGTTACAGGTGGCGCCAATGATGATGGCCGGGGTGAATTTCATTCACCTGGCATTGGGAATGTTGGATCAATTGATCACTTCCAGCTATGACCTGGCAGTGATCGATAATGAAATCTTAACCGCCGCTTTCCGACTTGGCCAGGGATTTGAAGTATCACCAGAAACACTGGCTGTGGAGCAGATCCGCCAGGTAGGTGTGGGTGGCAACTTTCTTAATCAAGATTACACCCTGTATCATTATCGAAAACACCAGTGGCAACCGGCTCTCACCACCCGCCTGGGTTGGGATGAATGGCAGCGGCTATACAGTGGTAAGGATATGCGCCAGCGAGCTAATGAACAGGCGCGCAAGCTGCTCGATACGCATCACCCGCAACTGCTTACCCGAGAGCAGGTCATTGAACTAGAGCGCCTGGCGAGTCATTGCCAGAAAATGGCTGTTAAACGAGCTGCACGAGCTGCAGGTTAAGAGTTTAGACCTTATCAATCCTTACCTGCCAGCTTGTATGGAAGGATTCACCACCAGCCAGCCACCTGGCTTCTCCCACTTCAACGGCTTTTGACAGGTGATAGCGCGAGACCCAGGGTTCTATGCCAACTCCATAAACACCAGTGAGCGGTGGCAGGTCTGCGCCGCCATACGGCATCCATAACACCACCCAGGGAAAGACATCCTTGTCCCAATCAAAACCAACCCGTAGACCCAGTCGCGGGTTGGTGACGCGCCAGGCGCCTTGTTCAAATCCGGTCAGGTAGGTGTCGTCATGGCAATGCGCGTCGGCAGCGGGTATATGCCGCAGATCAATCATCTTACCGGCTTGGCGTCCGCGAGCAAGGGGCCAGGATTCCCACTGGTTTTCCGCCAGGCGGGCGGTGGCAGGCTCATATAAATCTGCGGGTGTGGCGATAAAGCTGGCGGGAATCTCGAGTTGGCAACCTTGTTCCAGAAAATCCCCTCCCAGGACGACATGCTGACCCCAACAAAAGGGCCATGTTTCGTCGCTCAGGTTGGTCACTTTGCCATCGAATTCCAATGTTGATTGGTTTAAATGGATAAAGCGCTCCAATTTGAAAGGGGTATTGCGACAGGTGCACCACAAGTGTAAGGAGGTTTCATTGATAACATCCACATCCCATTTAAGGAGAGCTGTTTCTCCATGAAAAGGAATTTCCACACCATGCACCACACAAGCGTCATTCCCATTCGGAAACAACTCTTGCCAGCCACCTTCATAATTCTCCAAGAAATCAACCGGTGGTTGGTTTGATGGAGGTTGCAGTCCCTTAGGTGTTTCCATCAGCACTTGAACACCACTGGGTTGGTGGTAAAGCAGTGGGATATCTGCACCTTTTTCTGGCAAGACTGCCAGCTTTAGCCACTCATTTTCCAGCCAGATAACCGGATGACCATTCAGGGTACTATGGGTGATCATTTTAGAAAGTAATCGTCAAACCGCCATCCACTGTGATCACCTGACCGGTGAGGTAACTTGAATCGGGCCCAGCCAGGAAGTAAACCACTCCGGCTACTTCTTCCGGTAACCCGGCGCGTTTCAGCGGCAAATGGTGCCCTTCCACATAATTTTTCAAGAACCATTCACCATCCAGTTCATTCACACCATCCACCACACTCATGGGGGTACGAATAAAGCCAGGCGCCAGGGCGTTGACAAGAATTCCACACGGCGCCAGTTCCAACGCCAGCCCGCGGCAATACTGGTTTATGGCTGCTTTGGCTGAGGCATAGGCGCTTGCTCCAATCTCGGCTCGCTCTCCATGAATGGATGTGCAGTGAATGATCCGTCCACCGTTTTTCATCCAGGGCACTGCCATGCGGGTCATGTAGACTGCACCGTTCATCATGGTATCAAAAGGTCTTCGCCATTCATCCAGAGGTGAATCGATCGAATGAGCAGCCATGTACACCCCGGCGATGTTTGCCAATGTGTCAAGGTTCCCCCAGTTTTTCTCGATGGACTGGTGGATCTGTTGGGCTGTGTTGGGGTCGCTGTAATCGCCAGGCACGATCAAATGGTCACCTGTTGGGAAGAGAGCTGCCAGGGTTTGCAATTCTTTTCCCTACCGGGCGGTGATGCAGACATCCCAGCCTTCATTGGCGAAGCGCTCGGCGGTAGCTTTGCCGATGCCAGATGATGCGCCGGTAACAACAACTTTTTTACGCTCTGTCATTGCCTTTTTATCCTTTTTTCCTATGTTGATTAGAAAGTATTAGCGAAGCCAGGTGTTATAGCAAATGCGTGGTGAGTAATTCTGAGCCATCTGCCGTCACCAGGACTACATCTTCCAGGCGTACACCGCCCACATCGG
>Ga0194126_10009643_pt1 | contig 12825 bp, 8 predicted proteins | sample TA2KigC150mmetaG_FD_148641 | JGI IMG/M metagenome (GOLD analysis project Ga0194126, IMG submission 148641) | Freshwater microbial communities from Lake Tanganyika, Tanzania - TA2015035 Kigoma Deep Cast 150m | ecosystem: Environmental > Aquatic > Freshwater > Lake | place: Tanzania: Lake...
CGCCCCCAGCCGCAGGTCCACCGGCGCGACGACGGCCAAGACCCGGCCCGGCGCGATCAACCCAGGCACCGCCGCCGCTCCGCCAGCCAACGCGGAGCCGGCAGGGGCGGCGCAGCGGCCCTTGGCTCCGACAACCGGTCCGCAAAGCTGGACAGACCTAAGCCATGCAGGCGGCAGTAGGCCGCCGGCGAAAGCCCGCTGGCCTGCCAAGCCTGAATATGATGGTTCCAGGTGATCCGTGCCGCCATCGCCTACCCTCCGCAAAAATGCAGAGGATGGCGGCTTGGGAGACAGATTCACAGATGGGGCCGCTGACCGCTTACTGTTCAGGATGGGAAATCCGTAACAGGCTGATTAATCCGGTAAATTCTGTTAATCCTGTCAAAAATCGGAGCGTGGAACCACCGTGATGGGGGCAAGGTTCTGCCTGGTCGCGGCCTGAAGGCCGCTGCCACGAAAACCAGCATGCCCTGTGCAGGCCCCCCCCGCCTATGGCGCTGTCGGAGCCGAGAAGACCCCAAAAACGCCAAAAAGGGTAAAAGTCAAGGGTTAAGGTCCTGGGCGAGACGGAAGCCGTTGAGGTCGCTGCGGTAGTGGGTGTCGTACCAGGTGCGGTCCGCCACGCGCGCGTTCCTCGGTTGTTCGTTCCAGGAACCGCCGCGCAACACCCGGCGGCTTTCTGCGCAGTTTTCCAGCCAGGCCGAGCCGTCCGTCGGCGCGCCCTGATAGCGGTCATGCCAGCAGTCCGCCACCCATTCCCAAACGTTACCCACGGTGTCATGCAGCCCGAAGGGATTGGCCGGGAAGGAACCCGCCGGGGCAGTCTCATGATTATCCCAACGGCTGCCGCAGCCGGCGCAATTGGCGTGACCCGTGCCGATATCGCGGCCCCACCACAAGGGGGTCTGGGTCCCTGCGCGCGCGGCGTATTCCCAGACCCGGAGCAGGGCCTGCTCGTCCTTGCCCAGTTCCTCGCGGAAGGTGACCAGCCCGGCGTTCAGGGCGTTGATGCTGTCGCCCTCCATGGAGCCCGAGGTGTCCAGCAGCAGCACACAGGGGCAACGGGGCTCGGGGTTATCCGCGAATTCGGCGGTATCGAAATCGGCGCTCATACTGACCTCCAGACATAGAGTTGAACAAAAACAAGCCGTTATGATCGCTGGCCCACTATCAGGCGATCATTAAATCCACACTGGCTGTCAGAATACTTGAGCCCCCTTTCGGGATACATCTTCACGATTCATGACCGCGGCCGCCCAGGGTAGGGACCGCCAAAGGCGCGAGCCGGGCGCCCGGGGCGCCGCCCGGATCTCACGAACTTAGCGGACGACCAGACGATCCCTCCGCCCCTACCGACGCCGTATTCGCATCCGCGGCGGTTACCAACTCCGCAAGTACCGTGCTTCCGAGCGTAATCAGCGCAATGAGTGTGGATTTCCAGTTGGGCGAGGCGTATGGTGCGATTGGACGCTCAATTTCCGTGCGTCCCGGGTTGCCCGGATTGCCGATGGTTGGCGGGGCGCCAAGCGCCAAACCGATTAACCGAGGAATAACTCGAACCTGTCAGACGGGCGACTCGTAACGTCTAACTGCCATGGAGAGAGAATATGAAAGCCGATTATGCCAATGGCTTATCGAAAATGGGACGATGGGTCATGTTCATTACCTGCCTGCTGGCCTTTGGCTCTACCGAATCACTCGCCGCGGGGAATCCGGGCGGGCCGGTCTTGACGATTCCCCAATCCTCCTCGCAAAACCAGGCGCAGCCCAGCCGCCTGTTCAGAAACTTGTACCAATATCTCACCACCCGCTTCCCCGATGGGGAAGGCACGTTCTATTCCCCTTTGGCTGGAGCCCGACTATCGGGCTTTATTGCCACGCCCGACTTCTGGGGCAAAAGCGACCAAAAGCTCGCCTATTTTCTGCAAGATCCCAACCGTCCTCGGCAAAACCAGGAGTTTCTGTTGCCGCTGTGCCAGTCAAGACGGGACTGCGTTTCCGATAATCCCTCGGGGGTCCTGGGACGCTGTGTTTTCTTCCCCCCCGCCGCACGGAAAGTCTGCGTCGGACAGGCGGATCCGGTCCTCGACACCCTTTATCAGCGGATGATCAAAGCCAACTCCAGTCTGGATATCACGTCCTTCGACGGAAACGGTTATGTCAGCCCGGATCGGCGATTCATCGGGCTGCTACGCCGGGTCATAACCCAACTTGCGGAAAAGGATCGCCCAATTACCATCAGGATGCTGTTTGGGGCGACTCCCATCGGCATGAAATCCGACATGATTGGACCCATAGGTGATGCCCCGAGCAACGAAGCGCTGCGTTCAAACCTATCCATGGTACTACGGTGATTTTCATTTTGAGCCAGAACATTGGCATGCTCCCGCACCCATCCCGCACGGGAAAGCCAAAACCCGGCACAGGACGTCACCAATAAATTCCACGCGATGCCGGCATCGAGCGTCCCAAGGTCGCGGAGGGTTCAGCCTCGATTGTGTAATTGTCGGTGAAGATTCAGATCGGCTCCGGCATTCGGTCGAACTTCGAGCGCCAACATACCTTCATGGCGCCCGGCTTGCCAGAGGGGTGATCAAGGAATCCCGCAAGCCAATTTCGCCGCCATGCGCCGTCTCCCTGGCTGATCGGGGGGACCTCCGGGAGACATCAATTTAGCCAGTACCGCATTCATCTGGGTCAGGTTCAGCGGTTTCGGCAGGAACTCATCCACTCCAGCATCCAGGGCCGCCTGGTGTTCCCCGGCCATGACGCCGGCGGTGAGCGCAACGACAGGAAGGTGAGCCAGACTCGGGTCCAGGCGGATGGCCCGCATCGCCGCCAGGCCATCCATCACGGGCATCTGGATGTCCATCAGCACGAGATCGAAGGAGCCAGGCTGTTCCCTCAGGCGACGCAGGGCCTCCTCACCATCGCCAGCCAGACTCACCGTTGCGCCCTGTCCCTGGAGCGCGCGCTCGATCATGCGTCGGTTAATCAGGTTGTCGTCCACGGCCAGGATATGCAGACCTTCGATTCGGGTGATGCCGGCAGCGCCCGGTGGGTCTCCACTCGGCGAGGGGCTGGCGGATTCCAGTATGTCCGCCACCCGGCTGAAGGGCAGTTCGAACCAGAAGGTGCTGCCCTTTCCCCATTGGCTGCTGACACCCATCGTACCGCCCATCTGCTCGACCATCCGCTGGCTGATCACCAACCCCAGACCGGTCCCGCCGTGGCGGCGGCTGATGCTGCTGTCACCCTGGCTGAAGGGCTGGAAGAGCCGGTTCAGGACCTCCGGCGCGATGCCGTCGCCCGTATCGTGGATAGCGAAGCGCAGCCGCGTCGCCGGACTGGGTATCGCCGTCACCTTGAGGCGGACTTCACCATGGTCGGTGAACTTGATGGCGTTGCCGACCAGGTTCACCAACACCTGTTCAATACGTTGCGGGTCACCGAGCAGACTACCGCAATCCCCCTCGGGGTGGCATACCTCGAAGACCAGTCCCTTATCGCGGGCGAGGCGGCTCATCAGGCGCTCGACACGATCCAGCACAGGCGGCAGGGCGAAGGCTTGCTGTTCGAGACGCAGTTTGCCGGCTTCGATCTTGGCCAGGTCGAGTACGTCGTTGATGATGCGCAGCAGGCTGTCGCCTGCCTCGTGCATCATGGTGACCATGGTGCGTTGATCATCGGTGAGCATCTCATGCTCAAGGATTTGGGCAAAACCCAGGATGGCGTTCAAGGGCGTCCTGAGTTCATGGCTCATGTGCGCCAGGAACCGACTCTTGGCCTGGTTGGCCGCCTCGGCCTCGCGGGTGCGGGTTTCCAGATCGCTGTTCACCCGCTCCAGCGTCTCGCGGATCTCGGTCATTTCGGTAATGTCGATGCATGAGCCAATATAACCGAGAAAGGCGCCGTCACGGCTGTACCGTGGCGAACCCTGGTCGAGTATCCAGCGATACTGGCCATCATGCCGGCGCAGACGGTATTCGCTCCTGAAGGATTCCCGGGCATCGAAGGAGCGGAGATAAATGTCGAGACAGCGCGGCAAGTCATCCGGGTGGACGCCTTCCACCCAGCCGTTGCCGGATTCCTGTTCCAGCGTGCGGCCGGTAAAGTCCAGCCAGACCTGGTTGAAGAAATGGCAGCCTTGATCCAGCCCCGCCATCCAGATCAGCACGGGGGCGGAGTCGGCGATCTGCCGGAAGCGCTGCTCGCTCTCGCCGAGGGCGGCGTAGGCCCGTTCCCGCTCGCTCACGTCGCGGTAGGAGCAGAGCCGCGCCAGTTGCCCTTCGCCGCGCAGGGGCACGCTGTAGCGCTCGAAGACCCGGCCGTCGCTGAACCGCAGCGTATCCGCGATGACCGCGTCACCGGCACGAAGCGCTCGTGCGGTGTCCAGAAAGGTTGCCGGCTCCTGAAGTTGAGCGCTCATGTAATCGGTCAGTTCGGCGTCGATCGCCCGGGTCAGCACCCCATCGGGGATGCGCCAGAGTTCCTGAAACCGGCGATTGGCGGCCAGCACGCGGCCCCTGTCGTTCACCACCAGGATGCCGTCCGCCGTGGCTTCCAGGGTGGCGCGCAACAGGGCTTCGCTGTTGCCGAGCGCCTGTTCCGCCTGTTTGCGCGCGTGGATGTCGAGATGCACCCCAATGATGCGCCGGGGCCGGCCCGCCGCCGTGCGCTCCACCGAAATGCCCTTGGCCTGGATCCAGCGGTAGCCCCCATCCTTGCAGCGGAAGCGATACTCAGCGGCGTATTCATCACTTTGACCGAGAAAGTAGGCCTCCAGCGCCGCCATGACTGGCGGCTTGTCATCCGGATGCAAGCGCGACTGCCAGGCTTCGATACGGTTGGGCAACTCGTCCTCGCCATAACCGACCATCGCTTTCCAGAGGGGTGAGAAGTACACCTCGCCGGTTCCGATATCCCAGTCCCAGACCCCTTGCCCGCTCCCTTCGAGCGCGGACCGCAGGCGGCGCTCATTTTCCAGATGTAGGGTTTCCAGATGCTTGCGTTCGGTGATGTCGCGGAGTATCCCCAGAAACTTGCCATCCGGCAGGGGGCTGCCAACAACCTCACCCAGAAAGGTGGAGCCATCCATGCGGCGACAGCGATATTCGCTAGGTCGGACCTCGCCCCTGGCGAAACGGTCAATATCCGGCACAACCCGCGCTATTTCATCCGGGGCGATCATGTCGGCGACGGTCAGGCCGAGCAGTTCCTCCCGGCTATAGCCCAGCATCCGGCAAGCGGAGGGGTTGGCCTCGACATAGCGTAGCTCGGCATCATGGACCAGGATGCCATCGACGCTCTGCTCCACCAGCAGGCGATAGCGCTCTTCGCTTTCGCGGAGTCTAGCCTCGGAGCGCTTGTGCTCGGTGATGTCATGGAAGACGATGTGCAGCAGTTCCTGCCCATTCTGACGAATTGCGGTCGCCAGGACTTGAGCCAGAAAGCGTGTGCCATCCGGGCGGGTCAGTTCCCATTCGAAGCTGCTGGAACCCTCCGCGAAGGCCTGGTTGATCATCCTGGCGGCCTTTGCCGCCGAGGGCTGGCCGTCGGGTTGCTGGTGCGGTGAGAACTCGACCGGGTTATGCCCCACGATGCGCTCGGGACGGTCGATTTTCATCAGTTCAAGCGCCGCGCGATTAACCATGAGGAAGCGTCCGTTCTGATACAGGGCGCTCGCCTGGCGGGTACCTTCGAACAGCTTGCGGAACCCCTCGTCACTCACCCGGAGAGGTTCGCCAGCGTTCCACGCCGCGACGGCGGAGGAAGCAATCGGCCGCTCCAGGCCGGTATCCGACGCCCTCGGGCGCTGATCTCCGAGACGCGCCGTTTTTGAGCGGCGATGGCAGGCACTCGCCACCAACACCAGGAGCACGGGCAGCGCGATCCACGCCACCTCCGGAGGAAGGTAGTGGGGTAAAGCAAATCCTTGAGCTTTTAACCCATAAAGGCCAAGCGCACTCCCGGCGGCGGCGAGCGCCAGGATTACCGCCATGCGCCGTCCCAACAGCCAGCCGCCCGCGAGAGGGGCGAGGGGCAGGACCGCCCAATTCAACGACAAGCCACCGTAAATCGCGTCCACCCCGGCGACTCCAGCCAGAATCAGACCCCAGCACAAAAAACTGGCCGCCCGGGCCAGGCGTCCGAAGTAAACCGTGATCAGGATCGCAGCACCCGTGAAGGCCGCAACCAGCGCGCTGAAACCCAGCCCCCCCTTTGCAGCGACATTGACCACCAAGGCGATTGCCCCGGCGCCCAGGAGCAGCAGGCCGAATAATCGCAGAAAATCCACGGCCATGGGAACAGCCAGGGTGTGGTCCGGGTCATCGGGGGCAGAGTGGGTACTCATGCGCTATTGTCCTGGGAGTTTACATGTTCAACGTCAGACGCCACAGCCGGCTGAAAGATAGGCTCCCTTCTCTCTTGCGGGAAAGGCTCCCAGCGAACTCCTCGGTTTTGAAGAGCCCGGCAGATGGAGAGTTCAGGGAAAGCTTTATGATCCGCAGTATGGATAAACGCGCGGGAAAAATTCATCAACTCCCTCTCACACACCGGGAGACCTGTCCTGAGCGAAGTCGAAGGAGGGCTGGGGTGAGGGGGGGGATTCAAAGGAATCATTACCCGCTCATCCAAGCCTACCCATGCGGGATCCCCTCCATCGAGTGATTAGCACGTTTCATGCCGTACACTGATCGTGCTCATGTCCCCTGCCGCTTGCACCGCGGAGTCTCTACAAAACCCGGGGCGGTTCACTGTCGGAGGCAGGTAGCGCGATCAAACGCCTGTTTTGTCCACCTTTTGATGTCATGAGGACCATCCGAATCCGTCATCACCGTTTCATGCGGGCAACCCCAGGAAAACCCACCATAGGTCATTTCACACACTGCGTTGGGGCCTTTGCCCTAGGGTGTCGCCGTCGTCGGCGAGTCCCACGCGAGTATGTACACGACCTTCATCGTCGTCAAGCCGTGCACCCCAAGGGGCAATTTGAATTTCACTCGCCGGGTGGGGGGCTGCGATCGGGTTGTGCGCCGGCCACTCCTTGCGCGGGAGCTTCAACCCCCTGACTCATCCGGAACAAGGAGATTTGGCGCCTGCCCGGCTCATCGTCGCCGTGCCGGATGTGCACATCCCGCCGCGGGTAGGGTATCCCGATGCCCGCCGCGCGCAGGGCGGCGAGGATGGCGCGGCGCAGGTCGCTGCCGATTTGCAGGTTGTCCTCATAGTGTTCGATCCAGACATACAGCCGGAATTCCAGGGCGCTCTCGCCAAAATGCTCCAGGATGGCGAAGGGGTCGGGGTTGTCGAGCACCGCCGGGGCCGCGCGCGCCAGTGATTCCAGCAGGCCGATGACCCGGTCCGGCTCGCTGCGATAATCGACGCCGACTTCGATCTCCAGCCGCCGCCGGCGATCGGACAAGGTCCAGTTGATGACATCGCGGGCGATGAGTTCGGCGTTCGGCAGGATGATCTCCGCCCCCTGCAATGTCCGCACCGTGCTGGAACGGATGCCGATGCGCTTGACCACACCGTCCACCTTGTCCACCTGGATGACATCGCCGACGTTGACCGGTTGCTCCAGCAGCAGGATCAAACCCGACACGAAATTGTTGAAGATGTTCTGGAGTCCGAAGCCGATACCTACGCCCAGGGCCCCGGCCAGCAATCCCAGCCGGGTCGGATCGATACCCAGTTCCCGCACCGCGAGCAGGAAGGCGATCAGGCCAATCGTATACCGCGTCAGCGCCGAGACGGCGAAAGGCAGACCCACGGGCAGTTGCCAGCGCGGAAACAGCTCGGTTTCCAGCAGGAGTTTCACGACACGGGTGAGCCCATAACCCCCCGTCAGCAGCAGCAACGCCGTCAGCACCGCCCTGACCGAAATCGGCGTATGAACCAGGGTGAACTGATGATTCACCAGCCGCAGGCTGGCCGCCACCACCGGATCGTGAACCCGGAAGATGAGCAGGGCCGACACCAGCCACATGAGCGTGAACAGCCCGTTTAACCCCAGCCTTAGCGCCTGGGCGACGGTTTCGCCCCGATGCCGCACGATGCGGGAATTGGCCAGCCAGGGACTCTCCAGCAGGGCCAGTCCCACGCCGAGCAATACCCGGGAACCCAGGCGATAGATGAGAGCAAAGCCGGCCGTGCCCAGGATACCCTGTATGAGATTCTTGCCCAGCCCCACCCAGCCGAACACATTGGCGATCAGCGCCCCGCCCAGCAGGACGGCGGCCAGACCCAGGGCCAGGCCGTGCGGCGGCTGAGGGATGGCAGGCCCGATGCGCCGCCAACGGCCTGTGTGGTAGTCCCGCCCCACGGCGACCAGCATGGCCAGCGCCTGGACGGCGAGCACCCAGCGATCCGCCCAGGGCAGCAACTCCATTTGGGTTCGCAGCGATACCGGGATCAGACAAAAACACAACACCGTGATGGTGATGGGTATGCCTTCCCCCCAGGTCGACCGAGCCAACTGGTGAGCTGGCGCCAGCATGGCGAGCCAGAGCAGGTCGTACCAGGCGACCGGCCCCGGCGGTCCCAGCCAATCCAGGCCAATCAGCGCGACCAACAGACCCGACCAGCCTGGCGCTTCCCATAACGCGGGCATGGGAGAAAAAGCCGGGGTGTCACCGTAGCGCTTTACGGCATGCTCCAGCCAGCGTCGGGGTAAGAACAGGATGCCTAACAGGGGGATGGCGAACAGGGTCAGCAGCCCGGGCCATTCCTCCCTGAGATGGGCGGCGGCAGCCGACAGGTCCAGCTTGAGCATGTCCAACGCCTGCTCGACATGCCGCCGGCCCGCTGTTGTTTCCCATTCGGCTCGCCACAGCGGTTGGGTGGCCGTGGAGCGCATCTGACCATGGATCAGTTCGCGCCGCCGTTGCAATTCCCAGCGCAAATCCATTACCCCGGATCGCAGCCGCGCGGCCTGTTCGAGCATCACCAGCAGACGGTTGCGCAAGGTCAGCACCTGGCCGCGCTGCCGGCCCAGGGACTCCATGATCGTGTCGGCTCGGAGCGCCAGTGACTCCGGAGCTTCACGCTCGCGTGCGAGGGGCCGGAATCGCCGCCAGCAATCCATCTCCCGATCGAGCATCTCCAGATCGGCCTCCAGACGGTTCACCCGCGGGTTCAGGCTTTCCAACCAGCGGACGACCCGTGACCCTTCGGTTTCCAGACGGGTTTGCAGATCGTAAAGCTGCATGACTTCCGCATCCGCCAGTCGCACCTCGCCCAGACCGCCCAGCGTGAGACTCAGCTTGAGTTCCGCCGCGTCCAGTTCGGGCGCCAGCGCCTGGAGACCCTGGCCGTTGTCCAGTTCCTGCCGGATTTCCGCCTGTAGACGACTGGTGGTCTCCGTGCGCATCAGCATCCCGGCCAGCGAAGTACACGCCTGCTCCGAGGTAACCTCGGCGGCGACCGGCGCCGCCGCCCGGACGTCACCGAGGCCAGCCAAAAACAACAGGAGGAGGGTGAGCAGCGTCCACAGCGGGCCTTCCAGGCCAGGCGCGGTCGGGCCGAACCCCGGCCGCGCGGGCCAGCCCGTCATTTGGCGATCAGCGTCCCAGCGCATGCTGCACGGCGGCATAGGCCTGTATCCGGTCATGCCGCGCGGCCTCGACCGCCGCGTCGGCCGCGCTGGCGGCCAGTTGCAGCCGCAGCACATCGGCACGCCGCGCCCGACCGCGATCCAACGCATGCGACTGCCGATCCACATCGCGGTGGCGCAGTTCCGCCTGCCGCCGCTCGCGCTCCAGCACGTCGAGAGCGGACTGCCAGTCGATGAGCGCGGCTTCGACATCCGTGAGCGCCTGATACACCGTTTTGCGATAAGCGGCCTGGCGTTCGGCGCGCCGGGCGGCGGCGGCATCGATCTGAGACTGGATGCGCCCGCCGTCGTAAAGGGGCAAGGTGGCCGCGATGCCGGCGATCCAGGCCAGGGCGTCACTGGTCAGCCAGCCGCTGAAACCGGAACCCACAATGCCCAGCAGGCCGGTCAGGGTGACGCGCGGATAGCGTTCGAGCTGGGCGCGCTCGATATCGGTGGTCGCCGCCTCCAACCGTTGCCAGGCGGCCCGCACATCCGTGCGCTGGCCGATGATGCTGGCCGGGAGGCCCACCTCCACCGTGACCTCGGCGAAGCCGTTACCCGCCGCCGGGTCCACCGACAGCGCCAGATGCGACAAGGGTTTCGCGGTCAGCACGGCCAGCCGCGCCCGCGCCTGGTCGCGGTCCCGCGCAACCCGCGCCCGCTCGGTGCGGAGCCCCTGGGCCTCGCGCTCGGCCTCGTTGACCCAGCGCCAGGTGGAAACTCCCGCCGCCAGCCGGCGCCGCTCCCCCTCCAGCAGGGTTTCGGCCAGTGCCTCGCGCTGTGCAAGCGTGCGCAACTGCCGTTCCGCGACGCGCCAGTCGTTATAGGCGCGCACCACCTCGAACGCCACCGATTTACGTGCCTGCTGGCGGTCCAGTTCGCTCGCCGCCACCTCGCCCCGGGCCGATTGCGCCGCCCGCGCCAGGCGTTCCAGGACATCGATCTCATAGTCGACCGCGAATCCCGCGTAGGGCCAGGTCACATCCTCGGCAGGCTGGCGGTCGCCTCCCAGCGGAAACGCCGGTATGCGCACTTGATCGACCCCGGCGCCCGCCCTGACCGAGGGACGCAGCGCCGCCTCGGCGCCAGCCAGTTGCGCGCGCGCCTGGAGCACACGGGCGGCGGCCAGGGCCACATCGGCGTTGGCCCGTTGCGCCTCCGCCACCAGGCGGTCCAGCACGGGATCGCCGAGAGCCTGCCACCAGCCGGTGGGGACCTTCGACCGCGCGGCCGTCGGGACCGCGGCATCCCAGCGCCGCGGCGGGTTCACCGCCTCCGGCCGGGGCGGCTGGGTGATCGCGCAGGCTGTGAGACCCAGAGCGGACGCCAAAACCAGGGATTTGCGCATCATGGCCAGGGCCTAAACCGTCTTCAGGAAACGCACGATTACCCGCTGGCCGATCAACAGTTCCCCGGTGGTCAGCGACAGCACGCACTCCACCACCCGGTTATCCTGTTTCTCGGCGGGATCGTCGCTGGGCGTCCGCTGGCCGACCACCAAGCCCAAACGCAGCACGGTGGCGGGGTAGCGACGGCTTTCGTCGGCCTCCAGGGTGATCTCCGCCGCCTGTCCCGGCTTGACCTCGCTCAGGTAACGCTCCTCCAATTCGGCCCGCACGATGCGTGGGGTGTCCGGGGCGAACTGAAACAGCGGGGTCACATTCAGGGTGCTGACACCGTCTCCGGCGCGCGCGGTGCGCCGGACGATCCGCCCATTCGCGGGCGCGCGGACGATACGCTGCTCGATCTCGAATTCGGCCACCTTCAGCCGCCGCGCGGCGGTGTCGACAACCGCCTCGGCGACCGCCATCTCGCTCCGCAACAACTTGACCTGATCCTGGGTTTGATCCAGTTCGCGCTGCTCCACCGTATCGTCATCCGCCAGCGGCAGCAGCCGCCTGACCTCGCGCTCGGCCGCCGCCAGCCTGACGCGCAACGGGACGAGTTGCGCCCGGGCCTGCGCCAGTTCGGCTTCGGTCAGGGCCGCCGAGAGCCGCGCCTGTTCGTCGTCCAGCACCGCCAGCACCTGCCCGGTCCGGACTTGGGCGCCCTCTTCCACCAGCACCGCGCGCACCACCCCGTCCCGCTTGGCCGCGAGTTTGACCAGCCCGCCCTCGATGTCGATGCGGCCTTTCGCGGCCGCGATGAAGCCGGTCGTCGGTGCGGCGGCGGCCGGATTCGCGTCGGCGGGTGGACGGGTCTCGCCTTCGCAACCCGGCAATGCGGTGAGCGCCAGGCAAATCACCGAGACTACCCAGCAAAAGCGGCTCTGTTCTTGTTCGATGGCAGCCATGAATTCACTCCTCATAAGGCAGGGCGGCCGGGGCATTGGGGTCGGGCCGCCGGTCGCTTTTCACCGTCCCATCCTCGACATGGATCACCCGGTCGGCATGCGAGAGCAGCCGTGGATCATGCGTCACGCCCAGCACCGTGGCGTTGTGGTCATGCGCGATGCGCTTGAGCAGATCGACGGTGATCTGGCCGTTGGTCTTGTCCAACGCGGAAGTCGGCTCGTCGGCAAAAATCAGCTTGGGCTCCTTGACCAGGGCGCGGGCGATAGCTACCCGCTGTTTCTCGCCCCCTGAAAGTTCGATGGGCCGCAAATGGCTGCGCTCGCCCAGGCCTACCTCGGCCAGGGCTTGCCGCGCGCGCCGCTCGGCGGTCGCGCCCCGGACGCCCAGATATTGCAGGGGCAGGATCACATTCTCCAACGCCGTGAGCGAGGAGAACAGGTTGAAACCCTGAAAGATGAAGCCGCAGTGCTTGAGCCGAAACCGATCGATGGCCGCCTCCTCCTGCTTCCACAAATCGACGCCCAGCGACAGCACCTGACCGCTGTCCGGCCTCAGGAGGCCCGCGAGCATGGACAGCATGGTGCTCTTGCCGGAACCGGACGGCCCGACCACCAGCGTCAGTTCGCCCGGGTAGATGTCGATGGAACTGTCCTTGATCACTTGCTGGGTGATGTGGCCGGTAGTGAAAGCCTTGGAAATGCCGTGACTGGAGAGGGTGGGCTTGAGGTCCATGACGGCGCTAACGCAGGAGATTGGCGGGATCCGCCTGAAACAGCGGCCGCAGGGCGATCAGCCCGGAGCCCAGGGCGATGAGCAGTATCAGGGTCGAAGTCCCCGCCAGCAGCCACCAGGGAAAATCCATGGCAATGTGCCAGGCGTGCCCCAGCCAGCCCGCCAGGAAAGTCAGAATACCGGTCAGGGTCAGACCGA
>Ga0194126_10009644_pt1 | contig 12823 bp, 11 predicted proteins | sample TA2KigC150mmetaG_FD_148641 | JGI IMG/M metagenome (GOLD analysis project Ga0194126, IMG submission 148641) | Freshwater microbial communities from Lake Tanganyika, Tanzania - TA2015035 Kigoma Deep Cast 150m | ecosystem: Environmental > Aquatic > Freshwater > Lake | place: Tanzania: Lake...
CAGGTCATCCTCAAGGCTTAAATAAAACTGGCTTGAACCTGGATCTCCCTGCCTGCCGCTCCTTCCCCGAAGCTGATTGTCAATTCTTCTGGACTCATGCCGCTCAGTCCCGAGAACATGCAGCCCCCCAAGATCTGTAACACCCTGTCCCAGCACTATATCTGTACCTCTGCCTGCCATATTGGTTGCTATAGTTTCTGCCTTCTGCTGGCCTGCAAATGCTATGATTTCAGCTTCCTTTTCATGATATTTAGCATTTAACACATGGTGAGGTATTCCCCTTCTTTTCAGCATTTGGCTGAGCCTTTCTGATTTTTCTATAGAAATTGTTCCTACAAGAACAGGCTGGCTTCTTTCAAATCTTGAAACTATATCCTCAACAACTGCTTTAAATTTTGCCTCCTCAGTTTTATAAATCAAATCAGGCATATCTATTCTTATCATGGGTTTATTAGTGGGTATGACTACCGTCTCAAGCTTATAAATATGCCTGAATTCTTCAGCTTCTGTAAGGGCTGTTCCTGTCATTCCTGCAAGCTTTTCGTATAGCCTGAAATAATTCTGTATTGTGATTGTTGCAAGGGTCTGGTTTTCTTCTTTAATTTTTACATGCTCCTTTGCTTCAATCGCCTGGTGAAGTCCTTCACTGTATCTCCTTCCAAACATCAGCCTTCCAGTGAATTCGTCAACTATTATTACTTCTCCATCTTTTATCATATAATCCACATCACGCCTGAATAAGTTGTGTGCTTTAAGTGACTGGTTCAGGCAGTGAATATATAAATAATTTCTCGGGTCATACAGATTATCAATACCAAGCATCTCTTCAACTTTTGCAACCCCTTCTTCAGTTACTGCTGCTGTCTTTGCCTTCTCATCAATTTCATAGTCAATTTCTTTTTTTAATCTTGGGACAACTGAAGAAAATTTTTTGTATAATTCTGTAGTTTCATAGGCTATTCCTGAAATGATAAGTGGAGTTCTGGCTTCATCAATAAGTATGCTGTCCACTTCATCAACAATTGCATAATGGTGTCCGCTTTGAACCATATCTTCTTTTCGTATAACCATATTATCCCTGAGGTAATCAAACCCGAACTCATTATTTGTCCCGTAAACAACATCGCAGGAGTATGATACTTTTTTCTCTCCTGCAGTCATACCATGCTGGAGAAGACCGACCTTTAAGCCCAGCAGGTTATATATTGGTCCCATCCACTGGCTGTCTCTTTTTGCAAGATAGTCGTTAACAGTTACCACATGAGATGTCCTGCCTGTAAATGAATAAAGATAAATTGGCAGAGTAGCAACAAGGGTTTTGCCTTCCCCTGTTTTCATCTCTGCAATTTTACCTTCATGAAGTACCACACCGCCCCAGATCTGCACATCAAAATGACGCATGTTTATGGTTCTTCTTGCTGCCTCCCTGCATACTGCAAAAGTCTCTACAATAATACTGTCCAGATCTTTACCAGTTTCATATCTCTTTTTAAACTCAAAAGTTTTTGAAGCCAGCTGGACATCTGTTAATTTTGAAACCACCGGTTCAAGGTTATTTACTTCCCTGACTATCAATTCATATTTTTTCTGCTGCCTGCCTGCTCCAAACTTTAAAACACTTCCAAGTATATTTGCCATAATTTTTCACCTATAAGACTTTATGCCTCCGGTTCAATAAGACCGTATTTTTTATCCTTCCGCCTATAAACCACTGAAGTTTTTCCAGATTCTGAATTTATAAAAACAAAGAAATCGTGCCCTAAAAGATCCATCTGCAGTACTGCATCTTCGGGACTTGAAGGTTTAATTGTAAAGCTTTTAACCTTTACAATCTGCTTTTTTATGAAGGTATCAATACTATCCTCTATCCCTATTTTATTTCCTGCAGATTTTCTTCCTCTTTGAATTATTTTGTTTCTATACTTTTTTATCTGTCTTTCAAGTTTATGTGTTGCTTTATCAACAGCTCCATACACATCGTGGGCAGAATCTTTGGCTCTTATTACCTCTCTTCCTGTAAATACTGTTATTTCTGCAATGTTATTAAGATTAATCTTCGGATTTTTTTCTATTGTAACCTCAACTTCAATTTTTATTACTTTGTCAAAATACTTTAAAATCTTACTTTTTACTTTCTTCTCAATTCTTGCTTTAACATCGTCTACAAGTTTTCCATTTCTTCCTTTAATTATCAATTCCATACTTTACTCCCTTTGTCCTTACATTAAATTAAAATTTTTTAAAATGACTGAATTAAAATTTACAATACTTTACAATATCTTTACACCGGATGCCTGCGGGCCCCTTTCACCTTCAATAATTTCAAACTCTACAACCTGTCCCTTTTTTAATGTTTTAAAACCATCCGATAAAATGTCAGTATAATATACAAAAATATCTTTACCTTCAGAAGATTGAATAAAACCAAACCCCTTTTCTGAGCTGAACCATTTAACAGCTCCTTTTATTCTTTTTTTCTTATCCATTTTCATAAATATTCGTTAAAAATACTAAACAGGACGGGCTAAAGTCAACAGAAAAATTTTATTTGCTCCAGATTTTTTTAAAATAGAGCTTATTTCATTTAAAGTTGAACCGGTAGTCCATACATCATCAATAATTAAAAAATTTTTTCCATATACCAAAAAACAATTTTTGACTTTAAAAGTTTCATATAAATTAACCTTCCTTGAATTCCTGTCGAGCTTTTGCTGCTTTGGTGTTTCCTTAATTTTTATTATGTTATTTGAAAATGGTATACCTGTAAATTTTGAAAACAGCAGGGCTAAAGTTTGCATATGATTTCCTGCGGCATTATTTCTGATCATAGAACCGGATATACTGGTATCTGATTGATATCTATTTACAGAAAAATATCTTAAAGAGTGATAAGTACCTGAATAATCAGGCACTGTATCAATAAAATCTATTTCTTCATTGCTGTAATAATTTTTATAAGCTTTTTCTAAAAATTGCGCAAGAATTTTACTTATATATTCATACCCCTTATATTTATATTTATGAATAATTTTTGCAGCTGCTCCTTCATAAATACAATAACTCCTGGCTTTATAGAAATAATAATTTTCATTATTACATAAACTACAAAATTTAAAGCCATGGTTAAATTCACCTGATTCATCCATGTTAAGTGGTTTACCGCAGCGATCGCACACTGCTCCGCCAAAAATCTTAATCTTTAAATCACATTCACTGCACAGATAATCAGGATTGATTTTTCCACATACCACACATAACGGAGGAAGTAAAATATCTTTTACAAGTTCAAATAAATTTAGAAAATAAGACAATTCAATTAGAAACTATAAAATTTTTTAAAAAAATAAAGAACAGGAAAACAACCTAATCTGAAATTAATAAAATCTTTTCAGAATGAATAAATATTATTAAAGAATCTTCCAGATAAGAAATAATAATTATTTAATAACTTCATTTGACATAATTTTAACACTGGGATGTATTATTATTCCATCACCTATAATGCTCTTGGAACCAATAACTGCTTTTTCAAGAACGGATGCTTTATCCTTTATTTTTGCATTATATCCGATTATTGCTCCGATCAATGAAGCGTCTTTACCAATATATCCGCTCCCCCATTTAATCCCCCTGTAAAGCACTGCTCTTTCATCAACTACCGTATTATCCCCAAGTATTATAGGTCCAAAAAGTTTTGCACCTTTTTTAATCGTGCAGCTGTTTCCTATGCAAACAGGTGGAATTATAACAACTTCTTCCTGTACTCTGCAGTTTTTACCAACCCAAACTCCTTCCCTGATCTGCTTTCCGGGAATATTTACCTTCACCTTTCCCTCAAGAGCGTCAAAATTACCACGCTGGTATTCTTCAAGTCCGCCAACATCATTCCAGTACTGAGAATGTTTAAACCCGTAATAGGGTATCTGTTTTAAAAGCAGGTCCGGAAAAACATTTTTACCAAAGTCATAAAATGTTTTTTCCTGGATATAGTTAAAAATATCAGATTCAAATACATAAATACCACTGTTGGCAAGGTTTGATTTTTCCTCGCCTGCGAGAGGCTTTTCCTGAAAGCCAACAATTTTATCCTCTTTATCAAGTATTACAACTCCATACTGGGAAGGATCATCCACTTCTGTTAAAACAAGAGTTGCAATGCCGCCCTTTCTCTTGTGAAACTTAAAAACTTCTGTTAAATCAATATCAGTCAATGCATCGCCACTTATAATGAGAAAGGTCTGGCATTCAAAAAAATCTTCAACGTTTTTGGCACCACCGGCGGTACCCATGAGGAATTCTTCATATGAATAAGAGATACTGAGCCCCCATCTTGAACCATCACCAAAATAATCCTTGATTGCTTCGGGATACCAGTGAAGGTTGCATACAACATCTTTAAAATTATGTTTAACTAAAAGCTCTATTATATGTTCCATAACTGGTTTATTTACAATCGGAGCCATTGGTTTTGAAATCAAATCTGTCAGAGGCCGAAGCCTTGTACCAAGACCCGCTGCAAGAACCATTGCTTTATTTTTATTCATGTTTTACTCCATGTATAATAAGACAATAAATTTTATTAATAGTTAATAGAACTTATTATAATAAAATTTAATTAATTCTTACTTAACTTTTGTGCTGCTGATTACTTTTAAATCATTTATTTCTGACCGGTTTTTACTGTATATTTCAATATTTTAACAGAACCTTAAGTTTTATAAATCTGGTTTTTTAATTTTTAATTTTTTTCAATTATCCAGCAAACTAACTGCTTATTTTAAAATCAATAAAAAGTTTCTTTATATTTTTTCTGCAGGGTGAATATATAACACCTTTTTCTGTTATTATAGCAGTAATATTTTCATTTGGTGTTACATCAAATGCCGGATTTGACACCGGCATATAATCGGGTATTATTTTTTCCCCAAAGATAGTACGGATCTCGTCTGCACCACGGTATTCAATTGGAATATCCTTTCCGCTTTTTGTCTGCAAATCAATAGTTGAAACAGGTGCAGCAATATAGAAAGGTATTTTATAATACTTTGCGAGAATTGAAAGACTTAATGTTCCGATTTTATTGGCAGTATCACCATTTGCAGCAACTCTGTCTGCTCCAACAATAACAATATCAACCTCTCCTCTTGCCATAAAATATCCGGACATATTATCAGTGACTATGAAAAATGATATACCTTCCTGATAAAGTTCCCATGCCGTAAGCCTTGCTCCCTGCAGATATGGCCTGGTTTCATCAACTATAACATTTGCTACTTTTCCATACTCATGAAGACTTCTTATCACCCCAAGCGCTGTGCCGTAACCTGATGTTGCAAGTGCGCCTGCATTGCAGTGTGTAAATATTTTTAATTTCTTTTTTGATTTTACAAATATTTTTGCACCGTTTTCTCCGATCCTGCGGTTTATAGCATAATCCTGCCTTTCGATTAACCCGGCTTCTTTTATTAATTTTTCCCTGATTTTATCTATACTCAGATTTTTATTATCTGAAATAACTTTTCTCATTTTTTTCATAGACCAGAAAAGGTTCACAGCAGTTGGGCGGGTGGCTGAAATTAAATCAATTTTATTCAAAACAAATCTTATAAATTCATCCTTGTTTGAGCCTCTATATTTAAGTGCAGCAAGTGCTGCACCATATGCTGCTGCAACACCTATTGCCGGTGCACCTCTGACAACCATATCTTTTATTGCAGATGCAACATCTTCTGCAGTTCTGCAGTTTGCATATATTCCCTTAAAGGGAAGCTTTCTCTGGTCTATAAGTCTTAAGCTTTTTTTATCCCATATTAAAGTTTTTACTCTGTCTGTTTTTGCTTTTTCTGACATTTATTTTTATAATTTTAAAAAAGTAAGGCTCAGGTCCCAAGCTCCCAGGAATCAAGATAACCTTCCTGTTGTATGCTGAGCCTGTCAATTTTAATGCCCATACTTTCAAGTTTTAACTGCGCTATCCGCCTGTCAATCTCTTCCGGAACAGGATAAACTTTTTTTTCAAGTTTTGAGCTGCCCTGGTAAATATATTTTACTGAAAGAGCCTGATTGGCAAAGCTCATATCCATAACACTTGCAGGGTGTCCTTCAGCAGCGCCCAGATTTACAAGCCTGCCTTCAGTCAAAACATTTATGCGCCTTCCATCTTTTAAAACATACTGCTGAATAAAAGGTCTTGCTTTTTTTACTGCCTTGGAATTTTTCTTTAAATACTGAAGGTCAATTTCTGCATCAAAATGGCCTGAATTTGCAACAATAACATTATCCCTGCACTTTGAGAGAATATTTTCACCGATGACATTAATATTACCTGAAACAGAAAGAAAAATATCACCGACTTTTGCTGCTTCTTTTGAATGCATTACGTCATATCCATCCATTTTTGCTTCAAGCGCTCGCAACGGATCAACCTCAACAATTATTACATTTGCGCCCATACCTTTAGCACGCATTGCAACACCTCTTCCACACCAGCCATACCCAATAACAACAAATTTTTTACCTGCAAGCAGTACATTTGTTGCCCGCAGAATACCGTCAATTGTGCTCTGGCCTGTGCCATACCTGTTATCAAATAAATGCTTGGTCTTCGCCTCATTTACTGCAACTATTGGATACTCCAGGACTCCCTTTCTCTCCATTGTCTTAAGTCTTAAAACTCCTGTAGTTGTCTCTTCTGTTCCTCCAAGAACTCTGCCAATAAGTTCCCTTCTTTCTGAATGAACAGTTGAAATCAAATCAGCCCCATCATCCATTGAAACATGTGGGGCTTTATCAAGAACGCTGTTTATGTGCCTGTAATAAGTTTTATTATCCTCTCCCTTTATTGCATATACAGAAATTCCACAGTCTTTAACAAGAGATGCAGCAACTTCATCCTGCGTGCTAAGTGGATTTGAAGCACACAGGAAAGCTTCAGCTCCTGCGGCTTTTAAAGTTATCATAAGGTTTGCAGTCTCAGAGGTTACATGCAGGCATGCCCCGACTACTGCGCCCTTTAGTGGTTTGTTTTTAGCAAAATCATCCTTTATACCGGCAAGTACCGGCATATCATTTGCAGCCCATTCTATTTTATTTTTACCATCTGGCGCCAGCCTGACATCTTTTACATCAAAATCCATACTTTCCCCTTCCATTTATCCAAAATTACATCTATAAAAAAGTTATTTCCTTTTTTCTTATTCTTATTATAATAATTTGTTTTATGAAATTATTACAGAAAAAATGTAATATAAAAATAAAAATAAAAAAATGAAAATAGATAAATCTAATTTAAACATTCAAATTCGACAAAGTGCCGAATAAAACAATTCAAAAATCAATTCCATCAATTATATACAATTTATCTTCAAAGCTATTTATCAAGCTTTGCCAGCTCTGCCTTCAAAATAGAAATCCTGTCCACAGGCGTGGGATCCACTCCGGCTAGCAGTGCAAGGTACACACTTGTAATATCTCCAAGATACATGGTGGAAAGTGCCTTTGCAAGCTTTGATCTACCCTCAACATCTATTTCTACTACATCATTGAAATGGCTTCTTATTAACTGCACTGTTGTTTTAATCCTTACCTTTATTCTTTCCCGCGCCTCTTTATCCTTAAAAACAATTAAAACAAAATTCCCAGTAAGACCCTTTAAATTCTCCCATCCAACAGTCTCATTGTGGTTAAGCTCAGGAAATTCAGCCCAGAAACTTGGATATTTTGAATTCTCATTGAACTCACATTTCCATCTAAACGCTACTGCTGACAGATAACCATCTGTCCCGTAGATCACAGGCATGTTATTAAAAAGCTTTAAAGCAAGTTTTTTTGCAGGGTTATTATCAGTGTCTATATCTCTTTTATAAAGCTCAGATTTTTTCCTTATTAAATTTAATGCTTCCTCAATCTCACTATCACTTATATTTACAATACAAAGTTTTCTTAAAACAAGGTATGTTGTAAAGAATAGATAACCTGATGCACCCCTTGGCTGAAATCCCGAAGGAAGCCTGACAAAACATTTGCCGTTTACTGATGCAATCTCTTCTGTTTTTCCACCTGATGCAACGCAAAGAAGCTCACAATTCTTTTGCAGCGCCTGGTTAGCTGCGCTTACAGTTTCTTCTGTATTTCCTGAATAGCTAACAGCAATTACAAGCCATCCTTTCTTAACAAAAGCAGGGAGGTCATAACCTTTAACTATTTCAACAGGAATTTCAACATAATCAATAATAAGACTTTTAATAATGTCACCTGTAAATCCCGAGCCGCCCATTCCCAGTATTGCAATACCGGCAAAATTTTTATTTTTCAGCTGCGAAAGAACGGTACTTTCTGCAATCTTTTTAGCTTCCAGAAGCTGACCGTAAAAATTCTCCTCGACACCAAGCATATCCTGCTTATCCAGCTCTCTGACTTTTTTTAAATTATCAAGTATGTTCATTAACAAGTTCCTCCTGTAAATAGAGCAAATTATCTATCTTTAAAGTGATTTTCTGGTAATAGTTATTTTAACTTATAGGAATTCTTAATACAATTTTTTATTTTTCTTAATTAGCATTTCATTTTTCGTAATTAAAAACGAGTTATAGCATCCTATCATTTTATTAGTATGTTATAATAAAAAAAATCGATAAAGTAATAATAAAAAATTTTATAGATGATTTATTTTTTAAAGTAAATAATAATTATTAAGAAGGTAAATATAATGGAAAAACTTCTGGACAAAAAAGAATTTACAGAAAAAGGAAAAGCAGTTTATAAAAAAATAAAACCCAAACTTAAAAAAGATAAAGGGAAAATTGTTGCAATTGAAATAGAGTCTGGTAATTATTTCATTGGAAATGATGAGCTAGAGGCTGCTGTGAAAGCCAGAAGAAAATTCCCCGATAAAATATTTGTATTTTTTCGTATCGGTTACCCTGTTGTTCATAAATTTAGGAAGATTTGTTTATGATAGAAGGCATTGTTAACAATTTTGATGAACCAATTATAAACCTACTTAACACTCTCAAGAATCTTTCTGCCAAGCAAATGCAGGTAGTCCAGTTTTTTTTCAGTTCTGCTTTCAGCATATATTCTCACAACTGCTTCTGTGCCGGAAGGTCTGAGCATTATCCAGCTTCCATCCTTTAAAATATATTTAAAACCATCAATTGTTATTGGAGAGCCGGCACCTTCTGCACCTAAGATATCAGGAACCTTACTGGAAAGGAGCTTTTTTATTTTTTCCTTTTTAGCATTTTCAACTTCATAATCCTGCCGCCTGTAAACAAAAAAACCAAAATCATCATAAATTTCTTTTAATTTCTCACCAGCGCTCTTTTTTTCACTGCATAATACTTCCAGTAAAACTAACCCCATAAAAATGCCATCCCTCTCGGGTATATATCCATTAATCCATAATCCTCCGCTTTCCTCACCACCCATTATTACTCCGCCTGATAAAATTTCTTCACTTATATGCTTAAACCCTACAGGTTTTATTACAAGTTCAAGCCCGTACTTTAAGCAAATCCTGTCAATTATTGATGAAGTAGTAACAGTTTTAACAACTTTTCCCTTAAGACCTTTTTTTCTTACAAGGTAGTCTAAAACGACTGCAAAAATATGGTGTGAGCTTACAAAATTCCCAGCTTCATCAAGAGCACCGATCCTGTCCCCATCACCATCAATACATAATGCAAGCATGCATTTATTATCTTTAAGAAATTTTTCTGCATCTTTTAAATTATCCCCGATTGGCTCTGGATTAATTCCACCGAAAGAAGTATTTACATTAGAGTGTATTTCATAAACCTCTGATGAACTTAAATCTGATAAAATTTCCCAAAATACTTTCTGAGCGGCACCATACATCGGGTCAACAAGAACAGCAAAATTCAAATTCTTTTTAATAGCTTCACAGTCAACCAGACTTAAAATATAGCTTTTATAAGCAGATAAAAAATCACTTTTTATAGCATCCAGGTCTGCAGAATCATATTTAAAATTTTCCAATTTTTTTAAAAATGTACTGTCCTTATAAAGGCTGTTCACCCTGATTTCAATTGGACTTATTATATCTGCTGCCGCAGAGCCGCCGTAAGCTGCTTTAATCTTGTACCCATTATAGTAATAAGGATTATGGCTTGCAGTTATCATAATACCAAGATCTGCAGCATGACTGACCACAGCATTTGAAAGAACTGGGGTAGTTATGGATCTATCTGAAAGATATAAAGTTATACCACTTTTGCAAAAAACTTTTGCTGCTGATTCAGCAAATTTATCTGATAAAAATCTTGTGTCATAACCTATAACAATTTTTGGCTTACCGCTATTGCTTTTAACTTTTGCTGACTTAAGCTTTTCAAGACCTGCTCTTTCATTTAAATAGGCGCTTATACCGGCAGATATAACCCTGACCTTCTCGTCAACAAAATCAAATCCTGTAATTCCACGCCAGCCATCAGTTCCAAACTTTATCTCCTGCTCCATTTAAATTCTTTCTTTAGTAATTATAATAAATGCTGTTTCTCTTCTTTAATTCATTATAATCATTTTCTACCATAATTTTCACAAGCTCCTCAAAACTTACACCTGGTTCCCAGCCCAAAATATTTTTTGCCTTTCTTGAATCACCAATTAAAATATCTACCTCAGCAGGCCTTAAAAGCCTTTCATCAATTCTTACATATTTTTCCCATTCAAGGTCAAGACACTTAAAAGAGGCGGCAACCCACTCTTTTACGCTATGGTTTTCTCCTGTTGCAATGACAAAATCTTCAGGTTTATCCTGCTGGAGCATGAGCCACATTGCTTCAACATAGTCCTTTGCATAACCCCAGTCCCTTTTTGCATCAAGATTTCCAAGATAAAGATAGTCTAAAAGCCCTAATTTTATTTTTGCTGCCGCATTTGTTACTTTTTTTGTAACAAACTCAAGACCCCTCCTTGGAGATTCGTGATTAAAAAGAATCCCACTTACAGCAAAAATATTATAGCTTTCCCTATAATTTACAGTTATATAATGCCCGTAAACTTTTGCAACGCCATAAGGACTTCTCGGGTGAAACGGTGTATTTTCATTCTGCGGTACTTCCCTTACCTTGCCAAACATTTCAGAACTTGAAGCCTGATAAAATTTAATATCATCTTTTATCAGTCTCACAGCTTCGAGCATCCTTGTAACACCAATACCAGTAAATTCTCCAGTCAGCACAGGCTGGCTCCAGGAAGTTGGCACAAAAGACATGGCAGCAAGATTATAAACTTCATCAGGTTTTACCTGTTTTATTGCATTTATGATAGAAAGCTGATCCAAAAGATCTGCCTGGATAAACTTAACCCTATCCCTTATATGTTCAATCCTGTCAAGTTTTTCTACAGAAGAGCGCCTTACCATACCATACACTTCATATCCTTTTTCAAGTAAAAGATCGGCAAGATAAGAGCCATCCTGGCCTGTAATTCCTGTAATTAAAGCTTTTTTCAACACTAAACCCCCTTGAATAATTTTAAAAACTTATTTAAAAACTGATTTGTCCCCGTAAGACTTTTGAATTTACATTAATTCGTATACCATTTCTTAAAATATTATTATCTTCTATAACCGAGTTATCTCCAACAATTGAATTTCCTTCAATTCTTACATTGTTACCAACCTTTACATTTTTGGCTATTATTGAATTTCTGATAATACAATTTTTACCGATCCTTGCCCCGTCAAATACAATACTTTCAGATATGCTTGAATCAGAGCCAATAACACAACCACTGCCAATTACTGTAAGTGGGAGTATCTTTGTATTCTGTTCAATAACAGTATTTTCACCAATTACAATGGGACCTGTTGTTAAATTCTCCTTTTTATATTTCGCCCCGTTACCAATATAAATATTCGGGTATACTTTTTTATAAGGATATTTAAAATCCACCTTCTTATCCAGTATGTCAATATGTGCTGTCATATATTTTTCCGGAGTTCCTAAATCCAGCCAGTAAGCATCTGATACAAAACCATAGATTTTATAACCTAATTTTAAAGCCTTTGGAAAAAGCCCTCTCTCAAAAGAATAATTTTCTCCCGGTGGTACATGGCCCATTATATGGGATTCAATTATATAAGTTCCAGCATTGATCAAATTAGTGGTTATCTCTTCAAGGCTGGGTTTTTCAAGAAATTCTTTTACCCGACCGTTTTTATCGACCGGAACAAGGCCATAAGCAGTCGGATCCTCCACTGACGCAAGCGAAATTGTTATATCTGCTTTTTTTGATTTGTGAAAGCTAATCATATTTTTTAAGTTTATTGACGATAAAATATCGCCATTAAATACCATAAAGGCTTCGTTACCGAGAAACTTTTCAACATTTTTTACAGCACCACATGTACCCAGGGGTGTTTCCTCTTCAACACATTTAAGATTTATTCCAAATTTGGACCCGTTGCCAAAGTATTCATAAAAAATTTCTGGAAGGTACTGAACTGAAAGTATGATATCTGTAATACCATAGGACTTAAGCCGTAATATAAAATGTTCCATAAATGGCCTGTTGATCAAAGGAAGCATTGGCTTTGGACTTAAATAGGTCAAAGGGCGCATCCGTGTTCCTTTACCACCTGCAAGTATGACACCTTTCAATTTATCTGACTCCTTTCTCTCCACCAGTTAAGGGTATCTTTTAAAGATTCTTTTATGTCATAACGGGGTTTCCACCCCGTATGCAATCTTAATTTACTGTTATCTCCATATATTGAAATTAAATCTATGGGCCTTATTTTACTTTTATCAACTTTTATTTCTATGTTCTTTACACTGCTGTATGAAATTAATACATC
>Ga0194126_10009646_pt1 | contig 12821 bp, 10 predicted proteins | sample TA2KigC150mmetaG_FD_148641 | JGI IMG/M metagenome (GOLD analysis project Ga0194126, IMG submission 148641) | Freshwater microbial communities from Lake Tanganyika, Tanzania - TA2015035 Kigoma Deep Cast 150m | ecosystem: Environmental > Aquatic > Freshwater > Lake | place: Tanzania: Lake...
CCATGAAGGTGGCCTCCGCCTCCCCGACCCTGCCCGTGGCGCTGACCGAAGCGCTGCTGACGACGATCATCTGGGGGTCGTCGTTCGTCGTCGCCAAGATCGGGCTGCGCACGATCGGCCCCCTCACCTTGGCCGGGCTGCGCTACTTTCTGGCCTTCCTCCTGCTTTCGCCGTTCCTGATGCATCGCCTGCGGCGCAACGGTTGGCCGGACCGAGGCACGCTTCGCCAGCTTGCGCTGCTCGGAATCGCCGCCTACTTGATTGGCAACGGCGCTCTGTTCATTGCCCTTCAGTCCGTCCCGGCGACGCTGGTCGCCTTCATGCTGAGCCTCGGCCCGATCTTCATCCTCATCGGTAGCCTGGTCTGGCTCAAGGAAACCCCCACGCGGCTTCAGGTGGCCGGCCTGCTGGTCTCCCTGGGCGGGATGGCGCTCTTCTTCATCCCCGGACTGCAGGCGGGCGCCATGCGCGGGCTGGCCATCCTGGCTCTCGGCACGCTGGCCTTCGCCGCCTTCGGACTGCTGGGCCGCGCCATGGCGCGTGACCGCCGCGTGGATTCGATGACGCTGACGGCCGTACCGCTGGCCATCGGCGGCGGGGCGCTGCTCATCGTCGGTTGGGCTGTGGAAGGCTGGCCGACGATGGCGCTGGAAGGCGCCGCCATCGTCGGCTGGCTGGCGCTGGTCAACACCGCCATCGCCTACCTGATCTACAACCATGCCCTGCAGCGGCTGACGGCACTCCAAATGAATCTGATCCTCAACCTGTCGCCCTTCGTCACCGCCGGACTGGCCTTCCTGCTGCTGGGCGAGAGGCTGACGCTGCTGCAGGGGCTCGGGCTGGTCGTGGCGACCGTCGGCGTGGCGGTGGCCCAGCGCCCGACCCGCGCCGGGGCCTCCCCCCCGATCGCGGGACCTTGATCGACCTCGCCTTGCAGGCCTGCGGGGAACGCGGGGGCCGGGTCACCGCGCACGGGGTCCTTAGGCTTCTTTGACATCTTCACGCCGCAAGGCTAGAATCACACCCGAAGCTTGGCTGGGGAGGCTGTGCGTTGAGCCGTTGGGCGGGCAAGTACGTCATCGGGCTGACCGGCAACATCGCCACCGGCAAGAGCGTGGTGCGCAAGATGCTCGAGCACCTGGGGGGCTACGGCATCGACGCCGACGCCCTCGGCCACCGCGCCATCGCCAAGGGCGCCCCGGGCTACCCTCTAGTGCTCAAGGCGTTCGGCGAGTGGATCCTGGATGAGGAGGGCCAGATTGACCGGGGGCGGATGGCCAAGCTGGCCTTCTCCGATCCGAGCGCCCTCGACAAGCTGGAGACCATCGTCCACCCGCTGGTGACGCACGCCGTCGACCTGCTCATCCGCCGCGCCAAGCAGTCGGTGGTCGTCATTGAGGCCATCAAGCTGCTGGAGACCGACCTGGCCGCCGGCTGCGACACGATCTGGGTCGTCGACGCGCCGGAAGAGATGCAGGTGGCGCGGCTGATGCACAAGCGCAACATGTCGGAGGCCGCCGCACGTCAGCGCATCGCCGCCCAACCCCCGCAGAGCCTCAAGCTGCGCGCCGCCAAGATCATCATCCACAACGACGGCAACTTCGAGAACACCTGGGACCAGGTGTCCGGGTCGTGGTCCAAGCTGCCCAAGCCCGAGGAGCCGCTGCTGGCGACGCCGCCGCCCGTGCGCGCCGGCCAGATCGTCATCCGCCGCGGCCGGCCGCAGGACGCCGATGAGATCGCCCGCTTCATCTCCCGCGTGACGCACGGCAAGCGCCGCATGACGCGCGGCGACGTCATGGCCACCTTCGGCGAGAAGGCCTACCTGCTGATCGAACGCGACGGCAAGCTGGCGGGCGTCGCCGGCTGGCAGGTCGAGAACCTGGTGACGCGCATCGATGAGCTGTACTTCGAGTCCGGCCTGCCCCTCGACCAGGCTATCCCGGCGCTGATGGAGGCGGTCGAGACGGCGTCGGCCGAGCTGCAGAGCGAAGCCTCCCTGCTGTTCCTGCCGCCCTATCTGGCGCAGCACGTCGGCTCATGGCGCGCCGTCGGCTACCGGCCGCAGACGATCCAGGGCCTGGGCGTGCGAGCCTGGCAGGAGGCGGCCGTCGAGTCAATGCCGCGCGGCTCGTCGCTGTGGTTCAAGCGCCTGCGCGACGACCGCGTCCTCAGGCCGGTATAACGCCCGCCGATACCCGTCGTCGCAGCCTTCCGGCCGCGCCTCGGTACGCCCATCTCCCCGACGCGCCCTCGCGCAGGCTGAACCCCGCGGCTACCTGTAGGCGATCCGCGCGCCCCGCCCCCGCGGGATCCCAACCGACGCCCGTACTCGCAGACTTCAGGCTGCGCCGCGTCACGCTACGGCAATCCCTGGCGTGCGTGAATACATGTGGCGCACACCGCCCGGGAGAACGTGTAGGGGCGAAGCGTGCCGCCGGGCTTCGCGGCACAAACGGTGCTTCGCCCCTACTCGGGTTCGCCCAGCCGGATGCGGCAGTACGAATCGTAGCGTTCCGGGCTGATCAGGCCGTGCTCGACCGCCGCCATCACGGCGCAGCCCGGCTCGTGCAGGTGCGTACAGTCGTTGAAGGCGCACTCGCTCACCAGCGCGCGCAGCTCGGGGAAGTACCCATCGACTTCCTCGGGTTCGATATCCCACAACGCGAAGGCGCGCAGCCCGGGCGTGTCGGCCACATACCCGCCGGCGCTCAGGGCCATCAACTCGGGGACGACCGTGGTGTGCGTGCCTCTGCCTGTGTTCTGGCTGACCTCGCTGGTGTGCAGACCCAGCCCGGGCTGGATGGCGTTGAGCAGGCTCGACTTCCCGACGCCGGATGGCCCGGCAAAGACCGATAGTTTTCCCGCGAGCGCCTTGCGCAGATCCCGGATGCCTTTGCCGCTGACGGCCGAGGTGTAATGCACCGGGTAGCCGAGCCGGTCGTACTCCTCGAACTCGGCCCGCGCGGCGCGCTCGACGACCAGGTCGATCTTGTTGGCGCACACGCGGGCCGGGATGCGCTCACGTTCGGCCACCACCAGCAGCCGGTCGAGCATGCGGAAGTTGGGATCGGGGTCGGCGCACGCCAGGATGAAGACCATCTGGTCCGGGTTGGCGACGATTACCTGCTCCGCCTTGCGGCCGGGGGCCTGGCGCGAGAGCACGCTGCGGCGCGGCTCGACGGTCTCAATGGTGCCCGTCCCGTCGTCGAGCAGGCCGATGCGAACGCGGTCCCCCAGTGCGGCGGCATCGCCGGTGCGGGGACCGCGCTTGAGTTTCCCTCTCAGCTGGCAGATGACCGGGCCTCGCTCGGTAGCCACCTCGAAGAACCCCGACTGGGCTCGCACGATCAGGCCGGGTAGGACGGGCGGCTCGGGCATATGGCTACGGCGTCGGAGTCTCGGTGGCGTCGCCGCCCTCGGGCGTCGGCGAGCGCGTCAGCCCGATTTGCGATTCCCACGGGTAGAGCGTGAACGGCCGGCCGAAGAAGTAGGACTCAATCACGCGGCGGAAGATCGGCGCCGCCCACTCCGAGCCCTCGCCCTGGTACTCGGCCAGCACGGCTACGGCGATGTCCGGCCTCTCCGGCTCGTTGCGGAAGGTATAGCCGGCGAACCAGGCGTGCGACTCCGTACCCTCGCCGCTGGTCGCCGTCCCGGTCTTCCCGGCCAGGTCAATGTTCAGCCCAAGAAAGCGCCGGTAGGCCGTGCCCTTGGGCTCACGCACCACCTGCGTCATCGCCTGCTGAATGAAGCCCAGGTTCGCCTGGGAGACCGGCAGCGTGCCTTGTTCGACGACGGCGAACTGGCGGCTGACGGCACCTTCGGCCGTCTGGATGATCTCGACCATCTGCGGCTGGTAGAGCGTCCCGCCGTTGCCCACGGCAGCGACGAACCGCGCCACCTGCAGCGGCGTGACGCCCATCGAGGCCTGGCCGATGGCCAGCTGCACCGAATCACCCGGGCCCCACTCGCGGCCGAGGTTGGCCTGCGTCCATTCGGGATCGGGGATTAGCCCCTGCGACTCGCCGATCTCAATGCCGGCAGCCTGGCCGAGCCCGAATCCACTGGCCATGTCGGGCAGCGCTGTCGGGAAGCCGCGGTCGAACAGCGCCAGGCCGATGTGGTAGAACCACGGGTTACAGGAACGCTCGAGGCCCTGCATCAGGGTTATGGTGCCGTGAGGGTCGCGGTCTTTGGCGACCGTCCAGTCCTCTCCGGCATAGCCGGGAAGCTCCTCGAAGAAACCGGTGCAGGTGTATTCGCTGTCCGGCGTGAAGGTCTTGGTCTCCAGCGCCGCCGCCATGGTCAGGATCTTGAAGACCGAGCCGAGAGGGTAGGCGCTGTCGGTGGCGCGGTCGATGAAGGGATTGTCGTTGCGCCGGAACAGTTCGGTCAGGCCGGCACTGCCGTTGGGGTTCTCGACGTTGAACAGGTTCGGGTTGAAGGACGGCGAGGAGGCAATGGCCAGCACACGGCCGGTGTCGCGCTCCAGCACAACAATGGCGCCGCGCAATCCCTCCAACGCCCTCTGGGCCTGGAGCTGCAGATCGCGATCAAGCGTGGTGGTAATCGACTGGGGGACGCCGGGATCGCGTGACGCCAGCGGCGTCAGCACGCGGCCGCTAGAATCGCGAACGTAGAGCGTGCCCCCGGGCTGGCCGCGCAGCTCGTCCTCGAAGACGAACTCGAGCCCCGTCTGCCCGACGTATTCGTCGCCGGCATAACCGCGCTGGCGATACTCTGCAACCTGCTCCTGGGTGATCTTGGCCACGTACCCGACGGCCTGCGAGGAGGAGTCCCCCAGCGGGTAGTAGCGCCCGGTGTACGTATCCCAACCGGTCCCGCCGACGGCGTTGAGTGTGCCCTCCACGCGCTGGAATTCCTCCAGCGCCACCTCCCCCAGCGGGATCAGGAAGTCGGTGCCGCGGAACGACTCGTACAGGGCCTGGATGCTTCCGGTGCTGCGGTTGAACAGCCGGCCGAGCACGGTCAGCATCGTCTCCTCGGCCTTCTCGTCGCCGATGCGGTTGGGGACGATGTACACGCCGACGGTATCGGCCTGCACCGCCAGCGCCAGCCCGTTGCGATCGTAGATGTTGGCCCGCGTCGGCGTGGTGACGTCCATGAACAGGCTGGTGCCCTGGGTGAGCTCGGGGAGCACACTGGTGGGCGACCAGGCGACCTTCCACTCGCCGGCGTCACGCACCAGCGATAGATAGGTGTCGCGCACGACCTCGCCGACGACCGAGCTGGTGAGCGTCAGACGGTAGGAGACCTGCGCCTCCCGCGGATTGACCAGCGCCGAGGTGATCTGGTACGAGACGGCTGAGAGCGCCGCAGCCTGGCGCACGTCGTCATAGAACTTGACGAAGTCCTCTTCCGATTGCGAGTCCTGCGAGAGCGGAGCGAGCTGGGAGTACATGGCGGCGAAATCGGATCGCACCCAGGCATCCAGGAACAAGCGCGCCGCCACTTCCGGGTCGGGGGCAGGGATGTTGGTCGTCACCGGCGTCGGGAGCTGCGGGCTGGCCTCCGGCGTCCGCGTCCCGGACCCCAGGCTGCAGCCCGACATCAGCACACCCAGCACGACGATCGCCGCCCACGTTCGATTCATGAGCCGGTGCCCAGGATCTCCGCGTAGATGCCGCAGCGGTAGCCGGTATGCGCCTGGCAAGCCGCCGGGACATTCGCGGCGGGGCGCAGATCGCGGCGGCGCATCAGGCGCACCAGGTGGCACAACGGCAGCCCCATGACATTGGCGTAGCATCCGGTCATCTGGTGCACATCCACGGGATCGAAGGGCCGATCCTGGATGCCGTAGGCGCCGGCCTTGTCGAAGGCGGCGCCCGAGGCCAAGTACTCGCCGACGGCCTGCGGCGTGTAGTCGCGCATCGGCACGGGCGTGTGGCAGACCTCCTGGGCCTGCCAGGCCCCGTCGTCCGCCACCAGCGTCAGAGCCGTGATGACCTCGTGCGTTTGGCCGCGCAGCAGATCGAGCATGCGGCGGGCTTCGGCTTCGTCCGCGGGCTTGCCCAGCAGGGCCTCCTCATGGGAGACAACGGTGTCGGCGCCGAGCACCAGCGTCCGGCCATCGGCGCGGGCTGCTACTTCCACGGCCTTGGCTTGCGACAGCCGCTGCGCCAGCCCAACGGCGCCCTCCCCGGGGAGCGGCTGCTCATCGGCGGACGCCGGACGCACAATCGCCGGCCAGCCCGTCAGAGCAAGAAGTTCGCGACGTCGCGGGGAGGCCGATGCGAGCACGAAGGTGAAGGGGGCTTGTGGATCCGGCATGCGCCGGGATTCTATCACAGCGATCCCGCGCTCCCGCGTGAGCGCGATGTTAGAATGGCCGCACTCCCTGGCTCACACGCAGGCCGCACATGACGGACGATCCCGCCCGCAAGGCACACCCCTCCGCCCTTCCCTATCTCGCCATTGCCTTCGGCGTGTTCGCCCTGGGCTGCTCGGCCATCTTCGTGCGCTGGGCCAACGCCCCCGGCCCGGTGGTGGGTGTGTACCGCATGGGGCTCGCCAGCCTTGTGCTCCTGCCGCTGGCGCTTCGACGCGGGGGACGAAAGCCGTGGCCGCGGCGCGGCATGCTGTTCGCCGTGCTGGGCGGCGCATCCCTGGCCATCGACATGGCACTGTGGAGCACGGCCGTTTACATGACCAAAGCCGCCAACGCCACGCTCTTCGCCAACACCGCCCCGCTGTGGGTGGCGCTGGCCGGCATGTTGTTGTTCGGCGAACGCCTCTCGCCGCTGTTCTGGGGAGGTCTGGCCATCACGCTGTCCGGCTCGGCCTTGGTGGCCGGCTCGGATTTCCTGACCCATCCCACGCTCGGCTGGGGTGACATGCTCAGTCTGCTGGCCGGCGTCTTCTACGCCGGCTACTATCTGTGCACGCAGGCCGGCCGCCGGCACCTCGACTCGGCGCGCTACGTCTGGCTCGCCGGCGCCGCCTCGACTGCGTGTCTGCTCGTCATCTGCCTGATCGCCGGCTTCCCGCTCAGCGGATATCCGCTGCAGACCTACCTGGCCTTCGCCGCCTCGGCCCTGGTCACGCAAGCCGCCGGCTACCTGGCGGTCGGCTACGCCCTGGGCCACTTGCCCGCCTCGATCGTCTCCCCCACGATGACCGGCCAACCGGTGGTCACGGCGCTGCTGGCGATCCCGCTGCTGGGCGAATCGCTATCGCCCATCCAGTGGCTCGGCGGCGCCGTGGTCATCACCGGTATCTACCTGATCAACCGCGCCCACCACGACCGCACGCCCGAGACGGCCGCCTAGTCTTTCCCACCGCTTGCGCGTCTGCATGCTTCCTTCGCCGCCCGGCGTGGTGATGGGCGCGGGCGCGATGGTACAATGCCCGCGATGGACCTGTTCGATCACGCTCTGGCGCAGCGCATGGCTCACGAGGCACCCCTGGCGGCGCGCATGCGCCCGCGCACGCTGGACGAGTTCGTCGGTCAGGACTCCATCGTCGGCCCCGGGCGCCTGCTGCGGCGTGCCATCGAAGCCGACCGCCTGTTCGCCTCGATCCTGCTGTGGGGTCCGCCCGGCACAGGCAAGACCACACTGGCGATGATCATCGCCAACTCCACCCGCTCGCACTTCGAGACCATCTCGGCCGTCCTGGCCGGCATTCCCGAACTGCGGCGCGTCATCGCCGAGGCCGGCGAACGGCGCAAGCTCTACAACCGGCGCACGATCCTGTTTGTTGACGAGGTCCACCGCTGGAACAAGGCCCAGCAGGACGCGCTGCTGCCTCACGTCGAGACCGGCGCCATCACGCTCATCGGCGCCACGACGGAGAATCCCTACTTCGAGGTCATCGGCGCGCTGGTCTCGCGCTCGCGTATCTTCCAGCTGCGCCCGCTGGAGGATGAGCAGGTGGCGAGCCTCCTGCGCACGGCGCTTACTGACGGCGAGCGCGGCTACGGGGGCCGCCGCATCCGCCTGGACGACGATGCGCTCGAGCACCTGGTGAGCGTCGCCGGCGGCGACGCCCGCAACGCCCTCAACGCCCTGGAACTGGCGGTGGAGACCACGCCGCCCGGAACCGACGGCGCGCAGCATCTGACGCTAGCGGTGGCTCAAGAGTCGATCCAGCGCCGAGCCGTGCTGTACGACAAGGACGGCGACGCCCACTACGACACGATCTCGGCCTTCATCAAGTCCGTGCGCGGCTCCGATCCCGATGCGGCCCTCTACTGGTTGGCCAAGATGATCTACGCCGGCGAGTCGCCGCGCTTCATCGTGCGCCGGCTGCTGATCCTGGCCGGCGAGGACATCGGCCTGGCCGACCCGATGGGGCTGGTGGTCGCCTCCGCCGCTGCCCAGGCCTTTGAGTTCGTCGGGCTGCCGGAAGGCATCTATCCGATCGTCGAAGCCACCCTCTACCTGGCGACGGCGCCCAAGTCCAACACGGCCACGGCCTACTTCAAGGCCCTGCGGCTGTTGGAAGACGAAGGCGCGGTCGAGGTGCCACGGCACCTGCAGGACTCCAATCGCGATGCGGCCGCCCTCGGCCATGGCGCCGGCTACCAGTACCCGCACGCGTTCCCCGAGCATCACACCGGTCAGCAGTACCTGCCATCGGCGCTGCTGGGCACGTACTTCTACCGCCCATCGGACCAGGGCTATGAGGCCGCCGTCGCCGAACGACTCGAGCGCTGGCGCCAGGCGCAGCGCCTGGCGCTCGGCATCGAGGCGACGCGCCAGATGCCGGAGTTGAGCGAGGCCGAGGTGCTGTCGCTCAAGCGCACGCGGCCGCGAGGGACCTCGGGAGGCGAGGCGGTATGACGACCATCCTGCTCATCCGGCACGGCGAGAACGACTTCATGCGCCAGCACAAGCTCGCCGGCTGGCTACCCGGGATCCATCTCAACGCTCGCGGCCGCGCCCAGGCCGAGGCGCTGGTCCCCCTGCTCGAGCCCCTTTCGCTGGAGGCGATCTACTCCAGCCCGCTCGAGCGCGCCGTCGAGACCGCCGCGCCGCTGGCGCGCGCGTGTCGCTTGCCCGTACAGCGCCGCGCCGGGCTGGGCGAGATCCGCTACGGAAGCTGGCAGGGGCGCCCGCTGGCCAGCCTGCGGCGCCTCAAGCTCTGGGCCCAGGTGCAGGCCTCCCCGTCGCTGGTGACCATCCCGCAGGGAGAGTCCTTTCGCGAGGCGCAGACGCGCATGATCGAGGAGATCGAGCGCCTGCGCCAACGTCACCGCGGCGCCATCGCCTGCTTGTCCCACGCCGATCCCATCAAGCTGGCACTCTCCTTCTACCTTGGCCAGCCGCTGGACCTGTTCCAGCGCCTGATGATCGACCCCGCCTCGGTCAGCACGCTGACCTTCGTGGACGATCGTGTGCGCGTGCTCGGGATCAACGACACTCGCGCCACCCGCTCGGGCGGAAGCGGGTGATATACTTCGGCCCACTCGCGCCCCGGGAATCGAGGTAGCCGCGCATGGCGGGCACCGAATACGAACTCAATCCCGTCACCCACATCACCACCGGGGCTATCGGCCCGGCGGGCAAGCGCGTCTTCTACCTGCAGGCCCGGCAGACCTCCGAGCTTGTGACGCTGATCGTCGAGAAGGCGCAGGTGCAGGCGCTGGCCGTCGGGCTGGAGCAGTATCTGCAGGAGCTGGGCCAGCGCTTTCCCGACCTGCCGCCGGCCAGCCCGGAGTTCCACGAGTCCGCCATGGCGCTGGCGCAGCCGCTCGATCCGGCCTTCCGCGTCGGGCAGTTGGGGTTGGGCTACGACGAGTCTTCCGATCGGCTGGTGCTGGTCGCGCGCGAGGTGCAGCCGGAGGGCGCCGATCCAGAGGAGGCGGCCGTGGCGCGCTTCTGGTGCACGCGCTCCCAGCTGCTGGCAATGTGCCGCTGGGGGGTCGAGATCGCCACCCGCGGCCGGCCGATCTGCGGGAACTGCGGCGAGCCGATTGACCCGGAAGGTCACTTCTGCCCCAAGCGCAATGGGCACAAGCACTGAGCGAGTAGCTGTCAGCTTTCAGCTCCCGGCGGTCAGCCAGTGAACAACCCAACACCAGCGCCCCACGTCCGTCGAACTGCCGGGCCCGCCAACCCTCTCTGCGGTTGCACGGGTGGACAGCAGCAGCCTGGCGGCGGTCGATACCGCGTGAAGGAAGACTGGGACATGCATGTTCGTTGGGGTTCCGGCTGAGAGCTGAGCGCTGATTGCTGACCGCCTTCCCCATGCCATCTCTGGATTCCGTTCTCTCCCTCCTTTCCACCGGAGCCCTCGAACTGAAAGGCCAGTTCACCTGGGGCTCGAACTACACCTTCCTGGTCGAAGTGACGCAGGGGGAGCAGACCTGCGGCGCCGTCTACAAGCCGGAGCGCGGCGAACGGCCGCTGTGGGATTTCCCGGAGGGCACGCTTGCCCGGCGCGAGGTGGCGGCCTACGCGGTCAGCCGTGCCCTCGGCTGGGACCTGGTGCCGGCGACGGTCTTGCGCGCCGACGGCCCCGCCGGTCCGGGATCGCTGCAGCTGTACGTCGACGCCGATCCCCAGCGGCACTACTTCGTCTTCAGCGAGTCCGAAAGGCAGCGCCTGCGCCCCGTGGCGCTCTTCGATCTGCTGATCAACAACGCCGATCGCAAGGGCGGTCACGTGCTGCTCGGCGACAGCGATCACCTGTGGCTCATCGACCACGGAGTGTGCTTCCACGCCGACGACAAGCTGCGGACCGTGATCTGGGACTTCGTCGGCGAGCCGATCCCGCGCGAGCTGCTGGCCGTCCTGCGCAGGGCGCGCCCATCGCTCGACGATGGCGGCAGCCTGCATACGGAACTCAGAGGACTGCTGGCGGCGGAGGAGATCCATGCACTGCGGGCGCGCGCCGACCGGCTGCTGCGCTCCAAGCGCTTTCCCCCGCCAGGAGTCGGCCGGCCGTATCCGTGGCCTCTGGTGTAGAGTCAGGCCTGCGCCCTGCACGGCACGAGGGTCGATCATGCCCAACGAACTGCGCCTTGCTTTCATCGGCTTCGGAAACGTCGCCCGGGCGCTTGCCCGGCTACTGCTCGCCAAGGGGCCGCTGCTCGAGGAGCGCTACGGCGTCCGCACACGCACGGTGGGCCTGGCCACCGGCCGGCACGGCGCCGTCGTCCACCCCGCCGGGTTGGACCTCGAACGTGCGCTCTCGCTCGTCGCCTCCGGGCAGGGCCTCGAGGCTCTCGGCCTGCCGGCCCCCGCGGATGGCATCGACTTCCTGCAAGCCGTGGAAGCCGACGTCCTGCTCGAGTCGATCCCCGTCAACTACGCCACCGGGCAGCCGGCCCTGGGTTACCTGCAGGCGGCGCTGCAGCGCGGGATGCATGCCATCACCGCCAACAAGGGGCCGGTGGTCCACGGCTACCGCCGGCTGATCGATCTCGCCCAACGGCGGGGGCGGCGCTTTCTGTTCGAGTCGGCCGTGATGGACGGCGCGCCCATCTTCTCACTGTGGCGCGAGGCGATGCCCGCCGCCGTACTCACCTCTTTCCGGGGCATTCTCAACTCGACCACCAACCTGATCCTGACGCGTATGGAGGCCGGCGAGAGCTACGCCCAGGCGCTGGCTTACGCCCAGTCCATCGGCATCGCCGAGACCGATCCCTCGGGGGACATCCTGGGTTGGGATGCGGCCGTCAAGGTGGCGGCGCTCGTTACCGTCCTGATGGACACGCCGCTGACACCCGACCGCGTCGAGCGCCGCGGCATCGACGGCCTGAAGCTCGACGATGTGCTGGCCGCCGCCCGCCAGGGCCGGCGCTGGAAGCTGGTGTGCAGCGCCGTGCGAACCGGCAGCGGCATCCTCGCCCGCGTCGAGCCGGAGCTCGTCGACGCAGCCGACCCGCTGTTCACCGTCACCGGCACTTCGTCGGCTGTGACCTTCACCACCGATGTCCTTCCATCGCTGACCGTCACAGAGGGCAACCCGGGGACGGAGACCACGGCCTATGGTATGCTCGCCGATCTGCTGCGCACCGCCGGCGCGCTCTAGGCACCTGGCGGTCCTCGGATGATGACACCCCTGTCGCTGGCATCGGCCCCACGAGTTGGCCAGCCGGAGAGCCTGCGCAAGAATCCTGCCGCAGAGTCGGGCCATGATGCGTGAGGCGCCGAACCGACCGAGTGAATCGGCCGGCTCAGGAATGAACCTACCCGGCGCCCCGCGCCTCCCCGGACTGCGATTCCGGCGCCTTGCCGGTCCCGCCGACATCGCCCCCATCACCCGCCTGCGCCTCGCCTGCGCCCTCGCCGACGGCGGCACCGAGATACCCTCCGAAGCGGACATCGCCAGTTCCCTCGAGCACCCGGTGTTCACGGATCCCTACCGCGACACCGTCCTGGCCGAAGTCGACGACGTTCTGGCTGCCATGCAGTGGACGACGGCCCGCGTGATCGAGGGTGTCTTCGTCGGCGGGCTGCGTGGCTACGTGCATCCCGATTGGCGGCGGCGCGGGCTGGGCGGTGCCCTGCTGGCGCACGGAGAACGGCATGCTCGCCGCACGGTTCCGGCGGAAGCTCGCGGCCTGCCCGGCGCGTGGCAGGTGGAAGCCTCGGCGAATGAAACGGGCGCCGTCGCCTTGTTCCGACAATGCGGCTACGTCCCCTTCCGTTTCGCCTACGATATGACACGCGATCTGTCCGAGCCGATCCCCTCCCTTCCGCTGCCTTCCGGGATCGAACTCCGGTCCGCCCGCCCCGAGCACTACCGCGCCATCTGGGAGGCTGAGCGCGAGGCCTTCTCAGGCAACTGGGGCTACACACCCTGGCCGGAAGAGAATTACCAGAGCTTCCTTTTCTATGCACACTACG
>Ga0194126_10009647_pt1 | contig 12821 bp, 18 predicted proteins | sample TA2KigC150mmetaG_FD_148641 | JGI IMG/M metagenome (GOLD analysis project Ga0194126, IMG submission 148641) | Freshwater microbial communities from Lake Tanganyika, Tanzania - TA2015035 Kigoma Deep Cast 150m | ecosystem: Environmental > Aquatic > Freshwater > Lake | place: Tanzania: Lake...
ATCCTGCTCTATGGCCCTGGTGTGACGCTTGGCGTGCAAAGGGGGTTTCCGAAACTCGGCGACGCCGCATTCGACGGCCATCTCAACTTCAATGCCCGTCTGCAGAAGTTCATGGATCAAGGCGGAAAGGTGTATGCCTGTCGCTTTGCCCTGCAAGCTCTTTATGGCCATGGCGAAGGAGCATTGATGCCTGGAATCCGTCCAATTAATCCCCTTGATGTCCTCGACATTGTGCTGATGCACCGCAAGGATGGTGCCTTCATCCTCGATACCTGGACCCTCTGATCCTCATGCCCTCTGAACCCATGGCCAACACACTAAAGGTTGCAGCAGCCCAGATCCGTCCGGTTCTGTTCAGCCTCGATGGCTCGGTTCAACGGGTTCTGTCGGCCATGGCAGAGGCTGCTGAGCAGGGGGTAGAGCTGATCGTGTTCCCCGAAACTTTTCTGCCCTATTACCCCTATTTCTCATTTGTGGAGCCGGCGGTCCTGATGGGCCGCTCTCATTTAGCGCTCTACGACCAGGCTGTCACTGTTCCGGGAACCGCCACCGAGGCAATTGCTACAGCAGCTTGTCAACACAACATGCACGTGCTGCTCGGAACCAACGAGCGTGATGGTGGCAGTCTTTACAATACTCAGCTACTTTTTGATAACGCTGGTGACATCATTCTAAAACGGCGCAAGATCACTCCCACTTACCACGAACGGATGGTCTGGGGTCAAGGTGATGGCTCCGGGCTGAGGGTTGTTGACACCAAGCTGGGAAAGATCGGTGCTCTGGCTTGCTGGGAGCATTACAACCCGCTAGCGCGATTCTCCCTGATAGCCCAAGGAGAAGAGATTCACTGCGCCCAGTTCCCAGGTTCTCTCGTGGGACAGATCTTCAGTGAGCAAACAGCCGTGACAATGAGGCATCACGCCTTGGAAGCTGGTTGCTTTGTCATCTGCTCGACAGCATGGCTGGATCCTGAGGATTACGACACCATCACAGCAGACACCTCCCTCCATAAGGCCTTCCAGGGTGGCTGTCATACAGCGGTGATCAGTCCGGAAGGCCGCTATCTCGCGGGCCCACTTCCCGACGGCGAGGGTCTGGCGATCGCTGAACTGGACCGTTCACAGATCACAAAACGCAAGCGAATGATGGACAGCGTCGGGCACTACAGCAGACCAGATCTACTGGGCTTACGGATCAATCGCACTCCTGCAACACAAATGAGTGCCATGAACCCAACTACTGATGCCCACGAATCCACCCCATGGCTATCCCTTGGTCAGGAGCTCCTCGATGTCTGAGCTAGGTCGTCTGGTCACTGAGCTCCAGGTTCATGGCGTGTCCGACCCGGCGCTGCCTGGTAATCGAGGCCGCCGCGGTGGTGCAGGTCCTTCTGATCACCGAGCACTCACGATTGACGAAACCACAGTCATGGTTCCCGTCTACAACACAGCAGCTAAAGCATCTCCCTACAGCCTGGAGGTATCCGGGAACAGCGCTGTATCCCTTGCAGTTCAGGGGTCCGAGGCATTGCGCCCTGTGGAAACGACCTCGGAACCGGCCTTCTATCAACTGAGCACTACAGAGGGAGTCCCTTACCGCTCCATCGCCCTACTGCACGGGCGCGATGTATTAGCAACGACTCTGTTGCAGACCTGTATCCGATTTCGTGATCGAACGGATTCCTGTCAGTTCTGCGCCATTGAGCAGTCTCTGGAAGAGGAGCGCACCATCGTGCGCAAAAACCCTGCGCAGGTTGCCGAGGTTGCCGAAGCAGCCGTGCGATTGGATGGTGTGAAACAACTGGTGATGACCACGGGTACGCCCAATAGTGATGACCGTGGTGCACGCCTGATGGCAGAAACAGCCGCTGCTGTAAAGCAGCGAGTGCAGATTCCTATCCAAGCCCAATGTGAACCCCCAGATGACCCGATCTGGTACGCACGCATGAAACAGGCAGGCGTTGACAGCCTGGGTATGCACCTGGAAGTGGTGGAGCCAGAGGTTCGACGCCGCATTCTTCCTGGCAAGTCGGAGATTACTCTTGAGCAGTACTACACGGCCTTTGAACAGGCTGTTGAGGTCTTCGGTCGCGGGCAGGTGTCGACGTATCTCCTTGCAGGTCTTGGCGACTCGGCTGAGTCTCTGATTGCCTGCAGCGACAAGCTCATACGCCTTGGTGTCTATCCATTTGTTGTTCCTTTTGTTCCGATTTCAGGTACACCACTTGAAAAGCATCCAGCTCCCTCCACTGACTTCATGGTGGAGGTCTACACCGCGGTTGCCATCCGTTTGAGGGCATCAGACATCAGGTCTGATGCCATGGCTGCTGGCTGTGCCAAATGCGGTGCGTGCTCCGCGCTCTCGTTGTTTGAAACTGATCGCTGACATTCATGTTCTTCATCGATCCCAGCAGCCATGACATTGGCCGTAGTTTCAGCTCAGCCCCTGCATCGTTCACACCTTCCGTGCGCTGGGGGCTTGGAATTGATGCTGACGACTTTCGCCTCTCCCCAACAGCAAGCTCTGATCGGTTTTCCTTTCATCTCTTACGGCCTCAATCAAGCTTGATCCCTGGCTATTGGGAGCTGCGCAGTGCCATCTTCTGCGAAGAGCAGCATCTCTTTGAAGAGAGTGATCGTGATGAACTCGATAACCACGCTTATCCCATTGCTGCAATTCACCATGGGCTTGACCATTGCGGCCAGGTGGTAGGTGTAGTGCGTATCGTCGAGAAAACTCCTGGATTTTGGTATGGAGGGCGTCTTGGAGTTCATCGTGATTTACGGCGTTACAATCAAATTGGCAAAGGGCTTATCTGGAAAGCGGTATCAACTGCGAACGGATGGGGCTGCGAGCGCTTCCTAGCAACAGTCCAGATACAGAATGTCCGTTTCTTTCAACGACTGCGTTGGCAATCGATTGATGAACTCGAGATCAAAGGCATCCGTCACCACCTAATGGAAGCTGATCTCAACTACTACACTCCCTCAATTGAGCGGCGCCCCACTGCGCCGAGCGTTGCATGAGCGCCCTTGAGCTCAAGACTCTGTCAGAGCAGCTCCGCTCCTTACCTGGTCTTCTTTCCAAGCACGATATCCAGGCGCCAGCCGCTGTCTTTGAGCACCATCCATTCCCAGAGCTCGGTGACGCCAGTCGGCTGGGTGATGATACGGCGCTAATTCCGCCTCAACTGGGTTCATTGTTGCTGGCCTGCGAAGGCATGCAGCCGGAACTTGTGATGGACGATCCATGGTTCGCGGGATGGAGTGCGGTTCTTGTCAACCTGAGCGATATCGCTGCGATGGGTGGACGACCTCTGGCACTGGTCAACAGTGTTTGGGGGCGGTGTCATGAGAATGCGCAACTAATGTTAGAAGGAATGCGCTTTGCCTGCGACAAGTTTGCTGTCCCGATGGTGGGCGGTCACACCAATAATCAGAGTCCGTACTCTGCTATGTCGGTGTCTGTTCTTGGGATAGCCGACGGTCCAGTCTTATCGGCGAGAGCTGCCCAGTCTGGTGACGCACTCGTGCTGCTGATTGACGGTGATGGGAGTTTTTACAGGCACTATCCCTTTTGGGATGCGGCCATCAACACTGATCCAGAACGGTTGCGTGCTCAGTTGTCCCTACTACCGAAGCTGGCACATGCACGAATCGCACGCGCCGCGAAAGACATCAGTATGGGAGGCCTGGTCGGCACAGCTGTGATGTTTGCCGAGGCTTGCAGCCTGCGAATCTCGATTGAGCTGGATGCAATTCCGCGGCCAATTGGCATCGATGAATTAAGTTGGCTCAGTTGCTTCCCAAGCTTTGGCTTTCTTCTCGCCATTCCTCAAACTAAATTGCTGCCCCTTCGTGAGCTGGTCAATCTGTATCCCGGTTTAATGTGTAAAAGCATTGGTCGATTTGAAGAAAAGGCAACCGGGGTGTGGCTTGAGAAAGATGGCCATACTCATCAGCTTTGGAGCTCAACGAGCCCACTAACTGGATTTGGTGCAGTGGTGACTTCTTAGCTACTGTTTTGTTTGCCCCTTGACTAATGCCTGAAGTCGTGCTTGAGCTCCGATGGCCTGATGGCGAAGCCAGCAGCTTTTACTCCCCTTCAACCGTGGTGTATGAATTTCTCAAGCCAGGTGACAGGCTTAGCATTGCTGAACTTGAGCAGAAGGGACTAGCGGCTCTCAGTGAAGCCTCTGAACGTGTCCGCGTGCGCTACGGATTCGCATGTACTCGTTCTGATGAAGAAGCCCTCAAACTCCGCAAACGCATCGCCCTGTACAGCAGCACTGAAATCGTTGAGGTTCAGGGTTCTTCTAACTGACTACATCGTTTTTATCCCACAGCTCTTCAGACCATGACTGGCAAGCCCCCATTCCCTCCCTTCACCTTGGAAACAGCTATCCAGAAAGCACGGATGGCCGAAAATGCCTGGAATGGACGAGATCCTCAAGCCGTTGCGCTTGCCTACACCGAAGACAGTCGCTGGCGCAACAGAAGTGATTTCATAACTGGCCGTGAGGAAATCATCCGTTTTCTTGAGCGCAAATGGGCAAAGGAGCTGGACTACAAACTGATCAAAGAGGTGTGGGCTTTCTCCGACAATAGGATTGCAGTTCGCTTCCAATACGAATGGCACGACGACTCAGGCAACTACTATCGCTCGCATGGCAATGAAAACTGGGAATTTTCCGAAACTGGCTTAATGCGACGCCGTGAAGCGAGCATCAATGATGTGTCCATCCGTGATAGCGACAGGCTTTTTACATGGGGCGAAGGGCCGCGTCCTTTGGATTTTCCTGGTCTTACCGAACTCTGTCTCTGACATCTGATTCATGACACCGTCACTGAGGATCAAAATGCTTGATCAGCTGACATTGTCATGGAGCATCATGTCTTTGCAATCTGGGACTTCATGCTGCTTTTGAAGTCCCTGCAGCAACAGATCGCCCCCTCCGGCACGCCTTGTCTCCCTCCGAAGCATCCAGGTGTCGCCGGATGATCATTGCGCTTGTTGCGGATGAGGAGTGCGACTGCCCACCAGCAGAGCTCGGTGGTCCGATTCATCTCAGCCTGCACTATCGTGCTTCTTCGGCTAGTGGAAGGTACATCGCGGTGGTGTTCTCCTGATCGCCTGCTTCCAAGGGCTCTGGTAGCGATAGCCTGATCGATTGGCCTCGATCCCGCTGGGATCACCGTTGCGGCGTAATCCACGAGATTCGGCGGGAGCCCGGACATAGAACACAGGCCTTTGTCCTTCTTGATGGGATGGCGGTGCTGTTCCCGATGCAGCATCTCCGCAGGGCCTAGTCTCCGGCTGGGGTGGGGTGTACCGCAAGGAGCCCGCCTCTGGATCGGCCTCTGTGAGTCACCGCCCCAGAGATTTCACAACCCCATTTTTCATTGCAAAACTTTTGCTGCAGCAAAAGCCAGGACTTAATTTTGTGTATTACTTGCTCTTAGCGATATTGCCGCAATCGTTTAGCCTGACTGGGGACAGCGTGCTCCCGCCGCCATACTTTGCCATATCTACCATGTTGTGCCAAGCTGATAGGAGCGGCATAAAGTTCATGCGTCTCTTCTTGGCTGCAGTTGCTTTGATTGCGAGTTCAACTACCCACGTTCATGCGCAGACGGCAACTATCGAATTTGTTGGATGTGGCACAGGGTGTAAGCAGCTTGTTACCCAACTAAGTCCTGTCAGTAGAACGGCAGGAGGTTATCCCCGCGTTCTTGTCGTCATTAAGACGATCATGGCCCCAGGCCCGGGCCAAAAGTTGCTGGGTTACGACAGCGCGGGAGACCCAATTGTCAATTGGAGAGGCGATACTTATCCAAAATCAGAGAAGTCATGGATCATCGCCGATTGCCAGAATCAGAGAGTTGGACTTTATGCTAAGCACAGCGATGGTCTGGATGCTACTTGGAGTCAGGCCTATACGGAGTCTGGTGAGCCAAATAATTGTCACTCGGCATGTGCAAGGGCATACGACCAGTGGCGTTTGCTATGTAAAGCTGCAGGGGAGATATAGATGGTCATTACTGTTCACACGGCTGCCTTGGGAGTAAGGCTTGCTGGTGTTCAAGTAGGTCAGGTTCTGGGGCACAATAAGAAAAGACGCTTTAGAACATTGAAAGCCCAAGCCATGGGACTGGCGGCCGTACTAACGCTGGCTGCACCAGTAAAAGCAGAAGGCTCTTGGCTCGATATTTCACCTCGAATTGCAAAGGTTCTAGGCGTCGACTCACTCGTAAATCCCTGGTATATCAAAAAAGGCTCCAGAAAGACCATCAAAAGCGTCGAGTTCAAGGGGACGATTTACGAAAGCGCCGAATTTTCTTACACACAAAATGATGAAACAAAACGCAGGCGTTTTTTGGTAGATTGCAGAACGGCTTCGTACAAAGATTCCATAACAGAAAGAGGTTATGCAACTAAGATGACATACATCACCTTTGATGGTGATAACCTTGTTAACAATGGAGAATTTGACGGATGGGTGGCCTATAAATACTTGTGCCCGAAGGCAGAAAATCCGTGGATGGTGATTACGGAAAATGCAGGGGGCGATAAATACGGCATAAATGTTGCTACCATTAGGCGGATGCGGGATGGTAGATACAAGAACGCATATTTTTCAGTCGCATCCAAGATAACGAAGTATTTATCGCCAGAAATACTCATCATGTATGTCGCATGCAATCCTAGAAGAGTTGAATTTAATAGCGTCTATGAAGCAACAAATAATTTTCCGCAGAGCGATGAACTCAATCCTGGAAGCATTGGAGAATCAATTGCAAAAACAATATGCGAAAGCATGGGGCACAGATCCGCAAAATAGGGTCATGCCGAAGGCAAGGAATCAGGATGCGCCAGCATAGCAATACAAAAAATTTTTTGGTCCCGCACTCACAATTTGCTGACGAGCTGTTGCGGGGTATGAAGTCGATGAACTACCTTTGTTGTAGTGGCAGCCGATAAATGGCATTCCAGTCCGGTCATCGTCGTGGTCAGGTCTGGGATGACGTGCAGACTCTCGACACAATCATCAAAAACACTCGCTTCAATCTGACGGGGAAAAGTGAGCGCGAATTCGAGCTCGCGTTCATGTCTGCAGTAGCTGCTAACAAAGACCGGATCAAAGGGGACATCCACAGCCAGGTCGACAAAGACACAATAGTCCGCAGTGTCTACCTATTCGGCAAGAAACACCGTCCGGACCTCACCATTAATGAAGATGGTATCGCTGTGGAGATCAAATTCCTCTCCAACAGCCTGGATGGCCTCAAGCAGGCGATTGGTCAAAGCATTTTCTACAGAGTACGGTATCGCTTTGTGATCAACCTTTTCGTTATTGACGAGAAGTATAAGGAAACCTATCTGAAGGGTGCCAATGACGAGGAGAAGGACTTGGAGGAAATCTGCAAGGACCTATCCAGTGACATGAATATCTTCAGCTACCTAGTCCCAGCCTTCAACCCTGGCTCAAACGTAAAATCACTTCTCCAGTGGAACGACATCAGCTAGTGCCCATTAGTGCCACCAACTAGCAGCTTTGACTTCTTAGCCTGGGGACCGCCGCTGTGGACTGCTGATCAGTAGCAGACGCTGCTGGTGGTGATGGAGTTGGCCAGCTTCACGCGCGATTAGGTTTTTTGATTGCATAATTGCACATATAATCAACCCAATTTGCTTTTTTTTTCCTTATACTCTTTGTCCTCCCTCATTACGTCCTCAAATGCTGCCCGGCTAACCCCCGCTGAGTTTTTGTGCCCGAAGCTTTCGAAGATGTAACCATCTAGGTAAGGAGCAATAACTAGGCTCATAACGTGATTTGAAAATATGCATTTCATGTCTTCCAATAGAATTGACTGGGCTGCCTGGCATTTGACCTTGGTGTCAGCATGAATTAGAGCGCCAAAAGACTGCGAATTGATGAGCGCTAACATCCCGGCAACATACGCCTCACGGTCTTCAGCTTTCACCACGACCATTGGAACCAAATCTTTTGCTACGGAGGCGAGACATTTTTTGATTTTGTGAGATGGAACATCCAAAAACTTTAGGTTCCATGCCTCACTAGCGCTTCTCATTCCAATTACCAAAGCCTGTAGCTCAGGGTTAACCATAGATCTCCTATTTCACTAAATTACTCCGGTTGAGAAGGCTGGCTCCTGGCGCCAAATTGGCTTCTTGCAGAAACTGCAAGCAGTGATCTCGGGCGTGACCCCGGGCGGCATCCAAGGCAGCACGGGCGCCAAGGCAGGTAAGTCGCAGCCGTTGCTGATCGCTCATATGGGCGTAGCGCAGCCTTTCCAGAGAAATTCCTGTGTAGATCCCTTCAGTGCGGTGCACAACCCAGACCCAGTAGCCAACCCCGATGAGGATGAGTGCCGCCCCAGACGCCACTAGGGGGTTCAGGCCGGTGGTCTCGTTCATTTTCCAAGCCTGCCCCAGCTGCCCCGGACCTGCAACGGCTGGTGGTGGGGGGATGCGACAGCAGGGCCCTGGGTATTCATCAGAACCCATAGGCCGCTGCTGGTAGCGCTGCGGTGTCGTCGACGCGCGCCCCTGCTCTTCAGGTATGGCAAATCCTCGACCAGGTGTCAAGTAACACCTTCTTACACCTGTTGCGCCAAGTGGATTTATTGGGTCTCTCTTGCTCTGGTGTTGCTCTGCAATCTAATAGGGCGTGGGACGAAGACTGCCCGTGGTGTCAGGTTAATCGTGCAACCTGCTGATGTTGCTTGACTGCAAAACCAGGTAAGCGTTTGGCTATGCCCTGAGCTATGAGCTGCAGCAGAATTAGAGGAGACATCAGCACTACCAACGCCACCAGCCACCAGCGGTAACGCTCTATAAATGACTGGGGTTCGGGCTCGACCACTCGTCGGCGGGCAGGCAGGACTGCTGCTGTTGCTTGATCTGCTGGTGCTTGCTGAACGCACCCCACAACGCGCCAAGGATCACGATCACCACGATGGACACCAGCAGTTGATACACGGTGAAGCCGTCTTGTCCGGAGCGTTTGTGCATCGTGATCGGCTGGGGTGCCTCATTGAAGCAGGAGTCCGGCGCCGCTGCCACCACCCACTGCCGTGGCTACCAACAGGGCAGAAGCTGCAGCGCCATGACGCGACACACCCTGATCGTTGAAGGGCCTGCAGGCTCAGTGACAACGCTGGAGCTGTGCCTAGAGATGGCGGGGGGAGAGCGTGTCCATTGCGAGCTAAGCAGGTGATTCAGTGCGAACCTTGCTGATGACTTTTTTCCCTATTCCTTCAATCAGTAGGAGCTCTGCATCAGAAGCCGCCTGGATCTCCTCCAAAGTTCGGAACCCTGCCCGATAAAGCCTTTCAGCAACCTTGATCCCTACCCCGGGCAGATCGCAGAGTTTCCAATAGAAGAAGGAGTCTGGAAATCCGGGATCGGAGGCCACCAGCTTCTGCCAAAACCTCTGATTGGCTTGGTTGCTAGTGGAAAGCTCAGCAAGCTCAGCCAGCTTTTGGTCCAGAGTCTCTGCCGTTTCGACGATGTAGCGGAAGGACTTCAAAAAGGAGAGAAGGTCTTTTTCGTCCGACGAGCCAACCCGGACAGGCCCCCACGATGTAGCCCTCATACCAGGAGGAGGTGGTGACAAGCCCTGGCCCTCAAAATCGATCTCCCGAAGCCAGATCCCGTAGGCATTGAAGCCGGTTCCGTCCTCTAGAAAGTTCTCAGCAGGTCCGACTAGCGAAGGCTCCTCAGGGCCTGGAGAAAATTCACCATCCATCTCCAGGTAGGCCAGAGGCGTTTGGAGCTGGAGTGTGGCGGAGTAACGCCAGCCTCCTACGAGATCGCTGTCCTCGTAACTGGAGTAAAAGATTTCCGGACTCACCGCTCGACCCTCCTGCTGGTCTCCTGACCATGCTTCCCATCAGGATGGCAGCTACCTGACTGGCGGGTGCATGCCGTGAATGGCGCCACAGTCACCGAGGAGAACAGGGTGCGGATGCTGGCGGCCTGGATGCGGGAGGGCTAGCCGGCAAACTGGTGGTGATCCAGGCCCTGGTGGAGGGCCCAATCCCATGAACGTGGTGCCGTTGCGGCTGCAGCCCGGTGCCGACCTGCGCTGCGCGCTTGAGGCCTGGATGGCCGAGCAGCAGGAGCAGGCCGGCTGCGTGATCAGCGCCGTCGGCAGCCTGTCGGTGGCCCAGTTCCGCCTGGCCGGAGCGTCCGAGGCCACGTCTATCCACGGTGAGTTGGAGATCCTCAGCCTCTCGGGCACCCTCGCGCCAGATGGCGTCCACCTGCACATTGCCGTGGCTGACAGCAGGGGCGCCGTGATCGGTGGGCACCTCTGCGTGGGTTCGCGAGTGCGCACCACCGCGGAGCTGGTTATCGGCCTGCTGCCGCAGTGGCGATTCAATAGGAAGCTTGATCCGGCCACTGGATACGCCGAGCTGCAGATCAGTCCTCAGGCTCCGGACTGAGGAGCGGCAGTCGCCGCTCCACCTGCAGAAACACCAGCCAGGCCACTCCGGCGCTGATGCCGCCGGTCCAGTCGTTGCGCAGCAGCTCCACGATCGACACCGTGCTGGCGCCGATGCGCAGGCTTCGCAATAGAAAGCGGCCGAGCTGTTCCAAACGGGAGGCGCCGACCTGTGTCATCAGCGGCTGCTGGGGGGAGGCATGCGACAGCAGGGCCCTGGGCGCTCAACCGAACCCATAGGCCGCTGCCAGTGGCGCTGCGGTGTCGTCGACGCGCGCCCCTGCTCTTCAGGTATGGCAAATCCTCGACCAGGCGTCAAGCGGTGGCTGGACCTGCAACGGCTGCTGGCGGGGTGGTGCCCACTGCTCAACGCCTAATAAATAATTTTACCTGCGTAAAAATACTCAAACTAATTTATTGGTGTTATTAGCTACATCCACTTGGCTAGTCCAAGGAGTGGGGTGGGGTATGGCGCAACGTGCGATAAACGCACGTCTGAACTATGGAACTGATCTTCTTTGCCTTGATTATGACCAGTATTAGTGTATTAGCGGCTACAACGACAGATCGCTGACGTCATGGGGCCACTGGCTAGCGGGCAATCAGCTACCAGTTGAGGTGCCGGCGACGATCAGGATTTGCGTCTGTGATATCGCCTACTCGACAACTGCCGCGACATTGGGCAGTATGCCGATACAATTCACTGCGGTTCAGTGAACACCCTACTCAAGCGACAACCCAGCCACGTTGAGGGTTGGTATATGTCAAATGACGGCTCCAAAATTGTCCGTATCGTCTCGGCAAGCGAGATGATTGGGGATCAATGGATGGTCATCACGGACGCTGATGTATACAGTGGTTATCCACACGTTCGGCATAGCCGCCGGACGCCACGGTTTTATGCAAAGCAGCATCATCAAATTTTGATGAAGCAAGGTTATCGCCAAGTGCCTCCTCAGTGGTGACCTCCAAGACTTAAATGCCGAGTTGGTGATAAAGCCTGTGGCCCCTAGTGCTGCCAAGAGGCTGTGGCGCTCTCGCGGCGGGCAGCGGATTGAGTGGGTGCAGGTAGCGGAAGGGTGTCATTATTCGGGCGATCAGGTGGCGACGTTGGCGCTGTGCCTGGAGATGGCGAGGGAGCGGTGAGCCGGGTGTTTAACCGAACCCAAAGACCGCTGGTGGTGGGATGTGTTAGTCCAATTTATTCTTTGAATGCGAGTGTCGGCAATACTGTTTCAACAGTTCTGAGGCAATTCCAGTTTCTTTGCTATTTGAGTAAGCTTCGCGCTCTATAAGCCTTGCCTCCTCCTGATTACTTGAATAAATCGGGTGGTACACTGAGTTGTCGATTGAGATTGAATATTTTATAACCAATCCTATTCTTGAAGGGATTGACGTAGTCGAGCCAGAGCGACAACTTTGTGCAACATGTATGGCTTCATGAGCCAATGTCTCATGAAAAACTACGGATCCTTTCTGAATTATATCCGGATTGATTCTTATAAGCTTTTCGCTGGGCGACCATGTACCTGCAACAGATGGATTGCCAGGTACCTCTAGCACGGTAAATACACTAGCGTTTGTAAGCTCATTAAGAATAGACCGGATTTCACTGTAAAATTTCTGGTGATTAACGGGGTTCTCAATCTGGTTTTTTAGATCTTCTATTGAAGGGGTGGGTTCATCGTCATTCTTGTAGTATTCGTATCGAGTGCTTCCATCGTTCTGCGGTGTTGCTTTTGGCCTGCGAGCTTCATCGGCGGCTTGAAGATCAGCAATCAATTGATCTGGATTGATGCTTGGGCCTGTGGTCGTTTGCTCTTTCGCTTGTTCCGACTGTTTGCTTTTATCAAAAGGATCCCTAGGCCATATGTTGATTACAGACATAACGCATATAAAGCCACCCAGTAATATTGGCCATTTCGCAACGGAAATTAAGTTGTTTCGACCTATTGATTTTATGGGTGCATCATTATTTTTGCCGTATTCAGCCATTGGATCTGGGTGCTGCCCCCTCAGCCTGACCCAGCTGGCCTGGACCTGCAAGGGCGGTGATGCGGAGGCTCAGGGGTTGCAGCCAAGCAGGAAAGGGGATGAGAATCCCCACCCGTGCTTCAGGATCATGCGCCGCCCCTTGCTTGCAGCCACTACCACCGCACTACTGATCGCCCCGGCGATGGCCGAGCCACCAGCTGCTGAGGGCGCCCGCGACTTTGCGACGTTCAAGCAACGCCGGCTGGCACGGATTGACGCCATGCGTGCCTGTGTGGCGAAGGCCACCAACTTCGAGGAGATGCGGGCCTGTAAGCCTGAGCGCAAGGACAAGCCGGGAGCCTGACCTGCGCCTGGT
>Ga0194126_10009653_pt1 | contig 12815 bp, 16 predicted proteins | sample TA2KigC150mmetaG_FD_148641 | JGI IMG/M metagenome (GOLD analysis project Ga0194126, IMG submission 148641) | Freshwater microbial communities from Lake Tanganyika, Tanzania - TA2015035 Kigoma Deep Cast 150m | ecosystem: Environmental > Aquatic > Freshwater > Lake | place: Tanzania: Lake...
GATCCGGCGCACGTGCTGGGGCGGACGCGGTCGGGGACGCTGCAGTTGGTGGAGGACGAGCGGGGGCTGCTGGTGAAAATTGATCCGCCGGCCACGCAATGGGCCAAGGATTGCGCTGAGAGCATCAAGCGGCGAGACGTAAGTCAGATGTCCTTCGGTTTCGAAGCGGTGAAAGAACGGTGGACGGAGGAGAAGGGGACGGACCCGGACGCCCCGCCGCGGAAGCAATTGCGGGAGCTGTTGGAGGTGAAGCTGTTCGACGTTTCGCCGGTGACCTTTCCGGCCTACCCGCAGACCAGCGTGGCGGTGCGGGCGCGGCTGGCCGCGGCCGGCCTGGACGCGGACCTGTTGTTGGAGGGCCTGGCGGACGAGGCGGTGCGGGCCCGGGTGGCCGCGGCGCTGGAGGGTAAGGCTGAGATTGCTTCGGCGGGAAAGGAAACGACCCCGCCTCGCAATGACAAGAAGGGACCGGCGCAGGGAGGGGATTGGGGAATGCGCCGGCGGAGATTGGATTTGATGGCCTGGTGAGCCGCCGAGCCGGGGCGGGCCCCACTCGGCACTCGGAGAGGCCGGACGGTTGGGAGGTCCCTCACCCCCCGCCCCTCTCCCCCGAATCGGGGAGGGGGGAGTGAGGAAAACAACAGAGGAAGGAGAAGGATGATGCCTACGGTAATCGAGCTGATCCAGAAAAGGAATCAGCTTATCACCCAGGCCCGGGAGATCGTGGACCTGGCGGAGAAGGCCGGCCGGGTGAAACTGGAGCCCGAGGAGGAGCAGCGGTGGGACAAGCTGTTCGCCGAGGCGCAGGAGATCCAGAAGGCCCTGGCCCGGGACGAGAAGCTGCGGGCCATAGAGGCGGCCGTGGCGAAGCCGCCGGGGGAGCGGGACCAGGCGGACGCGGGCCAGAAGGAAATGCGGGCCGCGTGGTGCAAGGTCTTGCGGGGCGAGGAGGGCGGGGAGCGGGAATACCGCGCCCTGCAGCAGGACGTGGCTACGCAGGCCGGGTATCTGGTGGCGCCGCAGGATTTTCAGGCGCAGTTGATCGCCGACCTGGACAACGAGGTTTTCCTGCGCGGCCTGGCCCAGAAGTTCACGCTGACCAAGGCGGTCTCCATGGGATTCCCCAAGCGCACGGCGCGGGCCTCGACCTACGCCCCGGGCACGGAGATCGGCGCGCCGACGGCGGACAGCACCTTGGCCTTCGGCAAGCGGGAGTTCATTCCCCGTCCGGTCACCGGCGAGATCCTTGTTTCCAAGACCTTGTTGCGCAATGCCGCGCTCTCCGTGGACGAGATCGTGCGCAAGGAGCTGGCCTACAACCGGGCCATCTATGAGGAGCAGGATCTGATGACCGGCAGCGGCGCAGCCGGCCATGTCCTGGGGCTGTTCACCGCCTCGGCCGACGGCATCAGCACGGCGCGGGACGTGAGCACCGGGAACACCACGACCTCGATGACCTTTGACGGGCTGTACGAGGCCAAGTTCAAGATCAAGAACCGGTCCCGGCGCAAGCTGGGCTGGGTGTTCCACTCGGATGGCGTGAAGCAATTGGCGAAACTCAAGGACGGCGAGTCCCGCAACATCTGGCAGCCCAGCGTGGTGGCCAACGTGCCGGATACGCTGCTGGGTTATCCGGTGTACGAGAGCGAATACGCTCCCAACACCTTCACCACGGGCCTTTACGTGGGGATCCTGGGGGATTTCTACTCCGGGCTGTGGATCGTGGACAGCCTGAGCATGGAGCTGCAGGTGCTCTACGAGCTGTACGCCCGGACCAACCAGGTGGACTTCATCGACCGGTTTGAGTGGGACGCCATGCCGGTCCTGGAGGAGGCGTTCGCGCGGGTGACGTTGGCCTAGGGGCCAAAGGAATAGCGGGGGCGGGGGGGGAAGGAGTTATCTCCCCCCAGCCTTCACCCCCGGCCCCTCTCCCACAAACGGGGGAGAGGGGAGAACGGCAACGGACAGAGGATAGCTGGGCGGGACGCCCAGGCCACAAACTACGAGAGGAGGTAGGCTTCCATGTTGGAGATGAGCCTGCTCAAAAACGTCGAGATCGTGAAATGCTTGAACTACACGGCCGCGGGCACCAGTGACACCCTGTCCGGAGCCATCCTGGACATGCAAGGCCACGACGGGGTGTGCTTCGTGGCGGCCCTGGGCGACATCACCAGCGGCGCGGTGCTGACGCTGGCCGCGCAGGACGGCGCGGCGTCGAACCTGAGCGACGCGGCGGCCATCACCGGGGCGGGCGCGTTGACCGCCGGGGCGTCGGATTACGACAACAAGCTGTTGGTCCTGGACGTGTATCGCCCGAAGAAGCGGTACATCCGGGCGACGCTGGCCAGGGCCACGCAGAACGCGGTGGTGGAGAACATCGTCGCGCTTCTCTACAACGTGAAGAGCAAGCCGGTGACGCAGGGGTCCACGGTGAAGTCGGGGACGCAGGTGGTTTCGCCGACTTCGGCGTAACAATAACCTATCCGGTCCGGTCCCGGGCGCGGCTTGGCGGCCAAGCCCCGGACCGGCCCCGGACGGGACGGAGGCTTACAATGAAGAGGGCATGCCTGTACGGCCTGCTGGTCCTGCTGGCCGCGGTGGTGGCCGCGGGAGTCCTGTGGGCCGCGGACGCGACGTATGTAGCGAAGATTTATACGGAAATTGGCGGGGCGCGGCAGGTGATCGCCAGTGGCGGCTCCCTGGACGTGGAGTCCGGCGGGGAGCTGGACATCGAGTCCGGCGGGGCGCTGAAGTTGGCGGGGACGGCGGTGACCGCCTCGGCCGCGGAGCTGAACGCGGTGGACGGGATCACCGCCAGCTACGCAGAGCTCAATTATCTTGACGTGACCGCGCCGGGAACCTTGCAGGCCAGCAAGGCGGTGATCGTCAACGCCACGAAGCAGATCGACGACATGATATTGACCGACGATCTGACCGTGGGGGACGACGCGGAGGTGGTGGGCAATCTGACCTTGACCGGCGGGGACCTGATCGGTCTGACCTCGACGGCGGTGGACCTGGGGGAGGCCAACAGCGGGGTGATTGCGCTGACCGCGGGCAACGGGGTTACGACCTCGGCCGACCTCACCGTGGGCGATGACCTGATCGTCACCGACGCCCTGACCATGCAGAGTTGCGACCAGCCCATCATGGTCTATACAGCGGCCTTCAACATCGAGGAGGCCACCATGGACGCCGACGACGGCACGGGGATCAAGGTGACGTCGGTGACATTGAACTTCGCGGGCAAGGTCCTGCGGGCCGTCGCCGACATTACCCAGGGTTACAATGAGGCCACGGACACGCTAGAGCTGGTAATCAACAACACCGATGATGTTGCCACGCCAGCGACTACTCTCGTGGCCGCGCAGGACAACTCCGCGGCCGGCCTGCTGGTGTTCAACCCCTCCTCCTCGACCACCGTTCCCCTGGCCACGGTGAGCACCACCAACAAGTACGTGGTGCTGGGCTACAAGGACGTGGGCAACGACGGGGGCACGGCGGCCAACCTGCAGGGGCGGCTCTACGTGGAGTACATCCGGCCATGAGCATTGAGCGACATCGAGTTGTGGTGACGATTGCGGGGGGTGCGGGGGCGGGGACGGGCTACACCCCGGCGATCATCCCCGGCGGCCGGGTGGTGGCGATCCGTTACACCAAGCCCGGAGCGGGGGGATTCGACAATGGGGTGGACTTCGATGTCACCGCCGAGGACAGCGGGTTGGTGATCTGGGACGAGGACAACGTGAACGCCTCGGCGGACCGCTACCCCCGGGCCGCGGTGCAGACCACGCTGGGTGCGGCCTCGCTTTATGCCGCCGGCGGGACGGCGGTGGTGGACCTGGCGGGAATCCCGGTGGCCGCGGAGCGGGTGAAAATCGCGGTCGGCAGCGGCGGGTCGAACGGGAACTATGGAACGTTCGACGTGTACGTGGAGAGCTGAGGAATGAAGATCAAGGCGCTGACCAGAATGGCCGGTCCGGGGCTGAGCGCGGCGCCGGGTGAGGAGATCGAGGTAAGCGAGGCCCAGGGCGCGGCCTTGATTGCCGGCGGATACGCGGTGGAGGTGCGGACGGCGCCCCCACCGCAGGCCGCGGTGAGGGAACCCGCGGAGACGGAGGACGTTGCGGCCCCGGAGCAGGCGACGGCCGGGCCGGAGGAGCAGTCCCGGCGGGGCCGGGGCCGGCCGCCCCGGGCGCGGTAGGGCGAGACAGGGGGGCGGCGGCAAGCGTGCCGCACTCCATAAACGGCGGAGGCGGCGGTGCCGAGAAATATCTACGCGACGCGGAACGCCCTGAAGGACCGCTTGGGGATCTCCGCCACCACCTGGGACAGCCAACTCCTGGACATGCTGGAGGAGGCCTCGCGGCTGGTGGACGGGGTCTGCGACCGGCATTTCTATATCGAGACGGCGACGCTCTATTTTGACGGCCTGGCCTGGGCGGAGCTGCACGTTCCCGACCTGCTGACGCTGACCACGCTGAAGACGGACGACGATGGGGACCTGGTCTATGATGAGGTCTGGACGGCGGACGATTATCTCTTATTGCCCTTCAACTCCTGGCCCAAGACGGGGATCATCGCCGCGCCGGAGGGGGATTACGCCTGGCCGGACGCGGCCTGCGCCAAGGCCATCCAGATAGCGGGGACGTGGGGTTTCGGGGACGGGTTGTCGGCGTCGCCGGTGGAGGCCAGCGGGGTGACGGCGACGGTGGCCGACGGGTCCTCGTTGACGGTGACGGTGAGCGCCGAGGGGACGATCAAGGCCGGCCACACCATTTTGGTGGAGAGCGAGCAGATGGCGGTGCAGGCGGCGACCGCGGACGGGTCGAAGGCCCTCACGGTGATCCGGGGGGTGAACGGGACGACGGCCGCGCTGCACACGGCCAAAGCCATCTCGATCTATCTGGTCCCGCCGGCGGTGCGGCAGTGCACGTTGAACGAGGCCGCGGCCATGTTCCACGAGCGGGCCAGCGGGGGTTTGGCCTCGGAGCGCCTGGGGGATTATTCCTACACGCGGGCGGAGGCCGGGCAGCAGCGGGAGCGGATGCTGCGGGCTTTGGGGCCGTACCTGAACTGGCGGGCGCCGGCGGGGATAAGAAGGTGAAGGTCCCTCACCCCCCGCCCCTCTCCCAAGGGGGGAGAGGGGAGAGAGGAAAACGGCCGGGAATGGGGAGCGATGAGTTTCACCGGGTTGTTGGCGCAGACCTGCACGGTGCGGCGGAAGGCGGCGGTCTCCAAGACGGGGACGACCATCTCCTTTGCCGACAACGGCGCTTCGCCGGACCAGATCAAGGATTCCGGGAACGGGCTGGTGACGGCGGGGTTCGCCGCCAACATGAAGGTGCACGTGGCGGGGAGCACATTAAACAACGGGACCTACACGGTGGCGACGGCCGCGGCCGGGGCCGTGACGCTGTCCTCCGCCGACGCGCTGTCCCACGAGGCCGCGGGGGCCACGGTGACGCTGCTGGGGGTGGATTCCTACGGGGGGCCGGAATACGTCTGGGCGGACAGTTCCACGGGCGTCCCCTGCCGGCTGGCGCCCTCCGGGGGCCGGGAGATCAGTTTGCGGGAGCAGGTGGTGGTGGCGGATTTCGTGTTGGAGCTGGGCGGGGACGCCGATGTGACCGAGGAGGATGAGATTTTGTTGGACGGCGTGACCTACAAGGTCCTGCTGGTGGAGACGTTCCGGAACATGTTCGGGGCGGCGCACCACAAGCGGGCCCAGTTGCGGCTGGTAAGGACATAATCTCCCTCACCCCCCACCCCTCTCCCAAGGGGGGAGAGGGGAGTGAGGGAAGGGGCGGAGAAGCAGGATGCCGAGAGGGACGTGGGGGGTGGAGTTGAGGTTGAGGCCGTTGGGGGAGGTGCGGCGGGAGGTGACGTTGGGGGTGCAGAAGGGGCTGGCGGAGGCCTTGCCCAAGGTGGTGGCGGACGCTAAAGCATTATGCCCCGTGGACCCGAAGAGCCGGCACGTGGCGGGGAAGACGAAGTTCCGCCCGCCCATGCACACAAGGGACAGCATCCGGTCGTTCAACCGGATAATGGATGGGCGGAACGTGGCCGGCCTCCTGACCACCTCGGGCCGGGGGGCGTGGATCGAGCTGGGGACGCGGGCGCACAAGTTACCCAACGGCGGGACGGTGCAGGCGCCGGCGCAGCCCTTTCTGCGGCCGGCCCTGGACATGAACCGGGGGACGATCCTGGGGGCGTTGGAGGGGATCTTGAGGTAGCGGTCCCTCACCCCCCGCCCCTCTCCCAAGGGGGGAGAGGGGAGTGAGGAAAACGGCGGCGAGGACCAGGCGGTGGGGATACCGGACAGCAGTAGCGTGGTGATGAGCTATCTCCGCACGGTGACGGCGTTGACCGCGCTGGTGGGGACGCGGATCTACGGGCTGCGGTTGCCGGAGAGCCCGACGCTGCCGGCGGTGGTGTTTCAGGCCCGGGGGGGCCAGGCCAACCCGGAGATCCCCGATCTGGCCGCGCCCAGTTACCAGTTCACGTGCTGGGGCGGCACGCAGCGCGAGGCCCGGCAGGTGTATCGGGCGCTATACGACGGGCTGCAGGGGTTGAGCAACCAGGCGGTGGGGGACAATATGATCGTGTCGGCGGTGGAGGAGGTTCAGGGGCAGGAGATGATTGACCCGGATACGGAGTGGCATTTCGTGCTGACGTTTTTCAGCCTGCTGGTGAGGTGAGGGTCCCTCACCCCCCGCCCCTCTCCCAAGGGGGGAGAGGGGAGTGAGGAAAATGGCGGCAAGGAGAGTGAATGATGGGAACGGTGGGCAACGTCAAGGTAGGGTCGGCGAGCGCGGTTTATATCGGGACGGCGGACACCGTGCCGACCAGCGGGGACCCGGGCTATACATTGGAGGGCCTGCGGCTGCTGTACGCGCCGGAGGTGGAGGAGGCCCAGGTGGATGAGGAGATCGCCCCAGTGGACATCACCCTGATGGACGAGCGCCTGCGGGTGGTAATGGACTTCGCCGAGGCCACCCTGGCCAACCTGGGGCGGGCGATCATCGGGGCGGACACCGGGACGACGCGGCAGGTGAAAATCGGGGGGACGACGGTGTCATACGTCTCCATGCTGATCGTCACGGTTTGCCCGGGGGCCGCCAGCGGGGTGCGGCGGATCTTCCTGCCCAAGGTGGTGGCCGCGGGGAGCGTGGAGCTGAAGTACGCCAAGGGCAAGATCAACAGCATCCCGGTGGAGTTCAAGGCGGTGCGTCCGGACACGGCCAGCGCGGTCATGGGATATATCTATGACTCCTGGGCGGTGACCCTGGCCTCGGACGCCTTCACCTACGAGCTGGCCAAGGCATCATATCTGGTGGACGGGGAGAGCGCGGCGGCGGACGACCTGGTGACGATCACCGTGGGGGACGCGGTGAATGGGTCGAAGTGCATGGTGCGCATAGCCGACGCCAGCCATGCCATCACCGTGAAGGAGACGGGGAACATAGATTTGGCGTCGGGCGCCACCCTGTTGATGAACAACCTGTGGGATTATCTGGAGCTGGCCTACAACACCGGGACCAGCAAGTGGGAGGAAGCGGCGCGGTGGATCCCGTAAGGGATTGAAGTCCCTCACCCCCCGCCTAAGAGGGGAGAGGAATAACGGACCGAGGTCCCTCACCCCCCGCCCCTCTCCCAAGGGGGGAGAGGGGAGAGAGGAAAACGGCCAGAAGGAGAAGAAGCGATGGGAACGGTGGCGAATGTGATCGTGGGCAAGGCCACGGTGTCGGCCAAGCGGCCCTACGACGAGGCTTCCTGGGAGGAGGTGGGTTACACTGAGGAGGGGGTGCAACTGGCGGTGAACCCCGAGGTGGAGCCGACCCGGGTGGACGAGGAGACCGCGGACATCGGCCAGAACATCATGCGGGCCAACGCCGAGCTGCGGATCACCCTGGCCGAGGCCACCCTGGAGAACCTGGCCCTGGCCATGTGCGGGGCAAGCAGCGCTCGCCACAAGACTATTCTTATCGGCGGGGGGACGGCGCAGAAGGTGGCGTTGAAGGCGGTGGGGACCAGCCCGGACGGGAGCTACCCGACGCGGACCCTGACCATGTCCAAGTGCGTGGCGGCGGGGGAGGTGGAGGTGCCGTTGCGCAAGGGAAGGAAGCACACCATTTCGGCGGCCTTCCGCCCGATCAAGCCGGATTCCGGCGACGTGGTGAACTGGACGGACAGCTAAGGGTCTGCCGGCTGGAAGCCGGCGCTACAGCTAACGGCGGAGGGATAAAAGGAGGAAGACATGGCGGAGCTGAAGATCACGCGGCGCTCGGAGGAGGAGAAGGTCCTGCGGGCGCCGTTGCTATTGCGGCTGGGGGGGACGATTTACGAGGTTCCGGTGCTGCCGTGCGGAAAGTCGCGGGCTTGGCGGAAGCAGCTGGTGGAGGCGTTCAGCGGTTTGGAGCTGGCCGGCTTGCAGGTGAATGGGGTGAGCGAGTTTTTGGCGGCGCTGCCGCGGCTGGTGCAGCAGGTGATGATGGGGCTGCCGGAGGCGGTGGGCGACCTGGTATTCGCCTATTGCCCGGCCCTGCCCCGGGAGGAGATCGAGGCCGAGGCCACGGACGAGGAGATGGCCCAGGCGTTCCTGGACATTCTGGGGGCCGCGCTCCCTTTCGGCCGGGTCCTGCGGGCGCTGAAGGACCTGGCCGCGGCGCTGCCGAAGGCGCCGGAGGAGCAGGGGGAGGAGGCTTCGGCGGCCTAGCCGAGATCGTGCTGGCGGAGTGGGGGGTCTCGCCGGTGGAGCTGGCCGAGCAGTGGACGGATGAAATGCTGTTTTGTCTTCTGGAGGCCCTGGTGGAGCGGAAGGAGAGGGAGGCGAAGGCCTGGGGGCGGGCGGGCGGATCCGGCGGGCCGGAGGAGACGGTGGTGTCGGCCGGGGACATGATGGGGGTGGTGGAGAAGATCAATCGGGGGCGGCGGTGAGGGATGCCGGCTGGAAGCCGGCGCTACAGCTCACGGCAACGAGGACAAGGGGATGGCGGTATCGTTGGGCGACGCGGTGTTGAGGATCCTGGGGGACGACGCCGGGCTGCAGGCGACCCTACAGAAGATCCAGACCAGGCTGAACGGATTGGGGAAGGTGGCGGCGGCCGCGGGGGCGGCGATGACCGGGGTTTTCGCCGGATCGGTGGTGAAGTTCGCCACGGCGGGGAGCGCCATTTACGATTTATCGAAGCGGACGGGGATGGGGACGGCGGCGCTGTCGGAGCTGAAGTACGCGGCGGATCAATCGGGGGCCAGTTTGGGGGCGGTGGAGATGGCCTCCCGGCGGCTGTCCTCCTCGATTTTCGCGGCGGCATTGGGGACCAAGGACAGCGTGGAGTCCTTCCAAGCGCTGGGCTTGACCCTCAGCGACTTGCAGGCCATGGCCCCGGAGGAGCAGTTCAACGCGGTGGCCGGGGCGGTGGCCAACGTGCGGGACGCCAGCACCCGGGCGGCCTTGGCGGTGCGGCTTTTCGGGCGGAGCGGGACGCAGATCCTGCCCATGCTGGCCGACGGGGCCGAGGGGCTGCGGCAGATGCGCCAGGAGGCGCATGAGCTGGGGATAGTGTTTGATGAGCGGACGGCGCGGCAGGCGGACCTCCTGGGGGACTCGATGGCGCGGTTGAAGGAGGCCCTGGCCGGGGTGGGATACGCCATCGCCCGGCAGGTGCTGCCGGACGTGCTGGGGATGCTGGACTGGGCCAAGGAGATGGTGGTGCGGGCCAAGGACCTGATCCCGCAATTCCGGGCGTTGGTGGGGGAGACGCTGCGGTGGGGGGCGGCGCTGCTGGCGGCGGGGACGGCGCTGCTGGCCATCCCCAAGCTGCTGGCCGGGTTGGCCGCGGTGTTCAGCCCCGGCGGGGCGCTGCTGACGGCCCTGGCCGCGTTCGCCCTATGGATCGCCAAGAAGCGTTGGTTGGACCCCATCGTGGATTCGTTCCGACGGGCGGGGGACCAGATGATGGCCGAGGACGCCCTGGGTCCGGCGCGGGAGCAGGTGGCGGACCTGGCCGAGCAGATCAACAAGCTGGAGGGGGAGATAAGCTTCATTCAGGAGCGGATGAAGACGGCCGGGGTGATGGAGTTGCCCGGGCTGGAGGAGTCTCTGGCCGGGAAAACCGGGGAGCTGCAGGGGTTGTGGACCCGTTACTACGCGGCCTTGAAGGCGGAGTCGGAGGCCTGGCGGGCCAAGGTGGAGGCGGACCTGGACGCGGTGGCCGCGGCCAGCGGGGGGGCGGCTGGGGCGTTCATGCAGCCCTGGCGGGAGGCGCTGTATGAATGGTTGACCATCCCGGGAAGCTGGCAAGCCGAGATGGCCTCCTTCCTGACCTGGACCTACGAGGAGGTGGGGAAAACTTTTGCGGCCATGGGCAAGCAGGTGGGCGACTTCTTTGCCGGGGCGATCCGCGGTTTCAAGGCGTTCTACGAGGACCTGGTGAAGCCGGCGCTGGCCTGGATAGTGCAGAGGCTGGAGCGTTTCAGCGAGATAGTGCAGAAGTGGACGGGCTCCCACGGCCTGCCGCCGATAGGGTTTACGCCGGAGAGGGGCGGGGCGGGGGGCGGCGGGGAGATGCGGCTGGCCCCGGCCGGGGCGGGGGCCACGTTCAACATCACGGTGAACGTGGGGAGCCTGGCCGCGGGGGCGACGCCGGAGGATGTGGCCGGGGAGCTGATGCGGGCGCTGCGGCGGCAGACGCTGTTGGGGAGATAATGACGTGGCGGATTGGTTTCGACCGTGCATCATCAAACAAGAGCCGGGCCACGGGGACGATCGCTATGAGTTCCCCCTGGCGATAACCGGCTTTCAGATGGCTCACGGCGTAGACCAGAAGCTGGTGAAGCGGCCGCGGGTGGACGGCGAGAGCGTGCATGGAACGAGCAAGGGGATTTTGAAGATAACGATTACCGGCGAATTCCAGGGCATCTACCCGGCGGACGTGGTGGACGAGCTGAACGCCATGCGCGTGGCGGCGCGGGGGGTGGCGGTGCAGGACAACGAGGTGCGGGTCTTTTCGCACTACAACGCTATCGGCGCCTCAAGCGTGTGCATCTGGTATGAACGCTGCAGGTATGCCGGGCTGACCTATGACAACTTTTCCCGGCGGCAATATCGGTCTCACCTATGGGTCCCCTGGACGATTAAGTTTATCGCCTTGGACCCGGAGATCTACCGCGAGGGGGAGTGGAGCGGGAGCGATCCGCCGACGGCGGCCTCGCCGACCGCAGCCGACCCCAACAACATCACCGGCACGGTGGTGATCAAGGGGAGCCTGATCGTGAAAAACGCCACCAGCGGGCTGATCAAGTTCAAGGCTGACCAAAGTGGCAACGTGCAGGCGGTGGGGGCGATCACCCAGCCGGCGAGCATAAGCTAGGGAGGAACATGGGCAGGATGCCCATGCCACAGAGGCGGGGCCATGATGGTGATTGAGGGCGATCTGGTGGTGACGCTGGAGGACGCGGAATACCTGGAGGTGGAGAGCGCGGATACGGGGAACCCGGGGGTGTTCCGGATTTACGGGGACGGACACATGGAGCTGATCGGGGTGTGGACGCAGCCGACGGAGATTTGAGGATGCCGGCTGGAGGCCGGCGCTACAGCTGGGGGATGTGATGGCGCAGTGGTTCACGGTGGAGATGGAGAGTTATCCGGCCTTGCGCCTGGAGGACGCCATATCCGTGCGCTTCGGGCTATCCCGTGACGGGGGGATGGTGGACGCGGACATCGAATGGGACCGGGAGTACGGGGAGCTGTGGGTGGCCGGGGGAGTGGGGACCGCGGCCCTGGGCGAGGCGGTGAGCATCTATTACCTGGATGAGGAGGACCCGCCGGCGGAGCATCTGTGGTGGCGGGGGTTCCTGGAGGAGATCGCCACGGAGGAGACCATCGGCAAGCTGACCCTGCGCTGCGTGGGATGGGGGCAGCGGCTGCTGAACCAGTTCTATCCCATGCAGGTTTATGGGCCGGACGCGGACACCGCGGAACACCCGGGGGCCAAGACAGCCAAGACCACGGTGGCCGCGGTGGTGGACGACCTGTACGACACCTATCTGGCCGGGCAGCCGGGGATCAGCCTGGGGACGATAGAGGGGAGCGGGGTGAGCATCTCCAACCTGGTGATGCGGGGGACGCGGACCCTGTACGATGTGCTCAGGGAGCTGGCGGTGATGGGCGGGAACCTGTGCTGGGGGATAGACCAGGGCGGGGTGTTTTACTTCAAGGCCCCTTCGGCGACAACGTTTTACACCTACGCGGGAGCGGACAGCTTCCGGCTGACGCAGAGCGTGGCCTCGACCTACAACCGCCTCATATTGATGGGCGGGACGCTGCGGCTGGGCAGCGGGGCGCCCTATCTGGGACAGTTCAACGACGCGGCCAGCCAGGCGCTGTATGGGCTGCGGGTGACGGCGCGGTCGGTGCAGGAGATCGTGAACGACGCGGACGCCGAGGCCTACGCCACGGCCTTTTTCCAGCGCTGGGCGGGATCCCATGACAACGTGCAACTGCTGGAGACGGCCATCACCGAGTTGCCGTTGCCCTGGGAGAAGCAGGTCAAGGTGGTGGACGAGGCCGGGGAGGTGTTGACGTCCATCGCCGCCACCCGGGTGCGGGTGAGCATGGCGGAGAGCATGGACGCGGAGATCGGGGCGGGGGAGGAGCCGACCGACCCGTGGATGAATTTTGAGCGGGTGGTGGAGCAGGAGATCCTGAAGCGGACGGTGATCACCCTGGTCAATTCCGGGCCGCGGGAGGCGGAGGCCGGGGAGGCGACGATCAATCCTTTCCAGGCGGGCATTCACGTGGGATACGTGAC
>Ga0194126_10009654_pt1 | contig 12814 bp, 15 predicted proteins | sample TA2KigC150mmetaG_FD_148641 | JGI IMG/M metagenome (GOLD analysis project Ga0194126, IMG submission 148641) | Freshwater microbial communities from Lake Tanganyika, Tanzania - TA2015035 Kigoma Deep Cast 150m | ecosystem: Environmental > Aquatic > Freshwater > Lake | place: Tanzania: Lake...
GGCTTTCGCGCCCGATGCTTGGCCGTGCTATTGCCTCAGCAACCACGATTGGCCCCGTCACGTCACCCGGCACGGCGGCGGCCCGTTCGCTGCGGCCCGATCCAAAGTGGCGGCGGCCATGCTCCTCACCCTGCGCGGCACGCCCCTGCTTTACATGGGCGAAGAGATCGCCATGCCCAGCCCCAACCTCGCCCGCCACGAACTGATCGATCCGCCGAGCAAACGCTTCTGGCCGTTCTACAATCGCGATTGTGCGCGCACGCCGATGCAGTGGGACGAGTCGCTCAACGCCGGATTCACAACGGGCAAGCCGTGGCTGCCTGTCGGCGCATCGCACAAAAAAATCAACGTCGCCGCGCAAACCGATGATCCGAACTCGGTGCTCAACTTCTATCGCGCGCTCATCCAACTTCGCAAAGCCTCGCCCGCCCTGCGGCGCGGATCGTATCGCCCGCTCATCGAGCGGCCCGTGGCCGCCATGACCTATTTGCGCGAAACCGATTCGCAAACGATGCTCGTCGCCCTCAACTTCTTCGGCCACGATGTGACTGTGCCCATGCCGCCGGGCCAATGGGCATGCCGACTCTCCACCCACGCCGCCGAACACGCTCCCGGCGAAACCCTCACGCTCGCTCCATTCGAGGCGAGCATCTTCGAGAGAAGATAGATGATGAATTTCTTTTTCTGGCAAAAGTGGCTGTTCGTGCTGGGGTTGATCGTCGCCCTCTTTGGGTTGGCGCTCGCCTTTGCCAATCACACCCCGCTGTTCGATTTCCTTTTCAACAATCAGATTGATCCAACGTTCTGGCCGGGCAGTGTTCCCGAAGAGGCCGCCGCTTTCCGGCGATGGGTCTACGGGGTTCTCGGCGCAACGGTGTCGGGCTGGGGTGTGTTCATCGCCTTCATCGCCCACTACCCATTCCAGCGAAAAGAAGTTTGGGCGTGGAACTGCATTGCCATCGGAATGACGATCTGGTTCGTCTCCGACACGGCCATCTCGCTGTATTTCGGAGTCGGCTTCAATGCCATGTTCAACGCGGCGCTGTTTTTCGCCGCGCTGTTGCCGCTGCTGTTCACTCGCAAGCATTTCGCGCCGTGATCAAAAACGCCCGACCGCATTGGCCGGGCGCTTTCTTTCGTCCCTCGTTCACTGTCAATTGAACGGCACGGGGGCGGCGTCGTAGCGCACGGGAATAAAGATGCGCTGTCCCGTGAACACCACGCCGTTGACGAGCGCTGGATTGTATTTGACGAGGAATGATTCGGTGACGAGATATTTGGCGGCGATGCTTGCCAGTGTGTCGTTGGCCTGCACGAAGTAGATGTGCGGCCCCGCCGGAACGAGAATCGTCGTGCCCGCCGCGAACGAGGCGCGCGGGTTGGCCGTGATCAGCGTGTCGCTCGTCATCTCGAATCGATTGGCGATGGTGAGCGCCGTGTCGCCCGACTGCACCACATAGAAGAACGGCGTGCTTCGGCTGGGCGTGAACGAAATGACCACCGGGATGGTAAGCACGTCGCCGGGGTAGATCAGATCCGGGTTGATTTGCAGTTTGGGGTTGACGGCGAGAATGGCCGAGCCGGAAACGCCGTAGCGCTGTGTGTGCGTGAGCAGACTCTCGTTGAGTTGCACGACGGTGGTGATGAAATTGTTGGCCGCGGCGATGCTGGTGGCAGTGGGACGCGGGGTGGAGGTGGGCACAGGCTCGGCGGGAACGGATGTGGCGGTGCCGGTCGCCGTCGGCGGCAGTGTGGGTTCCGGCGGGGGCAGATCGGAAAACGGGCGGGGCTGGGCGTCGTATTGAATCGGGATGAAGATGCGCTGGCCGATCAACAGCGTCACCGGATCCGGCACGTTGGGATTGGCGTTGAGCAGTGAGGCCGTGCTCACGCCGTATCGCAGGGCGATGAGGTCGAGCGTATCGCCCCGTCGGACGGTGAAGTAGTGCGGCCCGGCGGGAATGAGATACGCGCGCCCGGCGATCACGGTGTCGCTCACCATCCCGTTGGCGTATTTCACCGTGCCCGGATCCATCTCGAACTGTCGGGCGATGGTCACGATGTTGTCGCCCGATTGGGCGATGTAATAGAAGGGCGTGGCGAGGCTCGGCGTGCGAGTCTTGATCACCGGGATGATGAGGGTTTGGCCGGGATAGACAATATCGGGGTTGAGGATGGCGGGGTTGGCGGCCAGCATGGCCGAGCCGCTCACGCCATAGATGGGCGCGAATTTGGCGAGGCTCTCGCCCGGCTGAATGACGAGCCGGATGGACTGCCCCTCGCCCTCGAGTGCGGGCGCGGCCTCCTGCGCCCGCGCGCCCGCGCCCGGCCCCAACAGCAAACCCAGCGCAAACAATCCAACGACGATGGTGAAGAGGATGAGTCGTGTTTTCATAGATGCCTCCCCGCGTGCGGTGAATGGCCGATAATTTGCTGCGATTGTAGCACCGATTGCAAGAGGCCATTTCTTGCCTAGCCTCATTCTTGCATGAATCCCATAGTTATCTATAATCATTGTCAGCCGCCCCTTCATCCCGAACAGCGAAACTCATGCCCCGAACTTATCGTGTTCTCAGTGTGGAAGATGACGATGATCAATTCGCTCTTCTGCGAATCGCGCTCAACGCCCTGCCGCTGACCCTGCCCGATATGCGCGGCTGGGAAGTGCTGGACTGGCTGAAGACCAACAGCGAAGTGACGACGAAAATTCCGGTGGTGATGCTCACCTCTCACGCCGAAACCTCTCACCGCGTGATCGCCAAACTGCAAGAAGTGGCAGAGTATGTGCGCAAACCGTTCGCGCCCGACGACTTCCGCGCCAAAGTGCGAGGCCTGTTGAAAATTGCCGATGAATGATTTCTGATCGTTGAGCCCTCCATCACCAATCCGCAGTCGGCAATCGAGACTCTCATGAACGATGTCCAACCCGGTCAACAGTTAGGCCCCTATCGCATCATCAGCCAAATCGGGCAGGGCGGTATGGCTACGGTGTACAAAGCCTACCACCCGGCGATGGATCGCTACGTGGCGGTGAAAGTGTTGCCCAAAGAATTCGCCTCCAGCCCAGAATTCATGAGCCGCTTTCAGCAGGAGGCGCGCACCATCGCCAACCTTGAGCATCCGCACATTCTGCCCGTGCACGACTTCGGCGAGAGCGGCGGCATTCATTATTTTGTGATGCGCTTCCTCGACACGGGCACCCTCAAAGAGCGCATCCGCTCCGGCCCGTTATCGATGCCAGAGATCGACCGGCTGTTCACCCAGCTCGCCGACGCGCTGGGCTACGCTCACGAGCGCGGCGTCATTCACCGCGACATCAAACCCTCCAACGTGCTGGTCAACACGCGGGGCGATGTGTTCCTCACCGATTTCGGCATTGCCAAACTGATGGAAGGCGCGGCGCAGCTCACCGCCACTGGCGCGGTCACCGGCACTCCGGCGTACATGAGCCCGGAGCAAGCGCAGGGCGAGAAACTCGATCAGCGTTCCGATATTTATTCGCTTGGCATCGTGTTGTATGAGATGATCACCGGCCGCGTGCCGTTCGAGGCCGAAACCCCGCTGGCGGTGATCCTCAAACAAATGCAAGCGCCCCTGCCTCTGCCGTCCGAACTCAAGCCCGGCGTTTCGCCCGACATCGAGCGCGTTCTGCTCAAAGCGCTGGCAAAAGATCGCAACGATCGTTTTGCGACATGCAAAGAATTTCTGAATGCGTGGAAGCACGCGCTCACGGCTCCGGCCCCCGCGCCTGCGGCGAAGCCGCCTCCCCCGCGCAACCCACAACCCATCTCAAACCGCCCCCGCCTCCGCGCAAATCGAAGATTCCTACCATGGCGCTCATTGGCGGAGCAACGCTGTTTGTGGTGTGTTGTCTGTGCGCCGGAATACTTGCCATTCGGGGCCAGACTCAAAAACAAAACGCCACCGCAAGCGCGGCGGCCGTCGGCGCGACCGCCGCGCCCAGCGAAGTTGTCGTGCCCACCGCCGAATCGACGGCGACTCCCGAGGTGGTGGTCACTGTTCAGAGAGAGGGTGGGTGGACATCGTGGGCGGCGGGCAACTTTCTCTTCGGCGTCATCGCGGTCGACAGAGACATCATCGCTTACGGACCCGGCAGCGTCACCGTGTGGGATCGATTCACGGGCGACATCGTCGATCGATTCACCACCGGCGGCGGCGGCGCGTGGCGGTTCGACTCCGCCAAAGGCGATTGGCAGGAGTTCAGCCAGCAAACCGGCGACATGCCAACCTATAATTTGTACGGCGTGGCGCGCGACGCCGATGGCAATATCTATTTTGCCGCCGAAGGCGCGGGGTTGATTCGATTCGATGGCGATGAGTTCTCGCAGCGCATCGTGCCCAATATCCCGGGGCCGCCCTCGCTTGGCAAAATTATCCCCGCCCCCGACGGCATGCTGTGGTTTGTCGAGGCTTACGGCGCGCGCGTGGCGGTGCTCGATCCGTTGGCAGAAACATGGAGCGAGGGGCCGGGCGACATTCCGGGCCCGCCGCTGTTCTTCGACTCGCAGGAGCGATTGTGGGTGAGCGAGTACGATCAAGGATTCTGGATCATCGACGGCAGTGAGCGGATTCACATCGGCGCAGAACACGGGCTGACTCCCGATTATCAAATTCGCGACACCACCCTCGCGCCCGATGGCACGGCGTGGCCGTCTTCGACGGGACGACGATCACCCGCCTCCTCTCCGGCGCCGACTTCGGCCTGACCTCGAATTTCATTCGCGCCATCTTCGCCGCCTCCGACGGCTCGATATGGGTCAGCGGCGAAACGCAGCTCAGCCACTACCTGCCCGATGGCGCCCTGACTGTATATGGCAGCAGCAATCTGTTCGGGTACGAGGCGGCCATCTTCGACATCGCCGAAGACTCCAGCGGCGCGATCTGGGCGGCGACCGACGGCGCGGGCGTTTATCGTTTTGCCGACGGCGACTGGCAGCACTTCGGCGATGAATTGCCGCCATACGTCAACAGCATCACCGTCACGCGCGACGGCACACTGTGGTTCGGCACAAGCGAAGGCGCGGCGCACTTCGACGGCTCGACATGGGAGCGGTATTCCATGTCCGATGGCCTCATCCACGCCCTCGTCTTCGATGTCTTCGTGGACGATTTCGGCGGAGTGTGGTTTGCCACTTACGGCGGCGCATCGCGCTTCTACCCCTAGCCCGCTTTCACCGCAGGGAGCGCGCAGAGATTTCTTTCAGCGATCTCTGCGGTGAATCTTTCCCCGAATGAAAATCGTCACCATTGACGAGATGCGCCGCCTCGAAGCCGAAGCCGATACGGCGGGCGTGTCGTATGCGGCGATGATGGAATTGGCCGGGCGCGCAGTGGCCGAAGCCGTGCTGGCCCGCGCCGTTCCCTCCGAAACGACCGCGCTCATTCTCGCCGGGCCGGGCAACAACGGCGGCGATGGACTCGTGTGCGCCCGCCATTTGCATGACGCGGGCGCGGCGGTGAAAGTGTATTGCCTCAAGCCGCCCGACGAGTCTGACTCAAAAGTGATCGCCCTCCGCCAACGCTCCCTCTTCATCGCCGACTCCGAAAATGATTCGCAAGGGCGCGTGCTCAAACAGCTGCTCGACAGCGCCACCATTGTCATTGATGCGCTCTTCGGCACGGGCGCGCGATTGCCGCTGAAAGGCAACGCCGCCCAATTGCTCGGCGTTGTCAAGCGGCGCATCGCATCGCGTGAGGGTACGGCATTGCCGTGCCCCGGCGTTGTCGCCGTCGATGTCCCTTCCGGCACGGAGTGCGACACGGGCGAAGTGGATGCCAACACCATCTGCGCCAATGTCACCGTCACCTTCGGCGCGGCCAAGATCGGGCAATACAAATTTCCCGCCGCCGATCACCTCGGCCAACTCATCATCGCCCCCATCGGCTGGCCCGACGACCTGCCCGGACTCAAATCGATCACCCTCGAACTGGCCGATGCGACTCGCGCGCGCGCCGCTCTGCCCAAACGATCGCGCGCCGCGCATAAATATGATTTTGGCCGACTGCTCGTGGTGGCCGGATCTAAAAACTACACGGGCGCGGCTTATCTCGTGGGGGCGGCGGCCATTCGCAGTGGGGCCGGGCTGGTGACCATGGCCGTGCCCGATCCCATTCACCCCATCCTCGCCGGATCGCTCATCGAAGCGACGTGGCAACCGCTTCCGCACGCCAACGGTTTCATCGCCGAGAGCGCATTGGAGGCGGCGCATCCGATGTTGGGCAAAGCGGATGCGCTGGTGATCGGGCCGGGCTGGGGACTCGAAGAGACGACGAAAGAATTTTTGCGCGGGTTGATCGGGGCGATTCACGAATCGCCCCTACTCATTGACGCCGACGGATTGCGATTGCTCGCGCAGATCGAAGGTTGGCCGGATCGACTGCCGAAGCCGTCGGTGCTCACGCCGCACCCCGGCGAAATGGCCGCGCTCACCGCGCTGGACACGAAAACAATTCAGGCCGACCGGCTCGGCGCGGCGCGCAAGTTTGCCGCGCAGTGGGGGCGCGTGGTTCTGCTCAAAGGCGCGTTCACCGTTGTGGCCGCACCCGATGGCCGCGCCGCCATCGAGCCGTTCGCCACCCCCGCGCTGGCAAAGGCCGGGTCGGGCGATGTGCTGTCGGGCATCATCGGCAGTTTGCTGGCGCAGGGATTGGATCCGTTCGAGGCGGCGGTGACGGGCGCATACGTTCATGGCCGCGCCGGAGAGATCGCCGCGCAAACATTGGGCGCGACGATCAGCGTGGCCGCAAGCGATCTGCTGACCGCGTTGCCGAAAGTGTTCGCAGAACTCGGATCATGACTGTGCACAGATGAACACGGACAAACACTGATGTTCCGAATCGGCGCCCATCTGTGTGAATCTGTGTGCGAAATCTCTCTGTGGTGAATCAAAAACACCCCGTCGTCGTGGCGGGGTGTTTTGATTCGATGCCCGATCACGCCGAAGCGGGCGGCGTGTCGGCGGGAGCGGCTTCGCCGGATTTGCCGCGGCTGGTCACGGCCTTCTTTCCAGATTCAATCGCATCCTGAAGTTTGGCTCGCTGTTCTTCGATCACCACGCGGCCCTGCTTCGCCATTTCTTCGGCGCGCAGGCGGGCGTCGGCGGCCAACTTTTCGGCGCGAGCGCGGGCATCGGCGGCGGCGGCCTCCGTGCGGTGGCGAGCCTCGGTCAGAGTCTCTTCGCCCTGCGTCCGCAATTCAATGCCCTTCTGCCGAATCTGTTCGCGGGTTTCCGCGCCCGATTGCGGCGCGAGGATGAGCGCGACTGCCGCGCCCACCAGCCCGCCGATGACGAACCCGGTGAGGAACGCGCCAATGTCGCTATCGTTGTCTTCTCTTGCCATAGGAATCTCCTTCTTGCTTCATGTGGGCGGTCCGCGAACCGCCTCCTACTTTTTGGTGACGACGTTGATAAGTTCGAAGAACTTGCCAAGCGCGGCGATGTATCCATTGAGCTTCATCACCGGGTCCACCAGATTCTCGCTGACGAAGATGGCCGTGCCGCGCACCGTGTTCACCGTCTCGTTAGTGTTTTCGAGGATCGGTTTGATTTCGTGCTGGAGCAAATTGGTGAGCCGCGCCAGCTGAATCATCAAAATGATCAGCGCCACGCCGATGACCAGCGACTCGAGGGCCATGAAAATGATGAAGATGTCGCGGATGACGGTGGTGGCCGCGGGGTTCTTCACCATGAAATACACGGCGACGCCCATGAGGGCGATGATCACCACCAACCCCGCCAGACTCATGAACACCATGCGGCGCTGTTCGGGAGCGAGGCCGGGTTCGGGTTGCGATGGCGGGGCGGGCGGAGGAAGTGCGGACATTGCGCTGAGATTATAGCAGATTAATTTTGTGTCTCGCGCCTCGCCAACCATCGCGCGGCGAAGAGGGCAATGCCACTGCCGAGACTGGCAGGCAGAATGTGCAGGGGCCCCGCGCTCCACATCGTGATCTTGAATACCTCTCCAGCCACATGCCCCAGCGCAAACCCCATCCAACTGGCGAGCAAATAGAGAAGCAATCGCCGCGCGCTGCCGCCCTGCCACAAATGAAACCCTGCGCCGTACAGCGTGGAAAGGATGAATGCAAAAAGCAGTGCTCCGGTGGTCATCGCAAAATGATCCCTCCTCCGAGACAAACATCGCCATCGTAAAATACGGCGGCCTGCCCCGGCGTGATGTCGCGCGCCGGTTCATCGAGCGACGCTTCGGCGCGATCGTTTCCAATCGGGGTGACGGCGCCCCGCCGCTCGGCGGCCTTGTATCGGATTTTGATCCCGGCGGTGAAAGATTCTTCCGGCGCGATCCCCGATACCCAGTTGACGCGGCCAACCCGCATCGTCGCCTGCCCCAGTTCCGATTCGAATCCGACGATCAGAGCGTTGCGCTCCGGGTCGGTATCCAAAACGTAATAGGCTTCGGCGGCGGCGAGGCCGATGCCTTTGCGCTGGCCGATGGTGTAGAAAGGCAGGCCTTTGTGTTGGCCGAGCACTTTGCCCGCGCGATCCACAATGGGGCCGGGCGCGGCAATGCCGGGCGCGTGAGCGGCCAGGAAGCGGTGATAATCTTTGTCGGCGATGAAGCACAGGTCTTGCGAGTCGGCGCGTTCGGCGGCGGGCAAGTTGAACCTGCGCGCCAGTTCGCGCGCTTGCGCTTTGGTGTAATCGCCAACGGGAAACATGGCGCGAGCGAGTTGCGCTTGGCCGAGCACGCTGAGGACGTAGGATTGATCCTTTTGGGCGTCGGTGGATTTTAGTAATTGATATGCGCCCCCACCCCCGGCCCCTCCCCCATTCGCTTCGCTCATGGGAGAGGGGAGTTGGCGCACGCGCGCGTAGTGGCCGGTGGCGAGGTGGGTTGCGCCGAGCGAGAGGGCTTTGTCGAGGAGAAAGTCCCAGCGGATGTGGCGGTTGCATTCGAGGCACGGGTTGGGAGTCACGCCGCTGGTGTAGCCGTCGATGAAGAACTGGACGATCTTCTCTCGGAAGACATCTTTCGTGTCGATAACGTAGAAAGGGATGTCGAGCGACTCGGCGACTCGGCGGGCGGCGGCCATCGAGTCGGGCGCGCAGCAACGATTGAGCTCTTCGCGGCCCGGCTCGCTCCACAGCCGCATCATCAGCCCGATCACCTCATGCCCCTGCGTTTTGAGCAGAGCCGCCGCCGCCGAACTATCCACCCCGCCGGACATGGCGATGACGACTTTGGTCGCAAATCCCAAAAGCCGACTCCCGAAATTCAATTACGCCGCGAGGAAAACATCCAGCGACTTTTCGACGGCCTCGGCCACCATGAGGACGAATGGCCCGGTATCGCCGCCGTGTGCTTGATCCAACGCAGTGTAATAAGCAAGGCGATCTTGGTTGCGAATGACTGTCGGAGGGTAGCCATCGCGAAAGAGAATCAAGTTCATCAGCAACCTTGCTGTCCTCCCGTTGCCGTCGCTAAATGGATGAATATGAACCAACTGAAAATGAGCCAGCGCGGCGCGTTCGAGGGTGGTGAGCGTTTGCCCGGCGTCGTTCAGCCATTTCGCAAAATCCATCATCAGCCCCGGAACTGCTACGGCATCGGGCGGCACGTAGCTTGAACCGCTGATGAGAACCTGCCCTCGTCGGTAACGCCCGGCCTCTTCGTCGTCGATTCCTTTCAGGATCAGCGCATGGATCTGGCGGATGTTGTGTTCGGTCAGCGGCTCGTCTTCCTTTGCCAGCGCCTCCACAAAATCGATCGCGTGTTTGTGGTTGACGGCCTCGAGATGTTCGGTCAGCGTTTTGCCGCCGATGGTGAGGCCATGCTCGATAACGACTTTCGTCTCCTGCAACGTGAGCGTCGAGCCTTCGATAGCATTCGAGTTGTACGTCCACTCCACGTCAAAGTAGCTCTTGAGATTAGTGAGGGCAGGGGCAGGCAATGGGCGGCGCGAGTCGAGAACCTCTTTCTTCTGAGCAACGCGCCGAAGAATTTCAGAAAGATTCATTTCATTCCCCCCACCACTCTCGTCACCACCTCCACCGCCCTCTCCACTTCCACTTCCGTCGTCGGCCTGCCCACCGTCAATCGCAGTGAGCCCAGCGCCCAATCGCGCTCATAACCGAGGGCGGTGATCACCTCCGACGGTTCGGGGTCGCCGGTTTTGCAGGCCGAGCCGGACGAGGCGGCGAGGCCTTCGAGATCGAGGCGCATGAGCAGTTCGTTGCCGTCGATGCCGCGAAAGACGAAGGACGAATGATTGGGAAGACGGTATTCGGGGTGGCCGGTGAGCCGCGAGTCGGGAATTTGGGTGAGGGCGGCGATCAGTTTGTCGCGCAGTTGGCGGTAGCGGGCGTTGTCGGTTTCGCGGCGCTCGGCCACGAGTTTGAGGGCGGCGGCCATGCCCACGATGTACGGCACGTTCGATGTTCCGGCGCGGCGCCCGCGTTCGTGGCCGCCGCCGGTTTGCGCGGGGATCATCGGCGTGCCTTTGCGAACATACAATGCGCCCACGCCTTTGGGCCCGTAAAATTTGTGCGCGCCGAGCGCGAGCATATCCGCGCCGAGACGTTTCACGTTCGCGTCGAGTTGGCTGGCGGCCTGCACCGCGTCGGTGTGGGTGATGATGTTGCGAGCGCGCGCTATCGCGGCAATCTCGGCAATGGGCTGAATGGTGCCGATCTCGTTGTTGGCGTACATCACCGAGATCAGAGTCGTGTCGGGGCGAATGGCGGCCTCCACGTCGGAGAGGCGGACGCGCCCATGCTCGTCGACGGGCAGGATCGTCAGATCGAATCCGTAGTGATCGCGCAGTTGCACAGCGGTGTGCAACACGGCGTGATGCTCGATGGCGGTGGTGATGAGGTGGTTGCCGCGGCCCGCTTCGCGCTGGGCAACCGCCGCGCCGCGCAGGCCGAGGTTATCGGACTCGGTGCCGCAGGAAGTGAAGATGATCTCGTTCGGCTCGCAGTCGAGGACGGCGGCGATGTCGCGCCGCGATTGCTCGATGGCTTTCTCGGCGTTGCGCCCCCAGCGGTGAATGGACGAGGGGTTGCCGAAGTTCTCGCGGAAGTAAGGCATCATGGCCTCGAGCACGGCGGCGTCCACCGGAGTGGTGGCGGCGTAATCGAGGTAGATTGGATCGGGCATGAGTCGATTGTATCACGCTGAAATTCCCAACCTCAAATCTCAAACTCCAAAATGGCCGCGCGCCGCGAAGGCAGGCTTATAATTGGCGGGAAGTTTTCATCGCAAACACGGAGACTAAAAAATGGACACGACAATCGTTTCGATTCACGGGCGCGAGATTTTGGATTCGCGCGGCAACCCCACCGTTGAGGTGGATGTGATTTTGGCCGACGGCGCGATGGGGCGCGCGGCGGTTCCGTCGGGCGCATCCACTGGCGCGCACGAGGCGCTCGAACTGCGCGACGGCGACAACGGGCGCTATCTCGGCAAAGGGGTGGCGAAGGCGGTGGCGAACGTCAACGAATCCATCGCGCCCGAAGTGGTGGGGATGGATGCGACCGATCAGCGCGGCGTGGACAAAGCGATGCTCGAACTCGACGGGACGCCGAACAAATCGACACTGGGGGCGAACGCGATTCTGGGCGTGAGCCTCGCCACCGCGAAGGCCGCCGCCACCGCGGTCGGCCTGCCTCTGTACCGATACCTCGGCGGCACGCACGCGCACGTGTTGCCCGTTCCGATGTTGAACATTCTCAACGGCGGCGCGCACACTGCGTGGCAGTCCACCGACTTTCAAGAATTCATGGTGATGCCGGTCGGCGCGAGTTCGTTCGCCGAAGGTTTGCGTTGGGGCGCGGAGGTGTATCACGCGCTGAAAAAGGTGTTGAAGGATAAAGGATACGCGACGCTTGTGGGCGACGAGGGCGGCTACGCGCCCGCGCTGAAGACGAACGAAGAAGCAATTGAAGTGATCCTCAAAGCCATCGAGTCGGCGGGATACAAACCCGGCGAGCAACTGTGCATCGCCCTCGATCCGGCGGCCAGCGAACTGTACGAAGACGGCGTTTACAACTTACGGAAGGAAGGCAAGAAACTCAGCGGCGCAGAGATGGTAGGCTTCTGGGGCGAGTGGATCAAAAAGCATCCGATCATTTCGATTGAGGACGGGCTGGCCGAAGACGATTGGCCGAGTTGGAAGTTGATGACTGAGCAATGGGGAAGCAAGATTCAATTGGTGGGCGACGATTTGCTGGTGACGAACCCGGAACGGGTGAAGAAGGCGATCAAAGAGGGCGTGGCGAATTCACTGCTGGTGAAGGTGAATCAGATCGGCTCGTTGACGGAGACGATTGAGGCGGTGGCGATCTGCCAGCGGAACGGGTGGACGGCGGTGACCTCGCACCGCTCCGGCGAAACCGAAGACGCGACGATTGCCGATCTCTCGGTGGCGCTCAACATGGGGCAGATCAAAACCGGCGCTCCGGCCCGTTCGGATCGCGTGGCGAAATACAATCAACTGTTGCGGATCGAAGAGGAGTTGGGCGACGACGCGGCGTATTTGGGCCGGGCGGCGCTGGCGAGGTAAAAAGAACGCCCCGAAGGCTGATCCTTCGGGGTGTTTTATATTTCGGCCTCGAACTCGATCTTGGCCTCTTTGCCCGGCGCGGCTGTGCCGCAAATGGCGCACACGTTCCAATTCAATTCGAGTTGCGCGCCGCACTGCGTGCAAGTTTTTTTCAGTTTCGTTTGGCAGAACGGGCACACGCGCCATTCGGCGTGAGCGGCGCGGGAACAGCCGGGGCACGTGGATCGTTCCTCGATCTCCTGCAACAACGCCTCTTCTTCCAACGAA
>Ga0194126_10009659_pt1 | contig 12811 bp, 12 predicted proteins | sample TA2KigC150mmetaG_FD_148641 | JGI IMG/M metagenome (GOLD analysis project Ga0194126, IMG submission 148641) | Freshwater microbial communities from Lake Tanganyika, Tanzania - TA2015035 Kigoma Deep Cast 150m | ecosystem: Environmental > Aquatic > Freshwater > Lake | place: Tanzania: Lake...
AGCGCTGGCGCGGATAGGAGTCGACCCCGGGTTCCTCCAACGCGCCAGACTATCGCCGGGTCAATGGCCCCCGAGCCGGGCCGGAGCGATCCGTCCGGTGCCCACGGAGCAGGTGGGGGCGGCTGCTGCCCAGAACGTGATCGAGGACTTCTCGCCGAGCGCCCCCTTCGAGCTCCCCGGCGACGGGCTGTGGACGGCCGTCTGCAAGCACCGCAATCCAACAGATTGGACGATCGACTGGACCCTGTCCATCAACCTGATGGCAGGCATGTTCAGTGCCCGGGCAGTGTGGACCCGGGAAGCCGTCGAGGCGGGTGGATGGCTCTACTCCTACGAACTCGCCCACCAGGGACTGGGCGAGATCACGGCCGATGGGATGCTCCACGGGCCCTTCCACGAATCCACGACGGTGACATGGGCCAAGGATGGAGTCACGGGGGGCCCGCAGGTGACCGAGTACGACGGCAACATGTATGGAGCCTTCTCCGCCGACCTGAAGTCCATTTGCATCAGCCGCGGCGAGGATCCTGGAAACTACGACATTGACTACATCCGACACATTGGCCGGGAGGCGTTCTTCGGGCCGGATATGGGGTGCGAGGCGGAGTGCACGATTAGCAGGAGTCCTTAGACCGTGGGTATCGGGCGGCCCACGCTGGGCGGAGAGGGCTAGGCGCGGCCCGCACGGCCTGCCCTGCTGCCATCCTTCGCCACCGACCGATTCGCGGCCTGCCAATCTGCCCAACTGGCAGTATCATCCCCCTCCACAGGCCGAAGGATAGGCGAGGGAGTTCCATGGGTGACGCGCGTCTCCTGCGAGCGATTGAAGCGACCTCGATTGTGCTGTTCCTGCTGCAGGCGCTGCGGGTCGTCTTCTCGGTGCTCTTTGGCATCATCTACGATCAGGTCTTCGCCGGATCACCCGATGCCTGGCTGCCGATCAGCGTCGGCTTGCTGGTGCTGGCGGTGGCCGCGCCGGCCCTGGCGCCTCGCAACCCGAGCCACAGCTGGCTGGCGACGGTCGCCTGCCTGGCGGCGCTGGCACGCATCGGCCTGACCTTCAATGATGCCACGCTGCGCTACTGGACCTCGTTGGTCGTGCTCGCTTCTGCCGGGCTGTACCTCGCTGGGCTCCTCACAGCCCGTCGTTCGCTGGCCCTGCCGTCGCTGCTCACCGCCCTGGCGCTGGATCAGGTGCTGCGCGCCGCCGGGCAGACCTTCGACCTCAGCCTGCAGCCGGCCTGGCTTCCAGTGCAGATCTTCTGGGCAGCCCTGGTGATCGGCATCGCCGTGTCGCTTGCCTGGCGCGGCACGATCGGCGACCGTCAGGCGAACCTGATGGGCGTGCGGGCATCGCTTGGGCTTGGAGGACTCCTGTTCCTCGAGACCTCGCTGCTCTCTCTGCCCAACGCGCAGGCGCGCTGGAGTGGGACGCCCTACTCGATCCTGGCGCCCATCGTGCTGGCGTTGACGCTGGTGCCCCTGATCCCGCGGATTCGCCATGAGCTCGGGAACCGTCTGGCCTCGCGCCCACTGCTGCGCATGGGCGTGCCCGTGGGCCTCGGCGTGGCGCTGCTGGTCGGCTACTTCAGTAGCGGATGGCTGAGCGCCGTCAGCCTGATGCTGGCCGTGATCCTGGCGCTGGGTTGCCTGGTGATCCTGCTGGACGGGCGCTCGCCGCGTCAGCGTTCCGTTGGACAGATGCTGGCGCTGGCCTTTGGGCTGGTGTTGGCGCTCAACTTCCTGAATGCCTTCGCCTTCACCTATCCGTACTCCATCCCGCAGATGCGCGCCATGGGCTGGCTGGTGTACGCCGCGGCGGCCGTGGCGGTGGCCTTCGGCGCATCGTCGCAGCGGCCGGTGGCGCTGGCGTGGCAGGAGGTGTCGGCGCGGCCAACGCGCATCCTGCTGGCCGGGCTCGCCGGTTTGGCGCTGACGATTGCCGTCACCTGGCCCGCGCCCACCGCGCCGCTCCCCAGCGCCGGCCGCCTGCGCCTGGCGACCTACAACATCCACTACGGCTACGATGCCGAGTGGCACGTCAACCTGGAGGCGATGGCGCAAGCGATCGAAGAGGCCGAGGTCGACGTCATCGCCTTGCAGGAGGTTGATACCGGCCGCATGACCTCCTACCTGATTGACGACGCCTGGTTCCTGGCACGGCGCCTGCAGATGAACGTGGCCTATCTCCCGGCGGTTGAGAGGCTGACGGGCATCGCCGTGCTGTACAAGGGTCCGGCGGCGCCGGCGCGCCTGGGTTTCCTTCCCAGCCGGCAGGAGCAGACCGGTATTGTGGGCGTCGAGTTGAGCATCGGCGGCAAGAGCCTGCATGCCTTCGGAACCTGGCTCGGGCTGTCGAACGAAGACACGCTCGAGCAGATCTGGGCCGCGCTGGGCTTCATCGGCGATCGCACGCCGGCGGCTTTCGGCGGCGATTTCAACGCCGAGGATGGCAGCCCGGTGGCGCAGGCCGTGCGTGCCGCCGGGTTCGAGGACGGATTCACGCTCCTGGGCCAGGTCCCCCCGCCGCCGAGCGATCCCGCCGTCGACCCCGACCAGCGCATCGACTACGTCTGGTTGCGCGGGCTAACCCCGACGCGGGCGTGGGTGGCCGATTCGCTGGCCTCCGATCACCGCATGGTCGTGACCGAAATCGAGCTCCCTGACTGACGTCCTGCATGCCCGTTCCACTCGCGCACACGCGGATAGCAGCCGCCCGGGCCGAGGCGCCCGTCGTGCTCCTGCTGCACGGACTGGGCTCGTGCGGGGAGGACTGGGGCCTGCAGGTCCCGGCCCTGCGGGCGGACTACTCGCTGGTGCTGCCGGATCTGCGCGGCCAGGGCCGGACCCCCATGCCTCCGGGATGGCCATCCATTGCCGACCTGGCGGCCGACGTGCGCGCCCTGATGGACGGGCTGGGGCTGGCCAGCGTGCACGTGGTGGGTCTTTCGCTGGGAGGCGCTGTGGCGCTCCAGCTGGCCGTTGATGATCCTCAGCGCGTCCGCTCGCTGACGGCGGTCAACACCTTCGCTCGATTGCGCGTGGCACGCGGCGCCGCCCGACGCGGGGCGGAGCGGACCTGGCTGGCGGCCACCGGACGTATGCACGAGCTCGGGCGGCGCGTGGCCCTGGGCCTCTTCCCCGAGGAGGGGCAGGAGGCCTTCCGCCAGGCGGCGGCGAGGCGCCTGGCGGACAACCGGCCCGCGAACTACCTGCGCCTGCTGTCGGCCGTCGGCCGCTTCGATCTGCGGCCGCGCCTGGCCGAGATCCGCTCCCCTACGCTGGTCGTGGCCGGTGAGCAAGACACGACCGTCCCGATGGAGTGCAAGCTCGAACTGGCGCGGCAGATCCGAGGGGCCCGGCTGAAGGTGTTTTCGGGCTCGCGCCATGTCACGCCGCTCGATCGCAGCCCGGAGTTCAATGCCTGCCTGCTCGAGTTCCTGATCGGCGTGGACGGTCGCCTCGCCCACGGAGCGGCCGGTCCCTGGCCTGGAGGTGGTGCATGAAGTGGGAAGGCTGGATGCCCGTGGCGGTCTCGATCGCCGTCATCATCCTGGTGGCCGTGGTGCAGCGCTACTCGCGCACGCTGGCCGCCATCACCGCCACGATGCCGCTCAACATCCCGCTCTCACTGTGGATCGTCTCGCAGGCCTCCGGGGACGACCGCGCGGCCGTGGTCTCCTTCATGGATGGCATGCTGTGGGGCATCCTGCCGACGGTCGTGTTCGTCGTCGCTGCCTGGCTGGCGGTGCGGGCCGGGTGGAAGCTTGCCCCGACGGTCGTCGTCGGCTACGTCGCCTGGGCGGCGGCGGTGGCGGTCTTCTTTGGCGTGCGTCGCTGGATGGGCGCGGGGTAGGCGCCCGGGGACGACTTCGGAAGTCCCGCAGGGACTTCCGAGGTCGGTTGTCAGCCTTCGAGTTCCTTGTCGATGACCGCCTGGAATTGCGCCAGCGGCTGTGCGCCGACCAGCGGCAGCCCATTGATGAAGAACGTCGGCGTGCCGCTGGCGCCGAGGCCGGCGGCGTAGCGGGCGTCAGCCTCCACCTCGTCCCGGTACTTCTCGCTGTCGACGCAGGCCAGCAGGGCCTCCACGTTCAGGCTCAATCGGGTGGCGTATTCCTCGTAGGCTTGGCGCCCGAGATCCAATCCCCCGGAAAGCAGTGCATCGTGGAAGGCCCAGTAGGCGCCCTGATCCTCGGCGCAGTGCGCAGCCTGCGCCGCCACCAGCGACTCGGCGCTGGTGATGGGGAAGTCGCGATACACGAAGCGGATCTGGTCCGGGTAGGCGGCCAGCAGCGGCTGGAATGTCTCGACGTGCCACTTCTCGCAGTAGGGGCAGTTGAAGTCGCTGAACTCGATGATGGTGATGGGCGCGTCCGCCGGGCCGAGGGAGGGATCGTCGTCGACGCTCACTTCCAGCCGCGTGGGGGCCTGCGCCGCCGCGGCCGGCTCAATCGCCGGAGGGGTCTTTGCATCCCGGCCCCAGAAAAGGAAACCGGTCGCCAGGCCGACGACGAACGTCAGCGGCAGCAGGGCGGCATAGACGTGGCTGCGGCGGAAGCGAAGCTCGTCGCTCGACGCGGCGGGGGGAGGCGTGGTGGGCATCGCCATCCGGCCATTGTAGCATGTCGCCGGTCGACGCCGAGGCGTCCGCTCCTATAATGGATGCGGCCTGGACGGGCGTCAGGCGCGGAGGCGGACAGCCATCATGTTCGAGCGGCGCAAAGAACCCCTGCTGGATCGCACGCAGTTCCTTCACCGCCTGGGGCGGCATCTCTTGCTCGCTGTCGGCGTCCTCTTGCTGGCCTGGGGCATCGGCATCGCCGGCTACCACGTTATCGTGGGGCAGGCATGGATCGATGCCGTCCTCAACTCGGCCATGATCCTGGCCGGCATGGGGCCGGTGGATCCCATCCACACGGACGCCGGCAAGCTGTTCGCCGCCCTGTATGCCTTGTTCTCGGGCATCGTCTTCTTGGTGGCGGCCGGCGTGCTGGTGGCGCCGCTCTTCCACCGCCTCCTGCACCACTTCCACCTCGAGATCGAAGAGGCGTGAGGCGCGCCATCGGCGCCGGACGGCTGGGAGGGATGCCATACGCGCCCTGGTGTTTAGCGGAGCCGGCAACTTCGGCGCTCTGCAGGCGGGGGAGTTGGAACCGCTTCCTGGAGACCGGCTCCCGGCCGGAGCTGATTGTGGGGACCTCAGCCGGCGCTCTCAGTGGGATGCTGATGGCCTCCGATCCGACGGCGGCCGGCGCGCGGCGCGCCCAGCAGGCCTAGTCACGGGTGAGTCTGCGTGTGCTTGGCATGCCGGGGCAGCTGGGCCCCGTCCGGCGGCTGGCAACGGGCAAGGACAGCCTGATCCCGAACATCCCGCTGGCGCGCCTCGTCGCCCGCAGCCTTGCGATGGACATGCCGACCTTCGGAGATCTCCAGAGAGTGCGCGGCGTGCGCGTTTGAGCGATGGCCGTTTGCATGAAGACGGGGGAGCTGATCGCCTTTGGCGACCGAGATGCCAATCGCATTCTCGACGGGGCGATGAGTTCCGCCGCCGTGCCTCCCTACCTGCCTACCCGGCGCGTGGCGGGGCAGGCGCTACCTCGATGGTGGAATGCTCACGAAGCTGCCGCCGCTGGCAGCCATCGAGCGCGGCGCCACTCAGATCCTGGCGCTCAATGTGGCCGGCGCGCTGGGGAGCGCTCAGGAGGCGCGCGGCATGCTCGCCGTCGCCGGACGAGCGCTTTCCCAGGCCAAGGAGGTCATGACTCAACGGGAGATCGACCAGGCGCGCCTGTCGGGAGCCGAGCTTCATCTGCTTGAGATTGAGGCGAAGGAGGCAATCGCCTTCTGGGACTTCTCTCAGGCCGACAAGTTGAAGGAGCGGGGGCAGCTGGCAGCGCAGGCCTGGCTGGCCACAAACCCACTGCGGCTCGGCGCGCCCTGGCGGGCAGCGGCGCGCATGCGCGAGGCCGGTCGGGGCCGGCAGCTCGAACGACTGGCGTCCCAGGATTGAACCGGCCCGGCTCCCGCCGCGCGGGCGGAACTCACAGGCAGGCGACGCCAGCGTGAGCCCAGGAGGATGAACGGTGTCTGACGATGCGATCGAAGTGGTGCGGCGATTCAACGAGGCGCTGAATGCCGGTGATCTGTCCGGGATGATCGCCTGCCTAACGGAAGATACGGTCTTCGAGAATACCGAGCCAGCGCCGGATGGAACGCGCTACGATGGGAAAGCGGCCGTAGGCGCCTTCTGGAAGGCGTTTCTGGAGGGCTCACAGGCGGCGCGCATCGAGGTGGAGGAGCTGCTGGGCTGCGGCGAGCGAGTCGTGATGCGCTGGCGGTACACCTGGCGAGAGACCTCGGGAGCCTCCGGCCACATCCGTGGCATCGATGTGTACCGCCTGCGCCAAGGGCGGATTTCCGAGAAGCTGTCCTACGTCAAGGGATAGCCCAGCCGCTCGCCGTGCGGGCGGGCGTCAGAGGAGCGACAAGCGATGGCCGAACCGAAGGTATCCCGTCCACACTTCCCGCCAGGCTACGTCGACCACCCAAGCGGGCACGTCGCCTGGGCCTGGGTCGAGGAGCGGCTCGACCAGGCCGTGCACTACTGGCTGTGCACGGTCCGGCCGGACAGCCGGCCGCATGCCGTCCCCAAGTGGGCGGTGTGGGTGGACGGGTTGATCTACTTCGACGGGAGTCCCGAGACTCGCCACGCGCGCAACCTGGCACGCAACCCGGAGGTGGTGGTCCACCTGGAGAGTGGGGAGCAGGCCATCATCGTCGAGGGGCGGGCACGGGCTGTCGACCGGCCGGAGGCGGGGCTGGCCGCACGCGTCGCCGGCGCCTACCGGCGCAAGTACGCCGGGCTCGGGTACGCACCGCAGCCGGATCAATGGGACCAGGGCGGGTTGTTCGTCGTGGAGCCGAACGCCATCATCGCCTGGACGAAGTTCACCCAGGATCCGACCAAGTTCGTCTTCGAATCGGGCGGGAGCGTGAGCCCGGTTGCGCCGAGGAAGACAGGTCGGCGAAGGACGCCCGGGTGACGCATGCCCCCATCCACGCAGTGATCCGCGCCCGGGGCTCGTCGCGTGCCTACGATGCCCAACGGCGGGTAGCAGCCGAGACGATCGACGCGCTGCTGGAGGCGGCCCGCTGGGCGGCCTCAGGAGGCAACCTCCGGCCGTGGCGCTACCTGGTGTTCGATGACCGCCGCCCGCCGGCGCTGGAAGAGGCGCGCGCCTGTCTGGACGCTGGCAATCAGGTGTGGGCGCGGCGCGCTCCGCTGCTGTCGCTGGCTGTGATGAAGGAGAACCGGCCCAGCGGCAAGCCGAACGCCACGGCGCTGCACGATGTGGGGATGGCCAACGCCCACCTGCTCCTGCAGGCGACGACGATGGGGCTGCACTGCCGGCCGATGGCAGGTTTCGACGCCACGCGCGGCGCACGCTCCTTCGGTATCCCGGAAGGCTATCGACCGGTGGTGATGATCGCTCTCGGGTATCCAGGAAACCCCGCCGCCCTGCCTGTGGACCTGCAAGCCTCGGAATCGGCGGCGCGCCAGAGGCGACCGGTGGCCGAGAGCGCCTTCCTCGGCAGGTGGGAGCCGGGACGGTAAGCCGCCGCCTTCGGAGGAGCAGGACGGCACGACAACTTGCGGCAGTCCCGGGGGGCTGGTAGAATAGAACGTCCAGGGCGGTTAGCTCAGCTGGTTAGAGCGTTGCGTTGACATCGCAAAGGTCGTAGGTTCGAGTCCTATACCGCCCACACAACCGAAGAGCGACGCAACGACCGGGACGAGTAGGCGGACCGGCGCGCCCCAGGGAGAGAGGGCCCTCGACTGCAAGCCCTCTCGGCGGCGCCCCACCGAAGACCCCCCGCGAGCGAGACCCCGAACGTCCCTGAACGGGACCGGTAGGGGAAACGGCTCAGCCCCGTTAGCGGCTGCAGAGAGGGTCCCCTCGGGGGCCAATCTGGGTGGAACCGCGTGAGCCTGAGCTCCCGCCCCAGTGTGGGCCGGAGCTCGTTTCGTTAACCGGGTCAGGAGGTTCGCATGAGCATGCCGCAGGTCGACTACAAGGAGTCCGAGCTCTACCGCATCCGCCACTCAGCCTCGCACGTGATGGCGCAGGCGGTGATGGAGATGTTCCCGGGGCAGGCCCGCATCGCCATCGGCCCGCCGATCGACGACGGCTTCTACTATGACTTCGAGCTGCCGCGCGCCCTGACCCCCGAGGATCTTCAGGCGATCGAGGCCCGCATGCGGGAGATCATCGCCGAGGACCACGCCTTCGAGCGCCAGGCGCTGACGGGTGACGAGGCGCGCCGGCTGTTCGCCGATCAACCCTTCAAGCTCGAGCTGATCGCCGGGCTGGAGGCCGGCGGTCAGGACGAGTACGGCGCCGAGATCGCCGAGAAGCCGGAGATCTCCATCTACCGGGACGGCGCCTTCACCGACCTGTGCCGCGGGCCGCACGTCGATCGCACCGGGAAGATCAATCCGTCCGCCATCAAGTTGATGGGGACCTCGGGCGCCTACTGGCGCGGCGACGAGAAGAACCCGATGCTGCAGCGCATCTACGGCACGGCCTGGAAGACGGCCGAGGAGCTCGAACAGTACGTCTGGCGGCAGGAGGAGGCCCGCAAGCGCGATCACCGAAAGCTGGGGCGCGAGCTCGACCTCTTCAGCGTCAGCGAGGAGATAGGCGCCGGCCTGATCCTGTGGCATCCCAAGGGCGGCATGTTGCGCAAGGTGGCCGAGGACTACTGCCGGGCAGAGCATGAACGCGGCGGCTACCAGTTCGTGTACTCACCGCACATCGGCCGGGCGGACCTCTGGGAGATCAGCGGGCATCTCGGCTGGTACCAGGAGAACATGTACGCGCCGCTCGACATCGAGGGGCAGGCCTACTACCTGAAGCCGATGAACTGCCCGTTCCACATCCAGATCTACAAGAGCCGGACGCGTTCATATCGCGATCTCCCGCTGAGATTCGCCGAATGGGGGACGGTCTACCGCTACGAACGGAGCGGTGTGTTGCACGGCCTGATGCGCGTGCGCGGCTTCACGCAGGACGACGCCCACCTGTTCTGCCGGCCGGATCAGATGCCGGACGAGATCGATCGGGTGCTTGCCTTCAGCCTCAACATCCTGCGCGCCTTTGGCTTCCGGGATTTCCAGTGCTACCTCTCGACGATCAATCCCAGGAAGGCTGCGGGCACCCCGGAGCAGTGGGAGGCTCCTACGGAGGCGCTTCGCACGGCGCTCGAGCGCGCCGAGATGCCCTACCGGATCGATGAAGGCGAGGCGACGTTCTACGGGCCGAAGATCGACATCAAGGTCAACGACGCCATTGGCCGCGAGTGGCAGTTGAGCACGATCCAGTTCGACTTCAATCTCCCCGAGCGGTTCAACCTGTCGTATGTTGGGGAGGATGGGCAGGAGCACCGGCCGTACATGGTGCACCGGGCGCTGATGGGATCGATGGAGCGCTTCATGGGCGTCCTGATCGAGCACTATGCCGGCGCATTCCCCGCCTGGCTGGCGCCGCTCCAGGCGATGGTCATCCCGATCGCCGACCGGCATGTGGAGTACGCGCGGCAGACGGCCGTGCGGCTGAAGGAGGCCGGGCTGCGTGTCGAGGTCGATGAGCGCAACGAGCGCATGAACGCCAAGATCCGCGACGCCCAGATGCAGAAGATCCCCTACATGCTCGTCGTAGGGGACAAGGAAGCCGAGAGCGGGCAGGTGGCGCTGCGGCTGCGCTCGGGCGACAACCCCGGGGCTATGGCGCTGGAGGCGTTCCTGGCGCGGGCGCAGGAGGAAGTCGCCGCCCGGCGTTGAGGGGCATGACGTTTCCAGAGGAACCACACAGGGGCGCGGGGGTCGCGCGCTTGCCGAGATGCGCGGCAGTGGACACGAGGCTGGTGCAGTGGTAAAGCAACCACGGCACCGAAAGCCGCCCGCCAAATCCCGTAGGGGCGGGTCTCAGACCCGCCCCTACGGCTCAGGTGGCGCGGAGGTCCGGGATAGGGCGGGGCCCCCGCCCGAGAGCGATGCGGGAAGATGCGTGCCCTCGTCGAGCGTTTCGCCGGGGCGGGCTGCGACCACTCTGACCGCACGTGTCTGTTACAATCCGCTCCTTGTAAGGAAGGAGACGCGGTGAGAAGTCTGGTGCTTCAAGGCGTTGTTGTGCTGGCGATGCTCGCCGCCGCCCTGCTTCCGCCTGCGGAAGGCGCCAAGGCCGCGCCGCGGCCGGAGAGCGCCCCGCTGGTGGACGAGGCTCCGCCCTCACCCGACACCTCCTACCTGTGCTCGCCGCAGACACAGCTGCGCCACCCGCGCCAGTGTCCCCCGGCGGGGCCCAGCAGCACGCGCGCTGAGCTGGCCCGCCAGGGGCTCAGCCCTTTGCGGCCACTGCCGATCACGACCCTCGACCTCAATCTTGGGTACCTGCCCTACAGCTACCGAAGGCTGGAGGGCGATGGGACGCGGGTGTACTCGAGCGCCGATGACGCAGCCTCCGGCGCGGGCGCCGCCGGCGGGATCGAGGCCGGCTTCGTCTACGTCTCGTGGAGCGAGTGCCAGGTGATCCGCGACACAGCCGTCTACCTGACGGCTGCCGGCTACATCCGTGGCGGATCCGAGTGCAAGCAGATCGCCATGCCCAGCTTCCACGGGCTGAGCTTCAGCCGGACGCCCAGCCGCACCTTCGGCTGGGTGCTGGGCACCACCAGCATCCGCACCGCTCCGGGGACGGCCGCCCCGGTCACGGGACAGCGCTACCGTTTCGAGATCGTCCAGATCTTCGATCGGCAGGATGCCGAGGACCTGACGTGGGTGATGATCGGGCCGGGGGCCTGGGTGGCGGCCAAGGACGTCGCCGCTGTGACGCCCGACCCGACTCCCCCGCAGGGTGTTGAGGACGATCGCTGGATCTCGATCAACCTGTTCGAGCAGACGCTGGCGGTCTACGAGCAGGGCCGGCTGGTCTTCGCCACGATGGTGTCGGCCGGACTGCGAGGCTGGTGGACGCAGCCCGGCACGTTCCAGGTATACGCCAAGCTCGAGCGCGACGACATGAGCGGAGCGTTCGAGGCCGACCGGTCCGACTACTACCTGCTACACGACGTGCCCTGGGTGCTCTACTACGACAAGGCGCGCGCCATGCACGGGGCCTACTGGCACAACGGCTACGGCTACGCCCGCTCGCACGGCTGTGTCAACCTGTCGCCCACCGACGCACACTGGCTGTTCAACTGGGCGGAGGAAGGCACCTACGTGCACGTGTTCGATCCCTCCGGTCAGACGCCTACGGATCCACAGATCTACGGCGACGGCGGCGCCTGACCCCCGCCTCCATACGGGCTTCTCGTCCTCGACGTTGTGTCTCCCTCACACGTCGCACCGTGAACGGATAGTGTGGCGGCGGCACGCGACGGCGTGCTCGTCCCCCGCCGGGACCGGACAGATCCGTACCGGCGCGAGATCACCTTCGATCCTTCCGTTGTCACGCCATCGGAACCGAACCTCTGCGATGCGGCCTGAGAGCCTTGCCCGGCAGCCGTAGGGGCGAAGCACCGTTCGTGCCGCGAAGCCCGGCGGCGCGCCGGCCGTCTCGCCCCGGCGGGCCGGGGCTCGCCGCCCGAACGGGGGGCAAGACGGCATGCTTCGCCCCTACCAAGGGATATGCACGCGCATGGTCTTCGTGCAGCTATCCGTCCCCTGTCCAACCCGATCCAGTCGCCTATCTGCCTGGTGCCCAGTCCGGCTTGCCTGACTGCTCCGTTGCCGCCCCGCGGCATGGCACACCCCATGCAACTGCAGTCAGGCGCGGACCGTCCGCGCGGGGAACCATCCCGTATGAAGGTCCTTGGCCTGCCCGCCCTGCTGCTGGCACTCCTGGCCGCCCTGACCGTCATCCCGCTGGATGAGGTTCATGGCGGCGGCTACGCGCCGGGTGAGACCGTCCTGGGCCACGGCGGCTTCGCCGAGTACCGGGTCGGTGATCTGCCCATCATCCTGTCGGTTCCCCATGGCGGCCCCCTGCGGCCGGCGGAGATCCCCGATCGCAGCCAGGCGGTAGTGGACAACGACCCCTACGTCGACGAACTGGGGAAGGAGCTGGCGGCCGAGATCGAACGCCTGACCGGCCGCCCGGTCCATCTGGTGATCAACCAGCTCCACCGCATAAAGCTCGATGCCAACCGCACGCGCCTGGACGGAGCGCGCCGCGATCCAACGGCCACGCTCGCCTGGGAGGACTACCACGGATTCCTGCTGGCCGCAGAACAAGCGATCGTCGAGGGCTGCGGCCGCGGCTTGCTCATCGACCTGCACACCAACGGCCGCGAGGGCTACCGCATTGAGTTCGGCTACGGGCTGACGGCGGTCGACCTTGAGGCGGATGACGAGCACCTCAATCGTGAGGCGTACCTCCGCCGCTCGACACTGCGCGCCCTCGCCTCGCACGGCCCGACGGCCCACGCCGACCTGATCCGCGGGCCGCTCAGCCTGGGCGGGCTGATGACGAGCGTTGGGTACGCGGCCGAGCCCTCCCCTCAGCGCCGGGTGCCCGGCGGTGATCCGTACTTCAACGGCGGCCACACCATCTACCGCCACGGCTCCCTCTACGGTGGGTGGGTCGACGCCGTGCAGGTCGAGGTGTCCTACGACCTGCTGCGTCCGGCGGCCCGCGCCAACCTGATCCGCGGCCTGGCAGCCGCCACGCTGACCTTCGTCGATGCCGCCTATGGGTTCAAGCTCAACGAGCCGGGCGCGGCCGCTTGCCCGGCCTTCATCGATGTGGCC
>Ga0194126_10009661_pt1 | contig 12809 bp, 11 predicted proteins | sample TA2KigC150mmetaG_FD_148641 | JGI IMG/M metagenome (GOLD analysis project Ga0194126, IMG submission 148641) | Freshwater microbial communities from Lake Tanganyika, Tanzania - TA2015035 Kigoma Deep Cast 150m | ecosystem: Environmental > Aquatic > Freshwater > Lake | place: Tanzania: Lake...
CAGAGATTTCCAAACAGCCCCAAAGCGGGCTGGTCGCGGCCGGACACTTTTTCAGCCGGGCGGCCTGGGCTGACAGGCGTAGTGCAAGGTGTAGTCGCCATCTTGACAGTGCATGATCGGTGCTTGAGCGTTCAAATGGGTACACAGTCGTTCACACGCCTGTTGCATCAGCAGGGGGCCAAAGGGCTTGAGGGTCACGTGCATCACTCGCTGCTCGCTGGCCTTGGCCACCCAGCCGCCCTGGGCGAAGAAGCGGGTCCCCACCTGGCCCCACGGCAGGCGTTGCACCGTGTCATGCGCCTCCTGGATCAACTGGGAGCGCACCTCGGGGCTGACCGAGCCGCCGCGGGTGGCGACCGCGCGCGCCACGAGCACTTCCGCCATACACTGCGCCAACTGTGCCAGGGTAGCGCGGCGGGCCTGGCGGCTGAAGGCCTGCAATTGCCCCAGCACGCTCATTTTGCGCGTGTCGACGACCCAGCGCACCTGACTGGGCGGCACGACGTCGGCGCGGCCCCAGCGGATCAACGCTTCCGTCGCCCGCCAGTCGGTCACGATGCGCTGCCGCCGCCGGCGGATGCCCAGGCGCAGGTCGTTGAGGGCGCGTTTGGTCACTTCGCCAGCGCGCCAACGGGCGACGGCGGCCCCTTCTTCGGCCAAGTTGGCCCGCCAGCGTGCCTTCAGTTGTCGCGCCTGCGTGTGCAAGGTGGTCACTTCCGCCGCCGTGGGGCGCGCCCGCTTCAACTCGCTGGTGATCTCGCCGCCACAGAAGGCATCGGCGCCCCACGCCCGCCCTTGCTTGAACTCTTCTGCGACGCCCTGCTTGCCGCGCAGAAAGGTCAGCAGGCTGGTCGCGGTGCGGTCCACGGTAGGCTGGCCCACGGCATGGAAGGCCGCCCGGTGGCCAGTGCGCACGTCTTCGACCACGGTCGTGCGACAGCAGTAGCCGCGGGCGTTGATGACCGGCGCCGACAGATCGGCCACGCGGGTCTTGAGCCGCTGCACCACCTTGCCATCGGAGCGGCGCACGGTCGCGTATTCCCCGTCCACAAAGGGGAGCGGCGCACGGTCGCGTATTCCCCGTCCACAAAGGCGCTCTGGGGCGCCTCCGCCACCGCCTGCCGTACGGTGGGCGTGTCGTCGGCCCAGACCACCAGCCCCGTGCCGCGACGGTCAAAGGTTTCCAGGACTTCCTGGGAGAGGGCGCCGCGGTCGACACCCACCATTTCGACCGGCTGGCCGGTGGCCTGCTCGACCTGGGTGACGACCGCCTCCAACTGGCTGCCCAGCGCCGTGTCGCCCTGGCCCAGGGTGACGTGCAAGACCCGGCCCAGCACGGTGGCGCTGACCGCGCACACCTTGACCAGGGCTTTGACCACCCGCTGCCAGATGCCGTGCTTAGTCTGGGCCACCGCCTTCTCGGTGTACAGGGGGATGACGTGACTATCCACGTACAATTCCCGGCCGGCCGTGGGGCCGGCGGCTTGCGTCATCGCCGCCTGGCTCTCGCGCAGGAAGCGCGCCACCGGCCGCTCCGCGACCGGCGTGCCGGCCTCGGCGGCGGCTTGGTCGTGGGCGACGATGCGATCCAGATAGGCGTGCAGGTCGCTGCGCTGCGGGTAACGCGCACTGCCCAAGACGGCCGCGAACTCGTCCTCCACCAACTCACCCACTTGGGCCACGTGGACTTTGCCCGCGGCCAAGGCAAACAGGAGGGTCTGGCACCGCAATTGATGGCTGTAGTGTGTGGTGGCGCTCGTCACGTCCAACAAGGGCAGCACCCGCGCCAGCCCCAAGGTCTGCAAGGCGGGAACCTGCCAGAGGAGGGCGGCATAGCGCGTGAGCCCCGCCGCGTCCGGCTGCGGGGGAGGGCCGGGCAGCGTGGGGCGCGGCAAGGGACTGTCGCGGTAATCCGCCAGGCCGGCCTGCTGCAGGTAGGCCTGCACATCCATGACGCTGACCTGGGTACCGTCTTGGGCGGCCAACTGGGCGGCGATCCCCGCCGCATCCAGGCGCTGGCCCACCAGCAGTTCGACGATGCGCCCCGCCACGGCCGGCGCGACCGCCAGGGCGGCCGGCGCGGGCGCGGCGTCGGCCAAGTCCCCAGCCAACGCCGGCGGGGCGTCCAACAGCGCGGTCAGGTGCTCGTAGAGACTCGACCGCCCCAACCCGCGGATACCTTGCAGGTCGGCGGCGCGGGCGCCCAGCCCCCACAGCACAACGGCCTCCAGATCGCGATAGATGGTCTCCCCGAAGGTCGCCTTGAGCCGTTCCTGGCGTTTGGCGGCCCAAGCCGTACTGAAACGCAACGTGGTCCAGTCCATATGTCCCTCCTGAATCCAATGCCTGAACCACAGTATGCACAGATTGGCCCGCCTTGTCCAGTCCGAAAGGCGGCCTTTGGCCCCGGCAAAAGTGTCCGGCTGTTAACGTGCTCTACGCGGGCTGTTTAGCCCAGTTTGGAAATCTCTGTGTCTGCCAATCTCACGTCGCGCGATCGTCTGCTGCGCGCCATGCGCTGCCAGGATGTGGATCACACGCCCTGCGCATTCATGAGCTTCGCCGCGCTGCGCGGCCGCTGCCAGGACGCGTACGAGGTCGCGCGCCAGGAGTTGGCCTGGGGGCTGGATAGCTGGATCTTCGCGCCGCCGACGTGGCGCAACGAGCGGCCCAACCATCCCGATCTGCGCGGGCTGCCGATACGTCTGCCGGCGGATGTAAAGGTCGAGTTGTGGCTGGAAGATGCGCCGGATGATGACTGCCCGGTGTTGCACAAGACCTACCACACGCCGGCTGGTAGGCTGACGACATCAGTGCGCAAGACCGCGGACTGGCCTTCAGTGCGCAAGACCGCGGACTGGCCTCATGGCGACTTCGTGCCGTTGGTGGATGACTTCCAAATCCCACGCGCGCTCAAGCCGTTGGTGACGGACGAAGCCGATGTGGAGGGTCTGCGACATCTGCTCATCCCGCCTACGGCCGAGGAGATCGCAATCTTCCGCGGCGAGCTGGCTCGCGCCGGCGCGTTCGCCGCGGCGCACGGCGTGATCATCGCAGGCGGGTGGGGCGTGGGCGCAGACATGGCCGGCTGGCTATGCGGGCTGGAGCAACTGGCGCTGTTGGCGGTGGATCGGCCCGCGCTGGTGCAGGAATTGCTGGCGATCATCGGCCGCTGGAATGAGGCGCGGATGCGCGTCGTAGTGGAAGCTGGGGTTGATCTCTACATTCGCCGCGGGTGGTACGAGAGCGCCCAATTCTGGTCGCCCAGACTGTATCGGCGGTTGATCTTGCCCTGGCTCCAGCGCGAGTCTGCCCTGGCCCACGCGCACGGCGCCCTCTTCGGCTATATCATGACCGCAGGGTTGACGCCGATGCTCGATCTGATTGCGGAATCGGGCGTGGACGTGTTGCTGGGCCTCGATCCGTTGCAGGGCGGACCGGATCCACTGGCCGCGGCCCGCGATCGGTTGGCCGGCCGCGTCTGTCTGTGGGGCGGCGTCAACGCGGCGCTCACGGTGGAGGCTGGCTCAGCCGATGACGTGACTACGGCCGTCGGCCGGGCGTTGGAGACCATGGCCGGCGTGAACGGGTTCATTCTGTCGCCCGTGGACAACGTCACGCGGATCACGCGCAATGTCTGGCGCAACGTGGATGTGTTCATCGAGACGTGGCGGCACGCGGTAGGCCTGAATCGATTCTGAGAAGGACCCGATGCCCCACCCGGCCTACGACATCCTCACCATTGGCGACATGTGCGTGGATCTGCTCGTGGATCTGGGGGATGCGCTGCCCCGTTTCGGCCAGGCGGAACAGTGGGTCTCCGGCTACTGCCTGGAGATGGGCGGGTCGGCGTGCATCTTCGCGTGTCAGGCCGCGAGGTTGGGGCTGCGCGTGGCGGTGCTGGGACGCGTGGGCGCTGATGCGTTTGGCGAGCTGGCGCTGCGCCGTCTGCGCGAGTGCGGTGTGGATCCCCGCTTCATCACGGTGGAGGCTCGCTTGCAAACCGGCCTGGGGGTGGCGCTCTGCCGGCAGGCGGGCGATCGGGCCATCTTGACCTATGGCGGCAGCCTGAATGCGGTCTGGCCGGCCGATGTGACGGATGACTTCTTGCGGCTGGGCCGACATCTGCACTATGCCAGCTATTACCTCCAGACCAATCTGCTGCCGGCCGCCCAATCTGCTGCCGGCCGCGGCCGGCATCTGCAGCCGCGCACAGGCGTTGGGCCTGACGGTATCGCTGGACGCCAACTGGGATCCGACGGGCAGTTGGGATGGCGGCCTGCGCACAGCCCTCGCGCACGCCGATCTCTTCTTTCCGAACGAACAGGAGGCGCTCGCGATCAGCGCCGCGGCGAACCTGGATGCTGCGCTCGATGCGCTGGTCGCGCTGGCGCCGGTGGTGGTGGCCAAGCGCGGCGCGGCCGGCGCAGTGGTCGCGGCGGGCCACGAGCGGCTGATCGCAGCAGTGGAACCTGTCGCGCAGCCGGTGGACACGGTCGGCGCGGGCGACAGCTTCGCCGCGGGCTTCGTGGCCGGGTGGTTGCGCGGGCTGGCGCTGGCTGAGTGCGCGGCCATCGGCAACGCTTGTGGCCGCGCGGCCACCCTGGCTCGCGGGGGGCTGGCGGGGCAGCTCGACGGAGAGGCTTTTCCAGCGCTGTCCTAAAAATCGCCCGCTCACCGCTCTGGTCTCGAGGCTCTGTCCTAAAAATCGCCCGCTCACCGCTCTGGTCTCGAGGCTGTGCGAAGCCTCCGCTACTATGAGCTATTCCTGTACAACGAGAGTGACTTCATGGATCCCATCACCGAATCTGCGCTGCAATCCGCTCCCCGTCTGCGCCAGCCGCGAGCACTTGCCGCCTGGCAGACCTACCTGCTGGCATTTGTCGCCAGCGCGTGCACTCTCATCATCGAGCTGGTCGCCGGCCGCATCATGGCGCCGCTGATCGGCGTCTCACTCTACACCTGAACCAGCATCATCGGGGTGGTTCTGGCCGGCATCAGCCTGGGCAACTACCTGGGCGGCAAGCTGGCGGATCGCTTCGCCTCACGGCGGATGCTGGGCATCCTGTTCCTGGTCAGCGGCCTGGCGGCTCTGAGTGTGCTCTACACCGCCAGCGCCCTGGCCAGCTACAAGGGGCCGTCCACGTTGCCGCTGGTGCTCCGCATTGTCGCGCTGACCGCTGCGATCTTCTTCCTGCCGAGCTGTCTGTTGGGCACGATCTCACCGTTACTGGTCAAGCTGACGCTGCGCGATCTAAACCGCTCGGGCGACATCGTCGGCAAGATCTACGCGGTCTCGACGGCCGGCAGCATCTTGGGAACGTTCGCCACCGGCTTCTTCCTGGTCTCCTTCTTCGGCACGCGCACGATCATTCTGGGCGTCAGTCTGCTCCTCTTCCTGCTGGCGATCGTGTTTGGGGACTGGACGGTGCGGGACCGGGGAGGGGGCCGCATCGTTTCACTGCTGCTGCTGTTGGCAACCGGGCTAGGCGGCTATGCGATCGCCAGTCGGGGCGCGCTGGCGAGCAACTGTCTGAAGGAAACCAACTACTACTGCATCAAAGTCTATGAAGAAACGGTGCAGGACCACCCTGTGAAGGTGCTGGTTCTGGACCATCTGGTGCATAGCTACAACTCGCTGGAAGATCCACAGCATCTGGTCTACGGCTATGAGTTCATGTACGCGGGTCTGACCGAGTACGCGGCGCGGCGCCGGCCCCCTGGCGGCCTGCGCACGTTGTTCATCGGCGGGGGCGGATACACCTTCCCGCGCTACATCGAAGCGCGCTACCCTGGCAGCGTCATAGATGTGATCGAGATTGATCCCGAGGTGACGCAGACCGCAGTGGAGTACTTAGGCCTCGACCCCATGGGCGGCATCCGCAGCATCAACTTCGATGCGCGCCTGGCGATCAAGGAGATGCTGGGCGATCAGATGTATGACCTGGTGCTGGGGGATGCATTCCACGGCTACTCGGTGCCGTATCACCTGACCACAAAGGAGTTCAACGACCGGATCAAGGCGCACCTGGCGCCGGGCGGCATCTACATGCTGAACGTATCCTCTCAATAATCCGGGGAAACGGCGGTCACAGACCGCCTACGAGCCTGCTTTCAGGGGGTCTGCGACCCCCGTCGGCCCCCACTTATTGAAAAGATACTGCTGAACATCATCGACGGCCGCAGCGGCGATTTCGCGCGCAGCACGGCGCATACTTTGCGCGCCACCTTCCCCTACGTAGCAGCCCTGCCGGTCATCCAGAACTACACGGATGTGGTGCGCAACACCTGGGTGCTGATCGGCTCCGATTGGCCCATAGATCAGACCGCCCACCATAGATCAGACCGCCCACGAGAACGCGGCGCTCGTCACCCCGCGGCCCGATTTCGCCGCGCACCTGTGGGAGGGCGCGCGGCTCGATGAGTTCATGGCCCGCGGCCGGGCCATCCTGCTGACAGATGAATTCGCGCCCGTGGACAACCTGCTGGCGCCGGTGTTCGAGGAATCAGGGTTCTGAAGGCGCCAGACACGGATGCGGCCGCGGATGCCACGGAGGTCCCCACGCGATCCGTGGCATCCGTGCAATCCGTGTCTGGCTCTCTCCACGCCCCATCTACCGCCAGCCGGCGTATTTCGGATGATCGGAGCCGATGGGCAGCTCGACCGGCTGTCCTGTCGCGATCGAGTGGTAGAGCGCGGTGATCAGCTCCAACGAGGCGCGGGCGTCGGCCAGGGTGACCGGCAGCTCGCCGCCGTGCTGCATTGCCTGGTAGTAGCGGTGAAACTGGCCCACGAAGCCCTCGGGCGCTGGGCTGAAGCGCACCAGCGCCTCCTCGATCCGGCCGGCGATCTCCGGCGAGTCGGGCGTGAAAGTCCACGGCTCGGACGTGTTGGTGTACGGCTGGAGGTTGCTCTCAGCCGTCAGGTTGCTGAAGCAATAGCGCATCCGGCTGATCTGCTGCGCGGAGCCTGTGGTGACCGCCAGCGTAGCCAGCGAGCCGTCCGCCATTTCCAGCGAGGCCGCCACGCAGTCCTCTGTCTCGATGGGATTCACCAGCGTCTTGGCCCGTGCGTAGACCGAGCGGGCCGGCCCGAGGATGTGATATAGCACATCGTTGGCATGAACCGCCAACGTCACCAGCGGGCCGCCCAGCTCGGTGGCCCAACGGCCATGCCACCGCGCGTAGTACTCGCCCCCGCGTCGCCACGCCGTCTCTATCGTCGTGAGATAGGCACGGCCCGCCACCCCTTGCTCCACCAGGAATTTGAGCTTCTGGGCTCCCACGCCGAACCGGTATTGGAAAATCGGCATGACTCGCAGCCCTGCACGCCGCTCCGCCGCGATCAGCGCATCCACCTCCTGCAGCGAGCCGGCCGCGGGCTTCTCCAGAATGACGTGCTTGCCCGCGGCCAACGCCGTCAGAACCTGGTCGAAGTGGAGGAACGAGGGCGTGCAGATGTCCACCATATCCAGGTCAACCATACGGCACAGCGCGACGAAGTCGGTCGTCACCCAGCTGACGTCGTGGCTGGCCGCGATCGCGCGTGCCTTTGCTTCGTCAATATCGCAGATCGCCACAACCTCGAACTGTTCGGGCAGGGCCCGAAAGGCTGCTACATGCCCCCTGCCAACCCCAAGGCCGGCCACGCCGACCCGGAACCGTTGCGCCATGCGCCCTCCGGCCGAAAGGAATGGATCCGCTTAGCCGGCGGCCAGGTGTCCCAATCGCTGCGCCTTCGCCTCTGCCTCCAGCGACAGTTGAGAGGCCAGGAAGACGTGCGCCTGGGGCAGTGCGGTCTCGGTGCGATCGAGCACATCAGCCACCAACTGGCGGCCGTAGGGCAAGTCGATCCCCGCGCAGTCAACGTACTGGACGCCGTGCTGATCTACCAGGAAGAGGTGGTTGCCCGCGGGGCGGCCCGCGATATCCACGTACTTGCGCAGCTCGATATAGCCGTCTGTGCCCAAGATGAAGAGTCGGCCATCACCCCACGTGGGCAGGCCATCCGGCGTATACCAGTCCACGCGGATGTAGCCGGTCCCGCCGTCGCCGCGCAGGGTCACATCACCGAAATCCTCCAGCTCGGGAAACTGCGGAAACTTGAAGTTGCCGACCTGCGACGCGACGATCTCGGCTGTGGTTGAGCCGGTGTACCAAAGGAACTGATCGAACTGGTGCGAGGCGATGTCGGTGATGATCCCACCGTACTTCGCCTTCTGGAAGAACCAGGCGGGACGGCTGGGGACATTGATTCGATGCGGCCCCAGGCCGAGGGTCTGTACCACCCGGCCGACAGCGCCTGCCTTGATCAGCTCGCCGGCTTTGACCGCGGCCGGCACCTCCAGCCGCTCGCTGAAGCAGATCGAATAGATGCGGCCGGTCTCGGCCTGTACCTTCCGCGCCTCAGCCAACTGCTCCAGGGTGGTGAAGCCCGGCTTGTCGCTCATGAAGTCCTTGCCGTGACGCATCACCTCGATGCCCAGCGGCGCGCGCTCACAAGGGATGCCGGCGGTCAGTACCATCTGGATGGTCGAGTCCTCCAGGATCTCCTGGGGGCCGCGGGCCTGCCGGGCCTGCGGGAAGACCTGTGCAAACCTGGCGGCGAGGTCTGGTTCAGCCGCATAGAAGGACACGAACTCCGCGCCGGCGCGCAGCATCAGGTTGACCTGGCCGTAGATGTGGCCGTGGTTGATGCCGATGACGGAGAAACGAACAGTACGTTGGGTAGTCATAGTGGTAGACTCCTCGTTCAATCTGCGATTCATTAATCGCTTTGGTCTGGCTCCCTGACCGGGAGATAGTTCCGGCGGAATTGTGCGATGGTCGCTTCGATTACATCCATGTGCATCACCGGCGTGTGCGGCGCGGCCTCGAAGGTGAGTAGCTCTATCAGAAAATCCCCCCTCACCCCACCGTCTCGATCGTCACCCGCCCGCGATCCCACACCACCGTGCCGATCCCCATCTGGGGCACGTCGACGCGGTCATCGGGCAGCGTAAGGGTCAATGGCGCAGGCTGCAGGCCGTGGCAGCCGGCCACATAGCGGCCGGTGGCGGGGCTGGCGAACAGCCAGGCCGACGCGGGGCCGCACTCCAGCCGCGCGCCTCCCACTTCGACCCGGCCCGAGGCGCTTTGCCGCGCCATCGGCGCTTCGAGCATCGGCCAGCCCAGCTCACCCGCTTCGGTCCAGCGGCGCTTGAGCCGCCACTCCATTGTATCTACTTCAATGCCGAGCGTCTGCCCAGCGCGGCGGTACTCGACGAGCCAGGGCCGCTCCCCCTCCCCCACGAAGGTGAACGCCGGCGCGGTTACATCGCGCAGCTCGCCGCTCGCCACGGCCCGGCCAAACGCCGACGCGTCGGTATGGTTCGTCCGTTCGGCCAGCTCCAGGTAGGCGCCGCACTGTGGCCGGCCCTTGAAGAAAAAGCCCGGCCAGCCCAACTCCCAAAAGCCCTTCTGCGGGCCCAGGTAGTTGTGGATTTCGAGAACCAGATCGCCGTCGCGCTCGACCAGGCGGATCGGCGCGCCCTGGCCGAGATCGGTGCGCGCCAACGGCCAGATCGCAATCCACGCGCCGCCGCTGCCGATGGCGATCACCTCGCCGGCCGCGGCCTCAGCCGGCAGCGCCGCGCACGGCCGGCCGCCGATCGAGATTTCATCCACCGACGACCGGTCGGTGATGATGAAGCACGCCTTGGCGCTGGAGATCACACCGGGGCTGCGCGGGGGCGTGTAGAGGCCGATGGCCCGCGGCCCGCTCTGCACGCCGTAGAACTGGCCCTCCTCGATCAGGTTGCGCGACTTCGTCCGGTCGGTCGCGTGATAGAAATCGCCCAGCCACTTGTCGTTGGTCAGGTAGCGGGTGTAGAGCACACCGGGACGATCGGCGCCGGGCCGGACGAAGTGCGCCATCAGCACATCCGACTGGCCGGTGTATTCCTTCGACGCCGTGCCCAGGACGAACGAACGGCTATGATACGTTGTGATGCCCATCTCGCGGCCCGCGTGCGCCGTCTCGCTGATCTCGAACGTCTCTGGTTGTGTATCCAGTGCATCCGTCAACCAGCCCGGCAGCGTCCCATCCGCGATCCAGCCGCGCACCAGGCTCACCTCCGGCGGTGTCTCGCACACGACCGACGGGTGATAGGCGCGGCCATGCGGCCCCGCCCAGCGGCCGGTGGCGGCATGGATGTGCAGCGCGGTGCTCAGCCCCATGCGCGCCGCGGCTGTGCGCGCCTGGATGCGCGTCGCCTCGTCCCGCGTCAGGTCGGCCAACAACTTGAGCGCGCGGAGATCCACCGCGCCGTAGGTCGGGCTGTTCCACTCGAACGCGATCCCCTGGCTGTCGGTGAAGGCCATCCACGCGGCCAGCTTACGATAGCCCCGCTCGGCGATCACGCGATCTCCCAGCAGCTCGCCGCCCAGGCTCGTGTTCAGGACGTCGAGCAGGCAGATATTGGTGTAGGCGACCGAAACATCGAGCCGGCGGATTTCGTCCAGCCCCAGGCGGATCGCCTCGAGCACCCGCGCCTGCGTCGCCGCGGGCAGCCGGCCGGCGTAGCGCAGCATCAGCGGGATCAGATGCTCCAGGTTGAACTCGACTGCGTTCAGGTCTTCGACGTGATCGTCTTCCAGCATCCACGTGAAGTTGCCGTGATGCGGATCGCCCGCTCGCCGCTCCTGGCAGCCGAGCACGACGCCGAGCACTTTCTCGGCCAGCGCCAGGTCTTCGGCCGCGCCGTTGGCGACCAGCCGATGGGCGAACGACACTTTCTCGGCCAGCGCCAGGTCTTCGGCCGCGCCGTTGGCGACCAGCCGATGGGCGAACGACGCGCCGGCACGAGTCTCATGGAAGACGCCGTTTTCCGTGACCTTCGCCAGCATGTGGGTCTTGGGATTGTAGACGTCAGGGAGCGATAGCGGCGTTGTCATCGTTGCACCACGTGAATGATCGCATCAGCCAGCAGCCCCAACATGAACAGCAGCCCATAGCGCCGGTTGTGGAAGAAGGCCACGGCTGCGAAGTAGGTGGGCCAGGCTTCCGGCGGGAAATCCGCCGGGCGCTCCTGGGGATAGGGCTGGCGGAAGATTGCGGCGACCCGCGGGATCGCCGTCAGCGCCAGCAACACGACGAGCATGACTGGCGTGTAGAACCCCGTGATCACCTGGGCGATCACCAGCAGGTACATGAGCGCCATCATGCCCAGGGCCACGATGCGCGCCGGCTTCTCGCCGATGATGACGGGGAGCGTGTGGATGCCCTTGGCCTGATCGGGATCGTGCTTGTCAATGTGCTTGCCGAAGATCACCGTGGTCGGGCCGAGTGCGTAGGCCAGGCTGGCAACTGCCACCGGCCAGCTCCACTGCCCGGTGATGACGTAGTAGCCGCCGGCAACCATCAGCGGCCCCCACACCAGGATGACCGCGATCTCGCCCAGGCCGATATACTTGAGGGGCCACGTGTAGAACAGGACGAAGAACGCGCCGGCAGCCAACAACGCCACCGCGGGCCATCCGCGCAGCGCGACGAAATAGACGCCGCACAGAAGCGCGATCAGCCCGGTGACGCCCGCGTAGGTCAGCAGGCTGCGCTGTGTCCACAAGCCCTGTTCGAGCGGCTGTGCGCCGTACTGGGTGCGGAAGTAGTTGCCTTTGTCCACCCCGCGACGATAATCGGTCAGGTCATTGAGCAGATTGTTGGTGGCGTGCGCCAACACCAGGCCCACTGCCACCAGCAGCCAGCGGCCAAAGTGAAGACTCCCATCCCGGAACGCGAACAGGCCGGCGATCACAGCAGAGATGAAGGTCATGATCAGCACCGCGGCGCGGGTGGCGATCAGCCACTTGGCGATCACATCCAGCCGATCCCACTCGCCCTTGCTCAGTCGCGGGATGATCTGCAAGGCACGCGCCCACATCGTCGGATTCATAGAAGCCTCCCGGAAGGTAGCTCGGCCGGAGATAGCACGCCCCGCTGTTCCGCGCGCCGGCCGCCCCAGACGGTCATTTCCCGGCGATAATGACCATGTAGCGCACGGGGACATCCCCGGCGTTGAAGATGCCGTGCGGGGTCGTCGCATCCAGGATGAGCGCCTCGCCCGGCCCGATCTGCTGGCGCTCGCCGGCCCATTCGACCATGGCGAAGCCTTCCAGCACGTAGAACGCCTCGGCGCCGGCATGGGTGTGCGCTGCGTGCAGCCGACCGCCCGGCGCAGCCTCCGAGATGTGGATGCGCAGCGTTTCGGGATCGAGGCTGGCGTCCGCCAGGCAGCGGGCCAGCCCTTTGGCGTTGCGTTCGATGAATGGCATGTGCCCTCCTGATTCCAACGCGTCGAGACTCAGCACAAGAACTGCGGATCCACCGGCACTTTGAGCGCGATAGACAGCGCGTTGGTCTGCGACGCCATGCCGATGACGGCCAGCAGCTCCTGGTGCTGCGCGGCGGTCATCCCCCTGGCGCGGGCGGCCGCGGTGTGCGAGTGGATGCAGTAATCGCAATTGTTCGTCACCGACACCGCGACGTAGATCAGCTCCTTCGTCAGCGGGTCGAGCGCGCCCGGCCGCATGACCTCTTTCAACGTCTCCCAGGTGCGCTTGAGCGTTTCCGGGTGATTTGCCAGCGCCTTCCAGAAATTGTTCACGTCCGGGATGTTGCGCGTGCGCTTGATGTCGTCGAAGACCGCCCGCACTTCGGGTGAGGCGTCGGCATATTCGATCAGAGATGCAGTTGCCATGTTGTCCTTTCCGTCTGGCGGATAGAGAGAGGAGATAGAGATAGAGATAGAGATGGAGACGAGAGATGGGGA
>Ga0194126_10009669_pt1 | contig 12802 bp, 7 predicted proteins | sample TA2KigC150mmetaG_FD_148641 | JGI IMG/M metagenome (GOLD analysis project Ga0194126, IMG submission 148641) | Freshwater microbial communities from Lake Tanganyika, Tanzania - TA2015035 Kigoma Deep Cast 150m | ecosystem: Environmental > Aquatic > Freshwater > Lake | place: Tanzania: Lake...
CTGCACCATGTTGTCGGCCGTCGGGCGGATCAGCAACGTCACGTCGGAGTGGTTGTGCAGGTCAATGAAGCCAGGGCTGACGATCAGGTCACTGGCATCTATCTGCTGCGCCCCCTCGACGCGCGCCAGGTCGCCGATCGCGGCGATCTGGCCGTCGCGGATGCCCACGTCGCCGCGGAACCAGGGATTGCCGCTGCCGTCCACGATGCGGCCGTGCGAGATAACCAGATCGAAGCTGCTGACTGCGATCGTCATCGGATGACTCCGTTCGGTTGACGGATGCAGGCGCCCACGTGCCAGGCACTTCCGAAAGTGCCTGGCACGTGAACAACAGTTCTGAATCTACTTCACCGGCCCCGTCTGGATGTAGGCGTCCCACAGGTAGAGCCAGCGATTGACCGGCGCATAGAACGGCCCCTGGATGCGCTTGTTGAGGGCGGAGTATTCGACCGGCGCGTAGATGGGCGCAGTCAGCGCGTCCTCGATGATCTTGCGCTGCAGGTCGGCGGTCGTCTTCTCGAAACCCTCCTGGGTGGTGGAGACGACGAACGCGCCGACCATCCCATCCAGGTTCTTGACGCGCGCCCGATTCCAGCCGCCGATGGTGCTGCTGTGGAACATCACGAACAACACACCAGCGTCGGGCCAGCCAAGCTGGTCGATCCCCAGGTCGAAGTCGCCGCCGCTGAGGGTCTGGTAGAGCACGCCGTACTCCCGCTGCTCCAGTTTGGCGTCGATGCCGACCGCCTTGAGCTGCTGCTGCACGATTTCCGCCACTTTGGCGTGCTGCACGCTGAAGAGCAGGGTGAGCGCCAGAGGCTTGCCGCCCTTCTCCATGATGCCGCTGGCATTCGGAGCATAACCGGCCTCGGTGAGCTGCGCTTTGGCCTTCGCCACGTCGTATTGATAGCCAATGTATTCCGCACCTGGCCAGTAGCCCACGGTCGCGGGTGTGAGCGGCCCGTACAGAGGGGCAGCGCGACCGGCCGCCACAGCCTGAACGATCCCCTTGCGATCCAGCGCGTAGTTGACCGCCTTGCGCAGGCGCACGTCATCGAAGGGCGCTCGCGTGGCGTTCATCTCCAGGTGGACGCCGCTGCCAGCGATGCCGGTCTTGACGAGGCGATACTTGCCCGCATCCTCCAACCGCTTGAGATCCTTGAGATCAGGCACGATGAAGTCTATCTCACCCGACTCGAAACCAGCAAGCTGGGTCGCGTATTCGGGGATGATACGGAACTCGATCGTCTCGATGTAGGGCGCGCCGCCGTGGGTGAAGCTCGGCCCCCAGGTGAAGTCGGGGTTGCGCTCCAACACGATCCGCTGGCCCGTCACCCATTCCTTGACCTTGAACGGCCCCGTCCCGATCGGTTTGCGGCCGAACTGATCGCCCATCTTCTCCACCGCGGCCTTCGGGATCGGCTGCAGATAACAGTTGTTGGTCATCGAGTTGGCGAGCACCGAGTTCGGCATGGACATGTTGAGCCGCAGGGTGTAGTTGTCCACCGCCTCGGCCGATTTCAGCCCCACCAACGTCTGGCCCGCGGTGGGCGATTTGGTGGCCGGGTCAATGGCGCGCATGAAGGTGTAGGCGTAGTCCTGCGCGGTCAGCGGCGTGCCGTCGTGGAACTTGACGTCCTTGCGCAGCTTGAACTCATAGGACATGCCGTTCTCGGCCTTCGTCCAGCTTTCGGCCAGATAGGGGACGATCTCGCCGGTCTCCGGGTTGCGGGCCAGGAGGGAGGCGCCGAACAACTGGCACGGGATGAACAGGATGCCCGACTTGTGAACGTCCAGGGTGTCGGGTTCCTGGGTCAAGGCATAGACCAGTTTCCCGCCCGCGACGGGGCCGGTCTTGGGCGCAGGCGTGGCGGTGATGACCTTCTCGACAACTTGCGGCGTGCCCGCAACCACCACGGTCTGCACGACCTTCTGCTCGACGACCTTCTCGACGACCTTGGTGACCTCCTTTTCGACCACCTGCGGCGTGGGCGCCGCGCAGCCAGCAAACATGGAGGCGACGACAACCAGACAAACGAACAGACTCAGGTGCTTCATGCTTTCCTCCTTGGAATGAGATGGAATGCTGATGTTCGTGGGGACTCTTCGTGCATCTTGCCAGGGCGCCTCCTTTCTGTCCAGCAGGCCATCAGAAGGTCTTCCCGGTTCGTGCCATCTCGATCAGCATGGCCGGCGGCGAGAAGCGGTCACCGTACTTGTCCGCCAACTGGCGGCTGCGCTCGACGAAGGCTGCGATGCCGTAGTCGTTGATGTACTGCAGCGTGCCGCCCTTGAACGGCGCAAAGCCCCAGCCGAAGACGCTGCCGATATTGGCATCGGCCACCGACAGAACCACTCCCTCCTCGTGGCAGCGCACCGTCTCCAGCGCCTGGATGAACATCAGCCGCTCAATCATCTCGCCTTGGGACAGCGCCGCGGCCGCGGTCGGGTAGAGATCATAGACGCCCGGCCAGAGGGACTTGCCGCCTTCCTTGGGGTAGTCGTAGAATCCCGTTCCTTGGTTCTTGCCCAGCCGGCCGAACTCCTTGACCATGCGCACGACCACCGCATCGGCGGGCTGGCGCTCCATCTGCTTGCCCTCGGCAGCCAGGTCCTTCTCGGTCTGCTCGTTGATGTGTACCGCCAGGTTGAGGCCCACCATGTCGGCGACCTCCAGCGCCCCCATGGGCATCCCTGCCTGCAGGCCCGCCGCCTCGATGGCGCGCGGGTTCTGGCCCTCGGCCAACATGTTGCAGCCTTCCTTGACATAGGTGCCGAAGACGCGCGAGGTGTAGAAGCCGCGGCTGTCGTTGACTACGATGGGTGTCTTGCCGATCTTGAGCACGTAGTCGAACGCCTTGGCCAGCGTCTGCTGTGAGGTCTTCTTCCCTACGATGATCTCCACCAGATCCATGCGGTGGACCGGCGAGAAGAAGTGGAGTCCGATGAAGTTCTCGGGCCGGCTGGAGGGCTCAGCCAGGCCGGTGATGGGCAAAGTCGAGGTGTTGGAGGCGAACACCGCGTCGGCCGCGATCTGCGCCTCGGCCTCCTGGGTCACCCGCGCCTTCAGGCCGCGGTCCTCGAAGACCGCCTCGATCACCAGGTCGCAGCCTTGCAGGTCTTCCGCCGCGCCGGTGGTCACGATCCGGCCGAGGATGGCCGCCTTCGCCTCGGCGGTCATGCGCCCCTGCGCCACCCGCTTGCTCACCAGCTCGTCGATGGCTGCCTTGCCCGCATCCGCCTTCTCCTTGCTGACGTCCTTCAGCACCACGTCCATGCCGGCGGTCGCGGTTACATAGGCGATGCCGTGCCCCATCAGGCCCGCGCCCAACACGCCGACCTTCTTCGTCTCCGTGGGCGCGATTCCCGCGGGCCGGCTGCCGCCGCCCTTGATGTGGTTGAGCTGGAACCAGAAGGTCGTCAGCATGTTCTTTGCGACCTTGCCGGTGGCGATGGCGGCGAAGTAGCGGGACTCGATCCGCAGCGCAGTATCGAAATCGACCGCCGCGCCCTCGACCATCGCGCTGAGGATCGCCTCGGGCGCGGGGTAGTTGCGGTAGGTCTTCTTGCGCAGCATGGCCGGCGCGACCATCAGCATCTGCGCCGCTTTCGGGCTGGACGGGGTGCCGCCCGGCATCCGGTAGTCCTCGCGATCCCAGGGCTGCGAGGATTTAGGGTTGGCGAGGATCCATGCCCTGGCCTTCGCCATCATGTCTGCCCGGTCTGCCGCCAGTTCATCGATCAGGCCGGCTTCCTTCGCCTCCCGTGCGGTCACCGGCTTGCCTTCGGTGAGGTAGGGGAAAGCCGCCTGCAGCCCCAGGAGGCGCACCATGCGGGTCACGCCGCCGTCGCCCGGCAGCAGGCCGAGCGTGACCTCGGGCAGGCCGATTTTGGTCTTGGGGTCGTCGATGGCCACGCGGTAGTGGGTCGCCAGCGCGACCTCCCAGCCGCCGCCCAGCGCCGCGCCGTTGATCGCCGCCACGACGGGCACGCCCAGCGTCTCGAGCCGGCGCTGCGACGCTTTCATCTCCTGCACCATCCGGAAGACCACCGCCGGATCGATCTGTTGGTAGAGGAAATCGATCTCCGCGCCGGCAACGAAGGTCTTCTTGGCCGAAGCAATGATCACGCCGGTGAGCCCGCTCTCCGTAGCGAGGCGGTCCACGACCTCGCTGAACCCCTCGCCGAACTCCTCGTTGATCACGTTCACGGAGCGGCCCGGCATGTCCATGGTCAGGGTAACCATCCCTTGCTGGTCTTTTTCATAGCTGATGAAGGTATTCATGTCTCTTCTCCGCTTCGCTCACACCCGCTCTATGATCATGGCTTCGCCCATGCCGATGCCGATGCACAGCGTGATGAGCGCGGTGCTCTTGTCCTGCCGCTCAAGCTCATCCAGCGCGGTCCCGATCAACATGGTGCCGGTCGCGCCGAGCGGATGGCCGAGCGCGATCGCGCCGCCGTTGACGTTGAGCCTGTCCATATCCGTGAGCCCCATGTCGCGCATGAAGCGCAGCGGCACAGCGGCAAAGGCCTCGTTGCATTCGATCAGGTCGATGTCGCCGATCGTCATGCCGGCCTTCGCCAGCGCCCGCTTCGATGCCGGGCCCGGCCCTTGCAGCATCAGGCTTGGCTCGACGCCGATCAGCCCGACCGAGACAACCCGGCCGCGCGGCTTGAGACCCAGCGCCTCGCCCTTCTCCTTCGAGCCGATGAGCGCCACGGCCGCACCGTCCACGATGCCAGAGGAGTTGCCTGCCGTGTGCAAGTGGTTGATGCGTTCCACGGTAGGGTAGCGCTGCAGGCAGACCGCGTCGAAGCCGATGTCGCCCATCTGCTGGAACGCCGGCTTCAGCTTGGCCAGGCCCTCCATGTTGGCGTCAGGGCGGATGTACTCGTCCTGGTCCAGCAGGGGGAGGCCGTTCTGATCCTTGACGGGGACCACCGACTTGAAATAGCCGCATTCGCGGGCCAGGGCGGCGCGCTGCTGCGATCGGATCGCGAACTGATCCAGCTCCTCGCGGCTGAACCCTTCGAGGGTGGCGAGCAGATCCGCGGAAACCCCTTGCGGCACCATGTTGATATCCAGGCTGACCATAGGCTTCCCCAACATCGGCCCGCCGTCGGACATCATCGGGACGCGCGACATCGACTCGACGCCGCCGGCGACCAACAGGTCGTGCCAGCCGGAGCGCACCTTCTCGGCGGCCATGCCGATGGCTTCCAGGCCCGACGAGCAGAAGCGGTTGATCTGCACTCCGGCTACGGTTTCATCCCACCCGGCAGCCAGGACCGCGCAGCGGGCGATGTCCGCCCCCTGGTCGCCCACCGGGGCCACGCAGCCGATGATGACGTCTTCCACTTCCGCTGAGTCCAAGCCGTTGCGCCCTTGTAGCGCCTTGAGGAGGGTCACCAGCAAGTCGATGGGTGGTACCTCGTGCAGCGAGCCATCCTTTTTCCCCTTACCGCGGGGTGTACGGATGGCGTCGTAGATGTAAGCCTCGTGTATCATGTGCGACTCCTATTCATAAACAGGGGCGATGCCTTGCGGTCGCCCGCTTGAGCAGGCGCGAGGCCGTGCCCCTACCGGTGTTATACCGCCGGGATCTGCACGCCAGCGGTGGGAAAGACGGTCGCGGTCGCCGCGGCGCCGTGCCGCCGCACGATTTCCTCGAGCACCTGATCCCAGCAGTTGAGGACCAGCGTGTCGTCCGGATAGAGCTGGCTCACCTCGGTGTGCGACAGATTGGGCGAGAAGACGATGGCGCTGTGCTTGCCAAGCCCCATCTGCTCCCGGGTGATCTTGAGATACACCTTCCCCCCCAGGCTTTCGAGGAAGTTCAGGCCCATGCCCTCGGGACAGGCGGCCGCAAGGATGGCAGTCCCATCCGGCTGAATCGCGCGCCGCAGCTCGTAGCCGATCACGTTCAGGGCATTGATGGATTGGAGCAGGTTCTTGTCCTTGGGATACGCGTTGAACACCGCCACATCTGCCGGCGGCGGCAATTCCGTTGCATAGACGCGGCGGGCGAAAGCCACAGCCGCCCGGTGCGCTGCTACCATGTCGCCGGCAAACAGGCCGGCCAACTCGCGACGCGAGTTGATCACGCCGTTGACGATAAACCCCAGCCCCGCCATGGCCGCGATCTCTTCCATGTCATCGCGGCAGTCGTTGTCGTCCACCTTCGCCGTGCTGATAGGCTGCGAGGTGTACGCGCGGCCGTGGTTTATCGCCAGCGTCTCGATCCCGGCCACGCCGACCGCTACCGTCTTCGCCCCGCCGCCAAACCCCGCGTACGCGTGCGGGGTGAGCGTACCCAGGCTGATGCGCAGATCCGCCTCGAGGTAAAACCGACTGATGAACACCGGCGTGCCGCGCCGCGTTTGGCCGAGGAATTCCCGGTGCTCATAGGGCAAGTTATGATGGATGGTGTACTTCTCGACGATGGGCAGCCCCAACTTGCGGATCAGGTCCGCGCGATCCATAGGCGTGTGTGCGCCCTGGCCGATGGTGATCCAAACGTTCGGCGACTCGATGCCGCCTGCTGCCAGCTCCGCCAGGATCGCGGGCAGTAGCCCGGCCGTGCGCAGCGGCCGCGTGATGTCCTCCACTACGATGACCGCCCGCTTGCGCCGACTCGCCAGCTCGCGCAGAGGCGGTGTTCCGATCGGGTCGCGCAGCGCTTGCCCGACTGCGCCCGGACCCACAGCGGGAGCATCAGCCATCCCTGCAACGGTGACGCGCCAGTCTGCCGAGAAGTTAAGCGTCAGTTCGGTTTCATCATACCAGGCTTGCCAGGGGATTCTGATGGTCATGGGTCGCTCTTTGCACAGAGTATTGGAGATCAGGGATTGGGGATTGGGGCAAACTGCGAATCCCTAATCCCCAATCCCTAATCCCGTCACGCCGCACGCACTGGCAGACTCAACAACTCCCGCGCCTCCGCCACCGTCGCCACTTCGCGGCCAGCGAGCTTGACGATCTCCACGGCCCGCTCCACCAGCTCGCCGTTGGATTTCGCCAACACTTTGTGGGCGTAGTCCACGAAGAGGGTGTCCTCCAGCCCCGTGCGCACGTGGCCGCCGAAGCTGGCGCTCATCATCGCCACGGGGAAGGAGAACGGCCCGACCCCCAGCCCCACCCAGGTGGAGCCGGGCGGCAGCGCGTGCAGGTAGCTGTTCATCGTATCGGAGTTGAATGGCACCCCGCCCATCACGCCGAAGATGATGCAGAAGTGCATCGGCGTGGGGATGAAATGGTGGTGCTTCTCCAGGAAGATGACGTTGTGGACGTGGCCGATGTCGAAGCACTCCAGCTCCGGCTTGATCCCCCGCTCGGTCATGATCTTGCCGAACTCCAGGCTGGCGCTGAAGGGGTTGGCGAAGGTAAAGTCGTAGACGATCTTGCCGTCGCGGTGGCTGACCAGGCAGAAGTTCATCGTGCCAGGGTTGAGCGATGCGATGTCGGGCGTGTGCAACTCGATGGGCCGACGGCGCATCTCCAGCGGCGCTTCGGGGTAGACGCCCGTGCTCAGGTTGAGCAGCACGCTCGTGTTCTCGCGGATGCCCTGGACGACCTCTTGCATGATCGCGGGATCGGTCGTCGGCGCGCCGGTGTTGGGGTCGCGAAAATGGACGTGTACCACCGCCGCGCCCGCCTCCTCCGCCCGCTGCGCCTCCCGCACGTACTCCTCCGTGGTGTGCGGCACGGCCGGGTTGGCCCCCTTCGTCGGCGCCGCGCCGGAGAGGGCGGCGGTGATGATGACTTTGTCTTTCATGGAGTGCTCCTTCTCTATCAGAACTTGAGCATCCTGAGCGGAGCGGAGCGTCTTGTGCGGAGCGTAGTCGAAGGATGCGGCCTTGGCAATGCCCGCTCCGCATCCTTCGACTACGGCCCGTACACTACACGGGCCTCCGCTCAGGATGCTCCGCTAAGTCCAAATGACTATACCGCCCACACATTTCTCCGCGCGGCCACTTCCGCCAACAGCAAGTACCACCCGTTCAGGAACGCGTTGCGGAAGAACTGGACGGGGCCGAAGTCGGCGAACTCTTCGACGGTCAGGCCATCATCGTCGTAGGCTTTGCGGAAGTCGGGGAACTTTTCGCGCAGCTCGGCGATCGCCTCCGGCGATGGCTCCCCCTCGGCCAGGCGCGAGACGAGCGGGGTGTCGGCGTCCATGATCTCCTGCGCGGTGCTCCAGTTGATCGTCACGTGTACCGCGCCGCCCACCATCTCGGTGAAGTGGTGCGTGCCCCGTGCGCCGCCGCCCAGCAGGATGCCCCTGCCGCCGAGCGTCTGCAGCAGCCGGTATTCCTTGCGGGCGATGGCGCAGCCCGCCTGATCGAGCACCGCTCGCTCGATCTTGATGCCATCGCGCTTCGCAACCACCCCCAGGTATTGGTCGAAGATGCCGCTGATGTGGGTCACGTAGAACGGCGGCCGATTGCCGGTGCGCGCCGCGGCCCGTTCGTAGAGTTGGCAGATATGGATCGCCTGGCTGACCGCGAAGATCTCGGTGGCGCAGATCGGGATATTCTCTTCGACGCACGCCACCAGCGCGCTGATGCCGCCGTGGATGACCGGAATCTTCGCCATGTAGTTCGGCCCCAGGCGGCGGTTTTCCAGCGCGCAGCGGATGGTCGCCTCCGCGTCCTGATCCAGCCGCGGGTCGTCTTGCATCGTCACAAAGCCGCACGCGCCGCCGCTCTGCTCGTAGAGGGGTAAGAAACGGTCGAGAATACGCTTCGACGCCCGCTGATAGACGCGGACAGCCGCGGCCTCGACCTCGGCGATCTCCTCGCGGATCACCGAATCAATGACGCCGTGCAGGTAGTCGCGGTCGCTGGCCAGCAGCTTGGCGCAGTAGGCCGGATTGGTGGTGCAACTGATCGCGCCCGCGGCCAGGGCGTCCTCCAGGTCGGCCCCCGATGGGTTGTTGACCCAGAAACGGGTGGGGGTGTCGCGGTGAAGGCGATGGAAATAGTCCGTTGCCATGCATCCTCTCCAAGAAAGCCGTAGCATCTCGTCCTGAAAACAGGCAAGCATCCTGAGCGGAACGGAGCGTCCTGAGCGGAGGCCACGTTGCTTGTGGCCGTAGTCGAAGGATGCGGAGTGAAGTCGAAGGATGCGGCCATAGCGCGATGACCGCTGCGCATCCTTCGACTACGTCCGGCACACAACGCCGGACTCCGCTCAGGATGCTCCGCTATGTGGAGTACAGGGCATCATATCAGCTCAAACACCCCCGCTGCGCCCATGCCACCGCCGATGCACATGGAGACCATGCCGAACTGCACGTCGCGGCGTCGCATCTCGCCGATGATCTGCACGGTCAGCTTGGCGCCGGTGCAGCCCAGCGGGTGCCCCAGCGCGATCGCTCCGCCGTTGACGTTGGTGATCTCCTCGTTCAGCCCCAGCTCGCGCACGACCGCGATGGACTGCGACGCGAACGCCTCGTTGAGCTCGATCAACCCGATGTCGGCCAGCGACAGGCCGGTGAGCTTCAGCACTTTAGGGATGGCGACGATGGGGCCGATGCCCATGATCTCGGGTGGGACGCCGCCGACCGCGAAGCCGACGAAGCGCGCCAGCGGTTTCAGCCCCAGCGCCTCGGCCCGCGATCGCTCCATCACCAGCACCGCGGCTGCGCCGTCGGAGGTCTGCGAGGCGTTGCCCGCAGTGACGGTGCCCGTGGGGGAGAAGGCGGGCTTCAGCTTCGCCAGCGCCTCCAGCGAGGTGTCGCGCCGCGGCCCCTCGTCGGTGTCGAAGATGACCGTGCGCGTAACCGATTTGCGGTCTTGCAGCGTCGTCTGCTCCACCTGGAGCGGCACGATTTCGTCCTTGAAGCGGCCGGCCTCGATGGCCGCAGCCGCCCGCTGATGGCTGCGCAGCGCAAAGCGGTCCTGCTCCTCGCGGCTGACGCCGTACTTGCGGGCCACATTCTCGGCGGTCTGGCCCATGGTGGCGTAGGGCGCGGGGTAGTTGTCTATCAGCCACGGGTTGGGCGCCATCTTCACCCGATCCATCGGCAACATGCTCATGGATTCGACGCCGCCCGCGATCAGGCACGTGCCCATGCCCGCCATGATCTGTTGGCCCGCGAGCGCGATCGCTTGCAGGCCGGAGGAGCAAAAACGATTGACCGTCATTGCGGCTGCTGTGTGGGGTATCCCAGCGCGCAGCGCCGCGATGCGGGCGACGTTCATGCCCTGCTCCGCTTCAGGAATGGCGCAACCCAGGATCACATCTTCGACGTCCTCGCCCTTGACCGGCGCCGCGCGACCCAACGCCTCTTTGATGACGGCCGCGGCCATCTCGTCGGGCCGCACGTCCACCAGCACCCCGCGCTTCGCCTTGCCCACAGCCGTGCGAACGGCGGAAACGATGACTGCTTGTTTCATTGGTTATGACTCCTATCTAATTCCTCAACGCCTTCCCCGTCTTCAGCATGTGTACCACGCGATCCAGCGTCTTCGGCGTGCCAAGCAGCGACAGGAACGCCTGGCGCTCCAGGTCGAGGATGTAGTCCACGTCCACCCATTGCGGCCGCGTCAGCCGACCGCCGCTCAGGATGTAGCCCGTCTTTTCGGCGATGAGCGCATCGTGCTCGGAGATGTAGCCCGCCTCTTTCATGGCGTAGACCATCGTCTGGAGCATCGCCAGGCCGTTTGCGCCGACCGCCCAAATCTCCTTGCCGCGGATGGGCGGCCGGTAGCCCAGCTCGGCCATCACCTGCACCGTGCGCTTCGCTTCGTAGAGCAGATGGTCGGGGTTGGCGATCACGCGGTCGGTCGCCGTCAGGAAGCCCATCTGCCGCGCGTCTTCGGCGCTGCCGCTGACCTTCGCCATGGCGACCATCTCGAAGACCTTCTGGACGTAGGGCATCACGTCCACGGCCGGCGTCCCCTTGGCGACCGGCGAGACGACGCGGCGCAGCAGTTCCTTGCAGCCGCCCAGCGCGGGCACGACGCCGACCCCCGCCTCCACCTGGCCGATGTACGACTCCGCGCCCGCACAGATGGCCGACGCGGCCATCATCACCTCGGCGCCGCCGCCCAGCACCACGCCGAACGGCGCGCTGACCACCGGTTTCGGGCTGTAGCGGAAGGCGAGCAGCCGCTGCTGGTTCTCGGCGATGAGCGCGTCCATCTTGGCCCACTCGCGGTTCTGCGCGTATTCTACGAACAGGTTCAGGTTGGCGCCCGCGCAGAAGTTCGCGCCCTGGTTGCCGATCACCAGGCCGATCCAGTCGCGCTCCAGCTCCTCGCCCGCGCGGCCGAGCATCTCGAAGACGCCCACGTCGAGCGCGTTCGCCTTGGAGTGGAACTCCAGGCCGAGCACGCCATCCCCCAGGTCGAGCAGGCTGGCGCTCGGGTTGGTTGCGATCACGCGTCGAGGGTCAGCTTTCACGTCGCGCAGCACGATCGCGCGCGGGTCGGGCGTCGCGGCCACGTAGCCTTTGCTGGCCGGATCGTAGTATTCCAGCCGATCGGCCGTCCGGCGGTAGAAGGTGGGATGCCCCGTCGCCAGCATCTCTACCACCCACGGCGTCACGGTCATCCCGTCCGCCTCCATCCGGCGGGCCGATTCGGCCACGCCCAGCGCATCCCAAATCTCGAACGGGCCAAGCTCGTGGCCGAAGCCCCACCTGATGGCGTTGTCAATCGAGAGGATGTCGTCGGCGATCTCGGGCACGACGCCCGCGCAGTAGTTGACGCTGAACGCGATAGTGGCCCAGATGAACTGCGCCGCGCGGTCGCCGCCGGCCCACGCCTCCGCACAGAGGCGCTTGATCCGCTCGCCGGTATCGTCCACGTCGCCGTGCCGCTTCACCGAATCGAAGGCCGTCTCGGTCGGCAGGCTGTACGCCATGGTCGCGGGGTCGAGCGTCCAGAACTGGCGGCCCTTCTCGGTCTGCACCTGCTTGTAGAAGCCCTGCTGCGTCTTGTTGCCCAGCCACTTCCGCCCCACCATGTCGCGGACGAGCGCCAGGCTCCGCTCGTGTACGAGCACGTGGCGGTCGGGGTCGTGCGGGATGAGCGGGTAGAGGTTGGCGTTGACATGATCCATGATGTCCATGCCCACCAGGTCGTACAGGCGAAAGGTGGCCGTCTTGGGGTGGCCGATGAGCGGGCCGGTGAGCGCGTCCACGTCGGCGATGCTGTAGCCGTGCTCCAGCGCGTAGTTCAGCGTGTAGGTGCCTGCCAACGAGATGTAGCGGTTGGCGATGAAGTTGGGCGTGTCCTTGCAGATCACCACTCCCTTGCCCAGCGTTCGCCCGCCGAAGGCCGCCATGAAGGTCACGACCTCGGGGCTGGTGCCTGCGTGCGGGATCACCTCCAGCAACTTGAGGTAGCGCGGCGGGTTGAAGAAGTGGGTACCGAGGAAGTGCGCCTGGAAGTCGGCCGAGCGACCGGCCGCGATCTCCTTGACGGGGATGCCAGAGGTGTTGGTGCTGATGATGCTGCCTGGCTTGCGCACGGCGTCGATGCGGGCCATGAGCTGCTGTTTGATGTCCAGCCGCTCGACGACCGCCTCGACCACCCAGTCGGCCTGGGCGACGCAGGCGAAATCGTCCTCCAGGTTGCCCAGCGTGACCCGATCCGCCGCGTCGGCGGTGAAGAGGTTGGCCGGTCTGGCCTTGACGCACCGCTGCCACCCCTCGTTGACGATGCGGTTGCGCACCTCGCGGCTGGCCAGGGTCAGGCCCTTTTCGGCTTCGTCCCTGGTCAGCTCCCGCGGCGCGATGTCGAGCAGCGTGGACGGGATGCCGACGTTCGCCAGGTGTCCGGCGATGGC
>Ga0194126_10009672_pt1 | contig 12800 bp, 11 predicted proteins | sample TA2KigC150mmetaG_FD_148641 | JGI IMG/M metagenome (GOLD analysis project Ga0194126, IMG submission 148641) | Freshwater microbial communities from Lake Tanganyika, Tanzania - TA2015035 Kigoma Deep Cast 150m | ecosystem: Environmental > Aquatic > Freshwater > Lake | place: Tanzania: Lake...
AAGCCACTGATAAACTTCCATCTGCCTTTTGTATGCTTGCTGCCATTCTCCTTCCAAGTCAGGATCGCGGTCTTTTGCCGTCGCTTTATAATCAACAATGTGCAATTCTCCGCGCGCGTTCTGCCACACATCATCAATCGCGCCTGTAATCAAAAATCCTGTCGGCTCGTGTAGATATTGAATGCCGGTAAAATTGTGCCGCCACTTTTCCAAGTCCTTGTGCTTAAACGGAACAGCGGCAACTCCGTATTTTTTCATCAACGGATGCGCGTTATTTTTCGCGCGATGAATATCAAATTCTTTTTTCAACAAATGGTCAACCGCGCTGTTCAATGTAAAAGCTGGCATGTCGGGCCTGCGTATTCCAAGTTTGTAATCAAGATAAAAACACCGCGCGCATTTAGTGAACAAATCAATTTTTGAGCGGGAAAGTTTGTTGCGCGAGGCAGTCATAATAATTATTTCGGGACTATCGGAGTTTTGTGCGGATATACTCCAGATTCTTCTATAAGATGGTGGAGATTCCCTTTTTCCGGATAATTCCAGCCGATAAGCACAAGTCCTGCGCACGCCGCATAACGAATCGCGTTGTCTGTAAATTTAGTGTTTGTAATAAGACGACCGCCGGTAATTCGGCGCTCTGTTCCGTTGCACGATACTGGCTGGCCAAGCAAGTCGTCAAAACGCGCTTTTACATACAACGCAACTTTTACATCCGATTTAAGTCCAAGTTGATGATGAAATTTTGCTTCTACGGTCAATGTTTCTTCCGCCTTCCACGCCACAATATCAAGTTCGTGTTCAACACACTTACCACGCCCAATTATATTCAATGCCGTCTCGTATCCATTCGCGCGCAGAATCTCTGCGACAAATTGTTCAAATGGAAAACCAGTCGGACCCAAATCCATCAACGCCCGTCTTAAAGAATATCGTCCTGCAATTGCCTTCTCGACGCGCCGCAATTCGGAAAAAGCGTGCTCATAAATGTCACTCGTCCGCATTCCGTCGCGCACTTCTTTTTCTATGTGCTCCGCCAAGCGACGCGCCGATTCTTCATCGGCGCCGGAACGGCGCAAGGATTCAAAAAGTTTTTCTTTTTGAAACGGCTCTCGTTCCCCGTTTGCTTTAACTATAAACACTTCATTAACCACAAACGAAAGTATAGCAAAAGAAAGAGCCCAGAGCACTCAAATAGCTCCGGGCCCTAAAGTTCCTTACTTCGGATCTCGAGGATGTTTGAAGATACTTTATACCTCCTATCATGCTGATAGGAAGCAACTTTTCAAAATTAAGTTATCTGCACAAAAAACCATTGAACGGGCAGGAAAACTTAATACACAGTTGCGATCTCTCCTTGAGGAACAAAACCCACTTTACTCTACCATATCAGGCTTTTCAAGTGCAAACGGCTCAAATTCCATTGATTTATCAGTAATGCGTAAAATATCTTTGTCTATTTTCTTAAACTCTCTTCCTGAAGCGGAATAATGATTTACCGCAGTCGCGAGAGTATTTCCTAGTTTCTGATGATATTCAACATAACTCGCAAGATGTTTTTGCAAATTCTCAACATTCGCGCGGATAATTTTTGCGGATTCTTCTATTTGCATCGCTTTCAATCCCTGCAAAACCGTCTGCAAATACGCGAGAAAAGAAGTCGGAGAAACCACAAGCACTTTATACTTGCTCGCCGCGCGCTGAATAAGATTTTCAGTATCTTCAGTTACAAACCCGATTTTATTCACAAGTAAGTCGTAATAAATCGCTTCGTGCGGAATAAACATAAAAGCAAAATCCATCGTTCCTTCTTCCGCACGAATATATTTTGATGTCTCCTGAATTCGGTTTTTCAAATCGTTTACAAAAAGCTTCTCTAACCGCTCTTTCTCGGACTGCTCACGCGCCTCCGCAAGCCGGTTGTAATTTTCAAGAGAAAACTTTGAGTCAATCGGAATTATTTTGTCTTTCACAAAAACGACAGCGTCAACAATCTCGCCGTTTGAGAATTCATACTGCATTTTATAATTTCCCGGCGGCAAGACATTTTTTAACAGTGTCTCCAAGTAGTATTCGCCAAGCACGCCGCGCTGTTTTGGATTTCTTAAAATATCCTGCAAGTTTTTAAGTTGGTCAGCGAAAGATACGACCTGCTTATTCGTCTCGTCCAGTTTCGTGAGCCGTTCCGTAACATCTCTTATAAGACGCGACGATTCGCTGAACTGGCGACTCATTGAATCATTGACCTGCTTGTTTGTTTCTCCGATTTTCGTATCAACAACGCGCGTAAGTTCATTCATTTGTTGGAGCAAAAGTCGCGCCGTGTCGTCGTTTCCATTTTCATTTCTTCTGCGAAATGGAAAAAAAATCGCAATTAAAAGCGCGATCGCAAGCACAACTATCGCTATCCATTCAAGCATGCGGGTAATATATCACATATGCTATAATAACTATATGTCCATTCAGTCAGACATTAAGAAAAAGATGACGGATGCGGCGAAAGCGCGCGACGCTGTGTCACTTTCTGTTTTGCGCGGACTTTCCGCGGCGTTCACCAACGAACTTGTTGCAAAAGGAAAATCTTCCACTTCTGAACTTTCCGACAATGATGCGTTATCGGTAATAAAGCGGCAAACAAAACAGCGCAGGGATTCAATAGAGCAATTTGAAAAAGGCGGGCGAAAAGATTTAGCCGACAATGAACGCGTGGAACTTGTTATGCTGGAAAAAATGCTTCCAGCCGAAATGCCGCGGGAAGAGATAGTAAAAATCGCACAGGCGAAAAAAGCCGCGCTCGGCGTAACTGATAAATCAAAAATTGGAATACTTGTGGGTGCCGTGTTGAAAGAAACTAAAGGAAGAGCCGGCGGTGCGACGGTGAAGGCAGTGGTGGAGGAACTTTTGGGCGCTTGACACTCATATACTCTTTATAGTACCATAGCGGTAGAAAGGAGGCACCTATGTATGAAGAAAAAACTTGACCGCCTCATTAGCCATCGAGAGGCCAAACAGAAGAGCTTATATAGGAAGTTGCACCAGACCGCGGAAGACGCGGCCACCCAGATGCAATTGTCCCTTCTGGAGCCGCGCGTCATGCCAGCATTCAAGAGAATGCGGCGGCGCGGCCCGCAGGCCTGGCTCGGTGAATAGGATTAAGGGCACGAAGCAAAACACATGTTTTGCTGAGTGCCCTTTCATGTTTACATCTTTTTTAATTCCTCCAGCGCCATTTCCATATCGTCCCACGGTTCTTTTTTCCCGCGCGAGCCCATTATGTAAGGGTCGGTACTTTTTCCTGTAATCAAAATAGAATCGCCGGCGCGCGCCGATCCTCTCTCCATTTTCCGAACAAGTCCCTTTAGGTGACCCGTCAGCTTGGCTTTCTGAAATATGTAATATAAGAGATTATACAAAATTTGCGATTGAAGCACTCGGGGTCCTGTTAAAGAGATAGGTCGCTACAATGTTCACAATCTTCACACGTTCGCAGATTATTTTTTTATATCTTCCACCAAGTCATCAACCTTTTTACGAATTTTTATTCCATTTACATGCTTAAGAATACCCAGGTAAGATTGTACGGTTTCCTCTTTTCCTTGTTTATTCTTAATTGAACTCAACATTCTCTTTTTGGTGACGGACCGTAGAATTCTATAATCAGGAAAAAGAATCCAGCCTAGGTAGTCAACACCTGAAGAAACGGTTCTGATGGATATTTTATTCGGATGAAGCTGTAAGCGTAGCCTATCATGGAGAAATAACTGTAATTGGGGCAATAAATTTTTTAACACTGACTTATCTCTTGATAAAATCAAAAAATCATCGGCATACCGGATGTAGTATTTAATCTTAAGCTTGTGCTTTATAAACTGATCGAACTCATTCATATAAACATTTACCAGAAGTTGCGACGTGAGATTGCCGAGCGGTAAACCAACATCTGATTTGGTCGAATGAAAAATCGTGACAATTTGTGTAATGAGCCAGAAGATATCACTATCAGGAATATAGACCTTAACAATATTCAACAATACCCTCTGATCTACTGACGCAAAGAATTTTCTAATATCACACTTTAATACCCATGTAGTCTTTATATGATTCAATGATGATTTCCTCGCATAGAGTTGGAACTATAACTATTCCGTCTATGGCTTCCCGAGTAGTTAAGAATTTGGCAACTTGCCTTAAAATAGTGTTGAAAATATGATATTATTTATTTATGAAAAAATTTAACTTTGAACAGCCTATATCAAACCCTCAAGAAGAGTTGAATCTACTTCGCAAAGTTACACTATGGCATGCGGAAAGATCAAAGAAAGATGGAATCGAAATAACTCCAAAACAAGCGGCTCACGACATAATAAAGCAATATACTGCCGCTGCTCCGCACGAAGTTTTACGTCCGGAATACACGATTAAGCCTCTCGAGGCCGAAACAATAACGCTCAAGCTCTCCCCGGAAGCTCATGACCATCAGATAGAGCATTTTATCGGAATCCTTCAGGAAAATGGAATCAAGAATACCATGACGGTTGTAGAAAAGTTAAACAATCCGCACCTGCTAGATGATTTCCATCGATTCCTAGTCCAATTCATCGCCTCTGGATATAATATTCCGGATCTGACGAATAGAAATGAATTATGGAAGCCTCTGCATATGACCTTATTCGAAGTGAGCTTGCCGGAAGCCTCGGAAGAAGAAAAAAAGAAACAATTGAGAGAACTAATATCCGGCATGGAGCAATTTTACGCAGGTATGCTCTCCATTTCGGAAGACAAGAAGGACCCAGAGTGGTTCACTGTTGAAGTCGCGAATGCAAATGGCAGCGATGAATTCATTTTCTATGTCTCCGTTCCGGCTGCCCGTAAGGAGCTTTTCGAAAAACAAATTCTCGCTGTATTCACGGGTGCTCATATTCATGAACATAAAGACGACTACAACATTTTCAACGACACTGGCGTTTCCGTTGCATCTTACGCCAAACTCTCTAAGCATTTCTTGTATCCATTGAAACCATATGAGACATTCGATGTTGATCCACTCGGGGCTATTCTGAACAGCTTCTCAAAAATTGACCGTGATGGTGAAGGTGCCGCAATCCAATTCATCGTCGGCCAGCGCAAGGATTTTCTAATGAAGGAATCCGAAAAATCTCTCGAGAAAATAAGAGGGGGAGAAAAAATCAGCAACGCGCTCAAGCAAATTGATCAATCTGTGGCTGGGCTGATAGCCAAGGATATATTCAGTATGTTCAAGAGCCAGGAGAAAATCCAGAAAGAAAAAGAGGAGAAGGAGAAACGATCTCAAGCCCTCGACCAAACAGCCATTGAACAATTCACTCGCAAGCTCAAAAGCCCGTTCGTGTCATTGAATATCCGCGTAGTGGCTTCGGCTGCGACCGAGCCTGAAGCTGAAAGTATACTCCATGACATTGAATCTAGTTTCAACCAATTCGAGAATGGTCACGGCAACCGCATTGAATGGAAGAAGGTTGAGAAAAGCAAGTTGGAAGACCTTCTAGAACAATTCTCATTACGCACTATTGATCCTAAAGAGGAAATAATCTTGAACTTGGAAGAAATGACTACATGTCTCCACTTCCCGGCAACGCACGTAGGCAAAGCTGCTCCTCAATTGAAGCAATCAAAAGCCGGCACCGCGCCTGCGGCTCTGGATATTCCAAAAGAAGGCACCCTCATCGGCATCAACAGTCACCGTGGCCAGGAGGTAAAAGTATATATTGCTCCGGAAGACCGTATGCGCCATTTCTATGTAGTCGGCCAGACTGGAACCGGGAAGACAACTCTTATCAAAAATATGATAATTCAAGACATTCGAGCTGGCCACGGAGTCTGCTTTATTGATCCACATGGCTCCGATGTAGTCGATATTCTTGCCAATATTCCGACGAATCGATATGTAGATGTCGTCTATTTTGATCCGGCTTCTACGGAACGTCCGATGGCTTTGAATATGCTTGAGTTTGATAGGCGATTTCCCGAACAAAAAACATTCGTCGTTAACGAAATGTTCTCGATATTCCAAAAACTCTATGGTGCTGTGCCAGAATCCTTGGGTCCTATGTTTGAACAGTACTTCAGAAATGCCACAACACTTGTCATCGAAGATCCTGATTCAGGTTCTACGCTTCTTGACGTATCCCGTGTCATGTCAAACAAAGCATTCCGTGACTTAAAGCTTTCCAAGTGCAAGAATCCTGTAGTTGTTCAGTTCTGGAAAGAAATTGCCGAAAAAGCAGGCGGCGAAGGAGCTCTTGCCAACATAGTGCCATACATAACCTCGAAGTTTGATGTGTTCCTGGCGAATGAGATTATGAGACCTATTATTGCTCAGGAAAAGTCGTCATTCAATATAAGAGAGATAATGGATGATCAAAAGATCCTTCTCGTGAATCTTTCAAAAGGCCGTCTCGGAGACATCAACTCACATTTGATTGGTCTAATCTTGGTCGGCAAGATTCTGATGGCTGCATTGTCGCGTGTTGATTCATTCGGCAAAAAGATGAATGACTTCTACTTGTATCTGGATGAATTCCAGAATATTACTACGGATTCGATTGCGACAATTCTTTCAGAAGCTCGTAAATACAGACTCGGTCTTACAGTCGCACACCAGTTTATCGGTCAGCTCGATGAAAAGATTAAGAATGCTGTGTTTGGCAATGTCGGATCAATGGCAGTATTCCGTGTCGGCACGGAAGATGCTGAATTCCTAGAAAAACAATTTACTCCAGTCTTCACCCAAACTGATATTACAAACCTCGATAACTTTAATGCCTACATTCGCTTACTTGCCAATGGTCGACCGACTAAGCCATTTAATGCACGAATAATGCCAAAGGATATTGGAAATTTAAAGCAGGTCGATAAATTAAAGGAGTTGTCATCGCTTGTATTTGGAAGACCGCGGATTGAGGTCGAAGATGAGATTATGAATAAATATGCTAGCATGAAAGGATAATAAGCCATGGGAAAATTATTAGAAAAATTAATTGCAGCGATTGAGTTCACGATTAGAAAAGCTGATATATATTTCAAGGCTGGTTGTAAATAAGAAGCTATAAATGATCTTGAGGAGACTGTTGAAGCTTGTCGTGCGTCAGTAGGTGTTTCTAACTGTACAATATAAGGCAATTAAATACGCCTCTCTATAGAATCTTCTTTTAAGAATAGCGAAAGTTTGTAGGCAGAAGTAAATCAAAAAAGTGGCAACAAGCAATATTGTTGTGTTAAAATATCTACCGAATAAAGTCCAGAAGATAAAAATGACAGCTATAAGTAATCCTATTTCCCGTCGCGATATACTATATTCACTATCGGTATCAGTGGTTCTATTTTTAAGTACATTGTAACTTCGGAACATAGCCAAAATGTCAAAGCGATTTATGGCATATAATGACCTCTCTTTCACACAAGCACAATGACTGGCTCGAACCTGCTTCTTGGCAACCGCGAGGCGCGGCTCACCGCGCCGAGCGGAGAGGATTTGTCGGGAGGAAATGCTTGGGACGCGCTTCGCGCGTCCATTGAAATGGTCGGTGAATTTGCAAAAAGTCAGATTATGGTGACCCCACCGGGATTCGAACCCGGGTTTCAAGCTTGAAAAGCTCGCGTCCTAGGCCAGGCTAGACGATGGGGCCGTAAGATGATACTAGCATTTTTTGAAGAAACTCTCAAAAAATGCTAATGTTTTTTCGGAAGGGTGGCTGAGTGGTTGAAAGCGCAGCACTCGAAATGCTGTAAGGGCGAAAGCTCTTCGTGGGTTCGAATCCCACCCCTTCCGTTCCGCACAGTGCGGGCGTGTAGCTCAGATGGTTAGAGCGTCACATTGACATTGTGAAGGCCCCCCGTTCGATCCGGGGCACGCCCATTTTTAAATTATGCAACCGGAAAATAACGCACCAACTGTTTTAGTTGTTTTCGGCGTAACTGGAGATTTGTTCGCGAAAAAAATAGCGTCCGCGCTTAGCGAACTTTTTAGGAAACAAAAACTACCTGAAAAATTTAGGGTTGTTGGGTTTTCGCGAAGAGATTTGAATACAAATATATTTCGTAAAGAAATAACACCGAGTGTTTGCAGCCCATCAACACTCGGTATTGTTAAACTCTTTTCATATGTGCAAGGATTTTTTGATGAACAAAAAAGCTATGACCGACTGCTAGCCGAACTTAAAAAAATAGACGCGAAATGGGGGATGTGTTCGCATAAACTTTTTTATCTCGCTGTTCCGCCGTCGCTGTATCCACTAATTTTAAAAAACATAGCATCTTCAAAACTTTCAAAGACATGTTCCGAAGAAGGTAGGTTCACGCGCATTCTGATTGAAAAACCATTTGGAAGCGATGAAAAAAGCGCAGAGAAATTGGACGCATTGATTAAAAAGACATTTAAAGAAAACCAGATTTACAGAATTGACCATTACCTTGCTAAAGAAATGTTGCAGAATGTTTTTAATTTCCGCGTGTCGCACGGACTTTTCGGAAAAGAATGGAGTGACAAAACGGTAGAAAAAATAGAAGTGCGTCTGCTTGAAGAAATTGGCGTTGAAGATCGCGGAGCTTTTTATGACGGCATCGGCGCGCTGCGCGATATGGGACAGAGCCACATTTCGCAAATGCTTGCAGTTACTACAATGGACAAGCCGAGAAACGACTCGGCTTCATCATATCGCGCAGCGCGCGCGGAGGTTTTGGGCAAATTAACACCGGATACTAAATTTTTATTCCGCGAGCAATACCACGATTATCGCACAATTAAAGGAGTTGTCCCAAATTCACAAACTGAAACATATTTTAAAACGCGAGCATTTCTAAAATCTCCACAATGGAAAGGCGTAGAAATTGTTATGGAAAGCGGTAAGAAAATGGGAGAAATGAGAAAAGAAATTGTGGTGTATTTAAAAAATGGAAAGAAACTGCTATTTCAATTTGAACCTGAGGAAGCAATTTTCAATGACGGCGTCAAATTACTTTTAAAAGAAAATCCGGAGAAAACTGCCGCTTACCAAAAAATTCTTTCTGATTGTATTGCTGGAGATCAAACTCTCTTTGTTAGTAGTTCGGAAGTAAAAAATTCATGGAAATTCACGGATAAAATAATTCGCGCGTGGCGCGCGAAAAAAATTCCTCTTGTGATAAAGTGAGATATATGAAAATACTTGGTATTGAAACATCCTGCGACGAAACCGCTTTGTGTGTTATAGAAGTTCGCCGTTCCACTGACACGAAAGACGGCTCTTTAGAGGACACAGAGATAAAGATTCTTGCGAATATGACGATTTCGCAAGCAAAACTACACGCGCCATTCGGCGGAGTTTTTCCAAATCTCGCGAAACGCGAACACATTAAAAATCTACCGAATATGCTTCCGCTTGTTTTAAAACAAGCTGGATTGGATGAAAATAAACCCGCAATAGATATTATTGCTGTTACAACAGGACCCGGACTTGAACCGTGTTTGTGGACAGGAATTTCTTTCGCTGAAGAATTAGGAAAAAAATGGGGCGCGAGAATTGTGCCTACAAATCATATGGAAGGACACATATATTCCGCCTTGCTCTGCAAGGCGGAAATTTCCAATTCTCAATTTTCAATTTTTAAACTTAATTTTCCGGCAATTGCTTTATTGATAAGCGGCGGGCACACAGAACTTGATTTAATGGAAGAATACGGAAAATACAAATTAATTGGCGAGACGCGCGACGACGCTGTTGGCGAAGCGTTTGATAAAGTTGCGCGCCTTCTCGGTCTTCCATACCCAGGCGGTCCAGAGATCTCGCGTCTCGCAGAGCAAGAACGCAATTCTGATGAACACCGAGTGTCCATCAAAATCTCTCTGCCCCGCCCCATGCTCCACTCCGGCGATTTTGATTTCTCGTTTTCGGGAATAAAAACTGCAGTGCTTTATCTTCTTAAGAAGGACACCGAGTGTTTCGAAACACTCGGTGTCCAAGAGTTCAAGCAAAAAGTTGCCCGCGAATTTGAAGATGCCGTCACCGAAGTTCTTATTGCAAAAACAAAGCGCGCTTTGCGCGAATACGGCGCGCGCACGCTCATCATCGCAGGCGGAGTAATCGCGAATACGCACATTCGCAGAGAGTTTGAGAAACTTGCTGAAAAAGAAGGCGTAAAACTGCTAATTCCAGAAATATCACATACGACAGACAATGCGCTTATGATTGCCTTAGCCGCATACGGAAAAATCACATATTCCAAAGATATAGATTGGAATGAGCCACTGCGCGCCTCCGGCACGGCAAAAATCTCAAAAGTATGAACGCCGCGCTTTTAGAAAGACTCGTTTTATTTCGAGAACAGCATGGTCTGGAAACTGCTGAGACATTCCTAGGGCAAAAGATACGCTATCAATATGCAACGCTCAAGAGAAGAAAAAGGGCGTTGCCGTTTTTACAAGAAATCTACACAACGAAGACAGTACTGGCGCTTCTCCTTGTAGAAGCGCGTGCCGCAAAAGAATACTGGCGTGCCTACGGAAAGAACATTGCTGGACACGCGGCATGGCATTCTCGAAAACCCCATGCTCCAGACCCATGCAATCAATTGCTGGATATCGGATATCATTATCTAACCGGTTATCTATCCAAGCTGTTCGCTGAATTGAATATCCCGACCGAACTCGGACTTTTTCACCGTGCACAATCGGCAAAAGCGCACCCACTTGTGTATGACTTTATGGAATGGCTGCGCCCACTGTTGGTTGATCGGGTGATTTTAGTTTTCTTCAAGAAGAAGAAACGAGTGTTACAACGGATTACTGGACGAGAAGTTGGTCTGGTTATTGTAAGAATCAAAAAAGAGCTGGAGCGACGCTATTATCACAAAAAGCTTGACTATTGCATTACCCTAACCTATTGGATAAAGCTCATCGCATTGGAACTTGAGAAAAGTATCCGCCACAATACGGCATTTGAACCTATCTTTCCCAGTTTGAGACACGAAACGAGATGTAAAAAGCCCCGTCTGCACACGCAGAACGGGGCAAAGGATTGACTTTTGGAGGGTGCTTAGAACTTTCGGAAGTGATTGGGTACGGAGCGCAGTTGTACCCTACCACCCTCTAAATTGGAGGGTGCTTAGAACTGCCACATCGCGAACGGAGCCGCGAGCCATCAAGTACCCTACCACCCTCTAAATTGGAGGGTGCTTAGAACTAAGAGGTGGTTTTCGCGGGTCCTGTGCCCGCGCTTCATCTACGGCTCTGTTACGAGCTTTCGCGGCCCGGGTACGGGGCATAGTTCGGCCTAGAGCCAAACCTGCTGTTCATATTGAGAAAAATATCGTTTCCATCCGAAAACGGAAGATATTCTTCTCAAATTCCAAAAAGTCAAAAAACTGATTCCGAAGATAGTATACTCAACCCATACAAAAAGTCAAGACCGAGAACACATTTGCATTCTCGGTCTTTTTTGCCTTACTGCTTGAAGCAGAAGGACTTTTTCGTAAATGCGACTGGCATCGCCATTGCGGTTCCCGTAAGCCCTTGTGAGAGAAGTTCACGGCTCGCGTGAAGCTTGTCTTCCGGGTTGTCGGTATTTCCCTTCCGTCTTGGGTCGGGCAATTCGATTACCCGCACGCCCCGCTCTTCCGCCTTCTCTTTGAGGTAGCGAAGGAGACGGTGCATGAAGCCCGTGTTTTGCACCCCCCAATGCTGGTCGGGTGTTCCTTCCTCGGTCTTCGCGAGTCCCAAGCGGGTGTGCGGCTTCCCGACAACAAGACACTGCACTTTCTTCTCTACCAGAGCATCCGCCAATTTCCGTTGATAGGACACATGTTGGTCCATGCTCTTGTTGAACACAGTGCGCCGCGCCTCCATGAGTCGCCTGTAGCCGCGCGAACCTTTCTTTCGCAAGCGGGTTCGCGCCTCAATCTGCCGCACATGCTTCCGCCAGAATTTGTCCGAGCGGCGTGCGGGAATGAGAAACTCGCTCCCGTCGGAATCCGTAACCGCCACATCTCCAGCCCCGAGGTCAATCGCCCGAAAGAAGGCCGGGTTCTCAATCATCGGCGGCAAGGGAGACGCTGTGACCAAGCTCAACTCAAACTGTCCATCACGGAACGCAAGGGTCACATGAACAACTTCCTTGCCCTGGATTTTCTCCCGCAAATACTCGCCGAGTGGAATCTCAACGCGCGTCCGGTTGTATCCTGGCGCGTATAACACTCCGTCCGCTATGGAAAAAGAAGACCACGAGAGCGTCTGGAACCAATGTTCTTCTTTTATGCCCGGTTTTCGCGCGCGCGCGTCCTTGTTCTTCTTGAGTTTAAAGAACGAGTCGTACGAGCCCGCGAGCTTGCGGAGCACTTCCCGCTCAATATCCACCGAGACGCAATCCAACTTCACCTCCGTGCCGTCCTTGAGTTTTACCGACTTCTCGCGCATGCTGGTGAGCCAGTAGTTGAAGGAAAAAACGCTCACGCGCTTTTCTTTCTTCTCCAGCCATTCTTCCGCTTGCACAACCGCCGCATTCCAGATGTGAATCATAACGGACGAGAGAAACCGCACCGCTTTCTCCGACTCTGCGGACAAAATAATTGCCGCTTTATACGCTTTTCGCAATTTGGTTTTTTCTTTTTTCAAAGGAACTCCTTTCTTTGTATTCTATTTAGTTTGTTATGTTTCTGATTTCTAATTAAAACCTTAACACACTTCTCAATATCTTGCAACTACATCTAATTTTGCGGCCGCTGAAATAGATGTATATGTGAGATAGGCGTGTTTTGTCACAATTTGCTAAAATATAATATATGATTCCGGA
>Ga0194126_10009675_pt1 | contig 12799 bp, 7 predicted proteins | sample TA2KigC150mmetaG_FD_148641 | JGI IMG/M metagenome (GOLD analysis project Ga0194126, IMG submission 148641) | Freshwater microbial communities from Lake Tanganyika, Tanzania - TA2015035 Kigoma Deep Cast 150m | ecosystem: Environmental > Aquatic > Freshwater > Lake | place: Tanzania: Lake...
CTTCCAGCGATTTTGTTTTTCCAGCATCCGCAGACGAATAATAAAGTCGTCGGCGCATTCAGGGTCGAGGCTGCGGGATTTATCCAAATACTCGTGAGCCTTGTCGAACATTCCGGCTTGTTCGAGGTCTTGCGCCAGCTCGCGGTAAATCGAAGCCTGAATATGCGGGGCTAACAGTCCGCGCACCGAGAGTTCAAGATGGATTTGGATGGCGCGGCGCGGTTTGCCGAGGGCGCGGAAAATGGCGCCTAATTTCAAATAGGCGTCGATGTTGCCGGTGTCGGCGCGCACCGCTTCGGTAAAGGCTTTAGCGGCTTCGCGCAGACGCCCGGCCAGCATATAGTTCAAGCCATCGGTGTAAGGATCGCGCGGCGCAGGCTTTTTCAGCCGACGCTTCTGTTCCCAACTATACAACGCAACTGTCAACACCGCGCCGATGGCGATGATGAACATCCAAAGAAGACTGCTATCAGCCTGCATTATGACCTCTCCACTGCGGTTGAACGAATGTTGTTTAAGCCAAAGTTCAAATCTTTTCTTCCTCGCTGTCGAGCAGCATTAATTCTTCATCGAGCGTAACCGTGCGCAGTCGGTCAACTTCTTCACGCAAGGCTCTAATCTCCTTATGCGCTTTGTGCAGGGCTACCCGTGCCGAGACCTGATTGACTGCTGCGACCATCGCCGCGACGATGATGCCCAGCGCAAAGGCAGCATACAGCACCAGATAGACCGGAATCGCCTGCGATTCCCAGGTCCAGATTTTCACATTGACTAGAGTCGAATTTTGCAGAGAAAATCCTAATATCGCCAGCATTATAATCGCGATGAATGTCCAGCGGATTATCCACATAATTCCTCCCCAAGGCTTAGATTTAGGGCTTGTCGATGATTTGATTTAAAATTTTAATATATTAAATATAATATATAAAATCAACGCAATAGTAAATTAATTTGGATTGTTGAAAAAGTCTCAAAACGCAATGATGATGCCAACGCGGCAGACCGACTTTGAGTGTATTGTGAAAACAATCGGTTCACTCCTGATGTCATTCTGATCGAAGTGAAGAATCTCATCCCTTGATTAGCAGACGAGATGTTCACCCCGTAATGCGGAGGGGGCAACATAACAATGCAGTGCAACTAAAACTATTTTGCCAATACATTTAGGCTTGTGTTATATTACAGCAATAATGATATGTGTCATGCTGACCCCTGCGCAGGCAGGGGGAAGCATCTCGTTTGGATAAACAGGGACGAGAACCTTCACTTCGTTGATGACGACGACATCTTACGCTTGACATAGCGCTAGTTAAGGACATTAATCGCCGCGCTGGATTAATTTTGCAACCGTGTTAAATTCAGCCCAAGATTAACCAGTATATATTATTTCAATTATTACGGAATTTTTGAACGATATTTCCGAACATATTTTCGATCAATTTTCCCGCCTCTGCCTCAAACATAATTTAATATGCGCCGGCGATTGTATTATAGTTGCGGTATCAGGCGGAGCCGATTCGACGGCGGCGCTCGATTTGACGCGTCGCTTTTGCCTTGAGCATAGCGGCATCCGTTTGCGCGCGGCGCATTATAACCACAAACTGCGTCCCGAAGCCGACGCTGAAGCGGATTATGTTGCGGATTTATGCCGGAAGTTGGGCGTCGAATTAGTTTGCAAAGAGCGCTCAGCGAAGGATGATATTGCTCGCTCGCGCGACGGCCTTCACGCAGCAGGCCGGCGAATGCGCTATAGATTTCTCATCGCAGCCGCCCGCGAGTTCAAGACATCCGTTCCGGAATGTCCGGTCGTGAAAATCGTTCTCGGCCATCAGCAGGACGACCAGCTGGAGACGGTTCTGATGCGCCTGTTGCAAGGATGTGGAGTCGGCGGATTGAGCGGTATGCTGCCGGTTGCGCCTTGTCCGGGCGCGGCGGATATAATGTTAGTTCGGCCGGCGCTCGATTTCCGCCGGTCGGAATTGGTCGAATACTGCCGCGCGCGCGGTCTGAAATTTGTCGAAGACGCGTCGAATTTAGATGAGCGCTATCCGCGCACCCGCATTCGTCAGAAACTACTGCCGCAAATCGAGAGGCTATTCGGCGCTGCGGCTCGCGTCGGTATTTTGCGCTCGGCGGAATTGTTTAGACAGACAGCCTCCGAAATTGAGCGGCAGATGCAAAATTCTTGGCTTAAAACCTTGAAATCGTCCTGGCCGGGAACTATAAGCCTTGATTTTGCAAGATATAATTCGTATAATAGTATAATTCGGCTGGGAATTTTGCAAACCGCTGCCCGGCAGGTTTGGCGCAGCGCTGAATACGAAGGCTCGCCGCGCCTTTCTTATGTGCATTGCCGCACCGCAGATGAAGCCATCCGCCGCGGTTTCAAGGGAATATGCCAACTTGGGGAAAGGCTTGCTATCCAGTTGTGGAGGGACGCAGTATATCTGTTCATTGAATATAATCCCGCTTGGGAATTCAGTCTCGCCGCCGGCTGCGCTGTCGAGATTCCGTTTGTCGGAAGGCTTGAGACTATCATTCTGCCATCTGAACAGTGCATATTGCCTCCACCGCCAGGTATGCTCTTCATCAACGCCGATATAGTCAACGCTGGGCGTTTTATCGTTCGCAGCGCGCGTCCGGGTGACCGGCTAAAACCCTTGGGCTTGCCTCATTATTGCAGCGCCTTCGACCTCTGGCGCGATATGGCGGTGCCGCCGCACCGGCGAAAATCTATGCCGGTCGTCGAAGCCGACGGTGAAATCGCCGCCTTGCCGCCATTCCGCATCAGTAATGATTTCAGAATAACTACCGCCACCCGCCGCGGTTTAGCCCTGCGTCTCATCCCAGCCGTAGTGGACATTGTAATGCCGTCATCTTGACGGCAGTTAAGAACTTTATTTGTGCATTACTTATGCCTTGGAGCAAGGACATTATTGTCCTTTTATCTACCAATCGCTATTTCGGGGATTTTTAAACAACCCGCCAAGGCTGCTAATCTGCACGCATCGACATTGGAATAATATGCCTGACCAAACTCCTCCACCTGAAGAGAAGAAGCAGCGTGGGGGCAAGAAAACGCGCCGTAAGAATCAGCCCGACGATAATTTCGACTGGCGTCGGCTAACGCGCAACGCCACATTTTGGATTCTGCTGATCGTCGTAGTTTGGATCGTAGTCAATCAATTGAATATGGCTGAAAAGCCCGAAGTCGCCAAGTCATATTCGCAATATCGTTCGCTCCTTGAAAGCGGTCAAATCGACGGCGCGACTATCATCGACCGTGAATTTCACGGCAAACTAAAAGACGGCACATCAATTTTGGTTATCCTGCCGTTCATCGACCAGCAAATGCTCGTAACTTGGGATAGCCTGAAGGTCGATTATGAATTCAAGGATAAGACGACCAGTTGGTTAGGGCAGTTTTTCATTTCGATACTGCCCTGGCTGCTCTTCATCGGCATCTGGATCTGGCTCATCCGTAGGATGCAGGGCGGCGGCGCCAAAGGTATTTTCTCGTTTGGCAAATCACGTGCCAAGTTATCCCTCGAAGGCAAACCCAAACTCACCTTTGAGGATGTCGCCGGTTGCGATGAAGCCAAGGAGGAACTTGCCGAAGTCATCGAATTTCTGCGCGACCCGAAGAGGTTCTCCAAATTGGGCGGCCGCATTCCTAAGGGCGCGCTGCTGTTAGGACCGCCTGGCACGGGTAAAACCCTTTTGGCGCGGGCTGTGGCGGGCGAGGCTGAAGTGCCGTTTTTTTCGATGTCCGGCGCTGACTTTGTCGAGATGTTCGTCGGCGTCGGGGCAGCGCGCGTGCGCGACCTGTTCGAAACCGGCAAGAAACACGCGCCCTGCATAATTTTCATCGACGAAATCGACGCAGTCGGCCGCCATCGCGGCGCCGGACTCGGCGGCGGCCACGATGAACGCGAGCAGACCCTCAATCAGTTGCTGGTGGAAATGGACGGCTTCGAATCCAACGAGGGCGTCATTCTCATTGCCGCGACCAACCGCCCGGATGTGCTGGACCCGGCGTTAACTCGCCCGGGCCGCTTCGACCGCCAGATTGTCGTCGATCGACCGGATGTGCGCGGCCGGGAAGGCATCCTGAAGGTTCATACGCGCAAAATTCCGCTCGCAGATGATGTCCGATTAGAAATTCTCGCCAAAGGCACGCCCGGCTTGGCCGGCGCCGAACTTGCCAACCTCGTGAACGAAGCCGCGTTGCTCGCCGCCCGCAAGAACGAATCTAAAGTCGCGATGAATCACTTTGATGAAGCCAAAGACAAAGTGATGATGGGCGCCGAGCGAAAAAGTATGCTTATTTCCGAAGAAGAGAAGAAGCAGACGGCTTATCACGAGGCTGGGCATGTTTTAGTCGCCAAACTGACCCCCGGCTCCGACCCTGTGCATAAAGTAACTATCATACCGCGCGGGCGCGCCCTCGGTTTGACCCACTACCTGCCGCTCGATGAGAAGCACAACTATTCGCGCACCTACCTCAAACAGACACTCATCCATCTTTTAGGCGGGCGGGCGGCTGAAAAAATTGTGTTCAATGAGTTATCCACCGGCGCTGGTAACGACATCGAACGGGCGACGGAAATCGCGCGGCGGATGGTCTGCGAATGGGGTATGTCCGACCGGATGGGTCCAATCGCCTTCGGCCGCAAGCAGGAGGAAATCTTTTTAGGCCGCGAGATAGCCACCCACCGCGATTTCAGCGAACGCACAGCGCAGGAAATCGACACCGAAGTGCGGCGGATTGTCTCCGACGCCGAGAAAACCGCCGAGAAACTGCTCAGAGAGAACAGCCAGAAACTGAAGATTTTAGCTGAAGCGCTGCTCGAACGTGAAATTCTCGACGGTGAAGAAATAGACTATCTGCTGACTAAAGGCCGCTTGCCACTGCCGCAACCAAAACCGGTGATAAAAGAGGCTGAGTTGCCGAGGCTGCCACAACCGCCGCAATCCAAGCCGCGCATCGTTCGGACCGTTCGCCATTTAAGACGACAGCCGCAGCAGGCAAGAACACCTGTTTCGCAGAAAAGCCAGCCGCCTGAGTCGAAAGCCGCCGCCGCCTCGACACCGTCGGACACCAAACCGGCCGCTGCACAACAATCATCGCCTGTAAAATCCGGCGAAGAGTCCTCCGGTAAGTCGCCGAGTCAGTTACGGCGCGAATTCGCCCGTTCCTATGGCGTTGTCAGCAGCCGTGATCCGGGTAACAGACGCCCGACCTCGTCCGAAATGGCGCGTCAGACTCGCCAGCGCAGTAACCAAGACAAAGCCGTCGAAGCGAAAAGTCCTGAAACTCCACCAGCCGCAGTTGAAGAACCTAAAGAAGCGTCGGTCGAACCGACCAGCGAGAAACGGTCTTCCCGCTATCGCCGCACCCGCCGCACTTATTCAAGTTCCCGGCGAAATGCGAAGAAATCCAAAAGCGCCGCCAGTCCCGACAGCGACAAACCGAATAATCCGAAAGCGTCGGAGCCTATGTCTATTCAATTCCAGCCGCGTGACGACGAGCCGCCGTATGTCGATTAACGAAGATAAAATCCAACGCGCCATCCGTATGTTGTTGGAAGGCATTGGCGAGAATCCCGACCGTGAAGGGCTGCGGGATACGCCGGCGCGGATAGCGCGGATGTTCCGCGAAATCTACGCCGGCGTCGGCGTCGAACCAGCGGAGAAAATTACGCTCTTCACCAGTGAAAACCAGGATGAGATGATCGTCGTCAAGGATATTCCCTTCTTTTCGATGTGTGAACACCACCTGTTGCCTTTCTGGGGGCATGTCTCGATAGGCTATATCCCCGGCAACAATCAGGTAACCGGCTTTTCGAGCCTGGTGCGGCTGGTCGAAACGATTGCAGCGCGCCCGCAAATCCAGGAGCGGATGACCACTGAACTCGCGGATGTCATCGTTAATCGACTTCGACCTTTGGGCGTGATTGTAGTCATCAAAGCCCGCCACCTCTGCATCGCGATGCAGGGTGTCCGCAAGGAAGCCACCGAGACCATCACCTCCGCCCAGCGCGGCTACCTGCGCAAGCAAATCACCCGCCTGGAAGCGCTCAACCTGATGAACGGATGACGCGGCAAATATTGTTACGGGATATCCTTACCGTCCATTTTGTCCATATAATCGCCTAAATCCGGACGATGTCCATAATACTTCAAGATTGGATAGATTATTTTTCAGGCTGGCTGCCGCTCGGCATCTATTTGCTGCCGTTAATCGGGTCAGCCTTTTCGTTTGTGTGGTGGGTCGTTTGGAAAGGGACAGGATTCTATACGCGCCGGAAATTTTGGCGTGTTCTCATTATGGGCTGGATGCTGGTCTTTACGCTTTACAGCGCGCTGTGGTCGTTGAACGCTTCGCCGCCCATTCCAACGCGCATAGTGCTTGTCTATGCGTCGCAATCTGAAGATAATTGGCGCTGCGATTTAACTGCTTCGGCGCTGAACTCCCGTCTGAATGTTTCCCGTCGTCCATTCGTAGTCAATGTCGGTCAGGTGAACGATATGCGGAATATAGCATTTGCGAACTTCCGGCAGTTCGAAACCTTTCTAGTTCGTTCGCGCATCCGCTATTTAATTGAAATCGATACCAATCCGAACCGCGATGGCACCGTTGTAAAAATATCCAGACGAAAAGGAAATTTATTTGAGGGAAAAGTCTTGCTGCATTCACCGGATGTGAGCGTTGCAGCGGCGGCGATATGGGCGGCGCAGGAGAGTGTCAAGATATTGGGCGACGACAAGCGAATCGAGAATTATCCCGGACTGCCGCCGGCGCAGTCTGAGGCGCGCTTCAAAGCCTTGAGTGAGGCGAAATTTGCGCTAGCGCGAAGCGAAACCAGCGCAGTCTCGAAGATAATCGACTTGACTGAGCAGGATACGCTTTGGCGTCAACCGAGGTTGGAACTGGCGCAATATTGGCTGTTGAACGGACCCGGCCAGCACAAGGAAGATATCGAACGACATTTGCACGCAATTTTGAGATCAAATCCGCAAGACAGCGACGCATTGGTGTTGTTAGGTTGGTTCTATCTGGAATTTCGCGATTGGGAGAAAGCCGAATCGAGTTTGAAATTGGCTCTGAACTATAATCCCGACGACCCGCGGTCGTATTATTATCTGTCCCGTCTGATGCCGGCGCGGTTGAAGGACCTCAAGTGGAAGAGCAAACCTGCGCTACTCAAACGAGCGCTGCAACTCGACCCCGCTTACGAGAACGCCCGTCTGGCTTTAGCCCAACATTATCGACGAATAGACCGGCGTTCACTCGCGATATCGCTTCTTAATCAAGGATTAGACATAAATCCTCATTCGACTGACTTGTTGCTGACGCGCGCGGCGATGGAATTGGAGTCTAACCGCGTCAAGGCGGCTGAAGCGACCTGCCTTCAGATTTTGCAGCGCGATTCGACGCACGCTAAAGCCTATTTCAACTACGGGTTGGCGCTGTTAGGACTTAAGCGTTTCGACGAAGCCATCCGGGTGTTTGAGACTTCTTTCAACAATGGCGGCACGATCGAAAATCTTTATTATTTAGGCGTAGCGAACCAGCGGAGGGGCGATTATGCACGCGCGATCTATTGGTTTCAGCGTCGATTTGCCGCGATGGAAAACTCTACCGATAAGGTGGCAGTCTCGGCTCGCGAGCGCGTCAAATTGCTTAAAACCTGGCTGATAGATTCAACGCAAGCCGGAATGTCCGACATCAAAGACAGCCTTGAGGCGCAGTTTTGAAGGACTATTTCGACGGATTTATGCTTATCGCGCATCGCGGTGGATTGTATTATCGTCCGGAAAACTCCTGCGCTGCGCTCGATTATTCGCTGCAGAACGGGTTGAACTGGGTCGAAGTGGATATACGGTTAAGTCAGGATAATATTCCAATTTTAAGCCACGATGAGGTCGTGGATACATCGGACGGTGAGAAGCGGGCGGTGCGCAGCCTGACTTTTCAAACGTTGCGGAAACTCGATATCGGCGGTGGCGAAGTCGTGCCGGGACTGGCAGATGTTCTCCATCGCTATAAAGAGAAATTGGCGTTTAATCTCGAAATAAAGGAATTAGACGCCGTCGATGCTGTTTTAGCGCAAATCGACCATCAGGATATGGCTAATCGGGTGTTGATAACATCTTTTATACCGGAGGCTGTGCAGATGGTTCATCAAGCGACGCCGGATTTGGCGCGCGGATTATTATTGGACAGGTTGACGGGCCGCATAGTGCGCGGGCGCAGCGGCGTGCGAGCCGCGGGTCTATTAGGCTGTAAATATATCCTGCCGCATTACAACATCGTCAATCGCGCCTGGATTGACGCCGCACATCAGGAAGGTTTGAAGGTGTTAGTCTGGACGGTCAACCTCCCAACCGACGCCGAACGGCTGCTCGAATGGGGCGTCGATGGCATCATCTCCGACCGCCCGGACTTTCTCATCCCGATGGTCAACCGCTTTCATACCAATTTCATTTAATTATCAGCATAAATATCTTATTTATATGACTATACCAACTTTCTCCCTTTCTTCCTTTACCTCCTTCTCCCTTTAATTATGGAAGATAAACCCAGAATTCTTGTGGCTGACGATAGTCCGACGGTCACGGAGATATTGAACTATATATTCAGCGAGGAAGGCTGGCTGGTCGATACGGCGGCCGACGGGATGGAAGCCCTGCTACGTTTCTATGCCAATCCGCCGGATTTAGTCGTTCTTGATATCGAAATGCCGCGGATGAACGGCTATCAGGTCTGTCGGACGCTCAAAGACGACCCGGAAGCCCGCTCGACGCCGATTATCATCCTAACCTCACGCGACTTGCAGAGCCACCGCTATCGGGGAATGTCATCCGGCGCTGACGCATATATAGTAAAAGACCTCGAAGACGACCAGTTGTTAATCCAAGCGCGCGATCTATTGAAAGAACGGATGCTGAAAGGGATGCTGCCAATGCCGCCGCGCCAGGTCGGCGAAGGCGAAATCCTGCAAGTCGTCAACCGGATGCTCGACCAAAGACTCTTCGAAATGACCATCGCCGGTGAATTGGAAGCGCTGAACGCCAAAGTTGAAAATTTTGAATCGGCTGTAGATGAAGTTACCGCATTATTTGCGCGGGTGTTCGAATTTGTCGTCGGCGGCGTTTTATTAACGCGCGGCGATAAACCTTATGGCGTATTGTATTTGTTGGATGGCTTTGCGACACAGATAAGCGAAGATTTCATACAGTGGATGTGGAATAATGCAAGGAAAGACGATTCGACCGCCCCGCCGCAAATAATAGTTAAAACCCTAATCCGCGCCACGCCTATATTTCCATTAAACAATCAGTTGACGCAAACGTTGTATTGGCCCTTAACCGCGCATAATGAGCAAATCGGCATCATTGCGATGGGCGGAACCGGACCGCTGAAGTTCGATGCCGACAGCCGCCGGTTATTGGAAGCCTTTATTAATAGGGCAGCAATTGTGCTGGATAATGCACTGTTGTTGAAAACGCTCGGCGACCGCAACAAAGCGCTGGCTGAGACGCTGGAGAAACTCAAATCAGCACAGGCGCAATTGGTGCATTCGGAGAAATTGGCTTCGCTCGGGCAGATGTTGGCTGGATTAGTCCACGAAATTAACAACCCGCTGAATTTCATCGCCGGCAATTTGGAACATCTGGAAAGCAATTTTAGAGTGTTAATAACAGTTATCGACGCCTGTATCGCTTCGTTTGGAGAAGCCGCGCCTGATGAGTTCAAACGGATTTGCATCGACGCCGATATCGACTATCTGCGCGCGGATTTACCGACGCTGCTCAGCGATATACGGGAAGGCACAACCCGCACGCAGCAAATCATTCAGGATTTGCGCGCTTTCGCCGGTCAGGACCGCGGCGAATTAACACCCTGCGACTTGAGCCGGGCGATTCATTCCGCGGTGAATATACTGCGCCCGCAATGGCAGGGAGTTTGCGAGGTCGTCGAACATTGCGCCGACCTGCTGCCCTATGAATGTAGCAGCGGTCAAATCGGCCAGGCTATCTTGAATTTAATCTCGAATGCTGTGCAAGCCGTCAAAGAGAGCGGTCGCAAAGGCAAGGTCGATGTTTTCCTCAACCGCACAGCCGATTGGGTCGAAATCAAGGTCATCGATGAGGGCGTCGGCATCGCGCCTGAAAATATCGATAAAATATTTCAGCCTTTTTTCACCACCCGCGATGTCGGACAAGGGATGGGCTTGGGGTTGTCGATGACTTACAACATCATCAAACAGCATCGAGGGGAAATCATCGTCGCCAGCGAAATCGGCAAAGGCGCCGCTTTTACCATCAAACTGCCCAGCTGGCGATTGATAGCAAGTTAGCAAGTTAGCAGGTTGAAAGTGGAAGGTTGAGAGTTTGGAAAAACCTTTAGGATTTATGATGAAAATCAAGAGAAAAAAATACCGATTAAGAATACTTGCCGCGAACGCTTTGGCTTGGCTGCCATTACTATTGGCAGCGCAACCGGAGATTCTTTTTGAGCGGGCGGTGGGCAGTCCTTTGCTGGAATACGGCCAAGCGCACCGGGCTTTAGGGCGGGATGGTTATGTTATCGTCGGCCACATCGTCGATACTTCCGATTTCGACACCGATATCTTTTTGATGCGGCTTGACGGGCGCGGCGAAGTGATGTTCCAGCGCCGCTTTGGTGGGGAGCGCGGCGAGCGCGCTAACTGTGTAATGCGCACCCGAGACGGCGGCTTCGCCATCGCAGGAGCGTCGTTCTCATTCGGCGCCGGGGCGACCGACTTTTACTTCATAAAAACCGATGCTCAAGGCCGCCAACTCTGGATGCGCACCTTCGGCGGGAGGCACTACGACGAGTGCTTCTCGGTCTATGAACTGCCGAACGGCAGATTTAGTTTAGCCGGTTTCAATTGGTCGTGGGGCGCCGGCGCGAAGGATTTTTATCTGGTCGAGACTGACGCAGACGGCGAGTTAATCTGGCAGCGAACTTACGGCGGTGCGGAATACGACTACTGCCGGCGCCATATTCCCACTTCCGACGGCGGCTTCGCCCTGACCGGCTACACTACATCGCAAGGCGCCGGACTTAAGGATATGTATCTGGTCAAAGTCGATAGCCGGGGCGATGTCCAGTGGGATGCGTCTTATGGCGGCGAACACAACGATGACGCCAACGATATTATTCAGACATTGGACGGTGGTTTTGCGCTTGCCGGCTTAACGGTAAGCGATGATGCGAGCCTCTGGGATGCTTATTTAGTCAAGACAGACGGAAATGGCCGGCTTGAATGGCAGAAACTTTACGACTACGCTGACAGGGAAGGATTTTACAGCCTGCGCGAAGCAGCCTTGGGCGGCTTCTATTTATTAGGATATATTCAAGATGCCCGCAGTGGCAGTCTGGACTGCAAACTCGTCCGCGTCGACCAACACGGCAATGTTCTATGGACTGAAAATTTCGGCAGCGATTTGGCGGAAGAGTGTTTCACCATCGGCGAGAATGATGCCGGTGTTTCAATTGCCGGTTATACTTCTTTTGAAAATAATGTCGATGCCTACCTCATCCAATTAGGTGTGGATCCTGTTGAGAATTGTCGAATAAATATGCGCCGGGGTTGGAATTTAATATCGTCTCACATCCCCCCGGCAAGTTTATATATGCGCACGATTTGGGACGATATTTTGCGTCGCGAACATCTTTTTATCGTGAAAGACGCGATCGGTCGGTTTTTCTTACCTAATCGTTTCAGCACTCTCATTTTTTGGGATTTTCGATATGGTTATCAAGCCAAATTGACTGATTGGGAGTCGCTGGATATCATCAACCTGCCGGTCGATGTAGAGACTGAAATACCTTTAAACGTCGGCTGGAATATAGCCGCCTACTTCCCTGCCGCGAGACTGCCGGCTGAGGAGGCGTTTGACGGTATCGAAGAGAATTTGATTATCGCCAAAGACGAGATCGGGCGGTTCTATCGCCCTAATGCCGGATTCTCCAATATGGGTCTATTACAGCGCGGCAAAGGTTATCAACTCAAGGTCGCAGCAGCCGACACACTGATTTACCCGAATGAAGGACAGATGTTGAGAAATGCTGATGCTGATGCTGATGTCCCCTTGGTCCACTTTCGTCCGCCCGAACCGACGGGGAGGAATATGAGCCTCCTGATTAATTTGGAATTTGGAATGCGGAATTTGGAATGTTTGGAAGTGGGTGTATTTACGAAAGACGGACTTTGCGTCGGCGCTGCGGAGATAGGAGGATGGGCGTCTCTGCCTGTCCATTACATTGAATGCCTTAACAGACGGGCAGGGACGCCCGTTCTTTTATACGGCATCTCGGTCTGGGGCGACGACCCGACAACGCCTGAAATCGATGGCGCTAAAGAGAATGACAGATTGACCTTTGAAATTTGGGATGGTATCGACGAACAAACTATCGAGCCGGTGTGGCTGGAAGGTGGAGGTGAGTATCACAGCGACGGTTTCGCTAGGTGTCATATAGATATGAGCCAATATCCTTGGCCTGATAAAACTTGCGGTCTTAAATTTTATCCCCCGACTCCCAATCCTTTCAACTACAACCTGGAATTAACCTTCGTTTTGGCACAGGACGCACACGTCCAATTAGTGATATATTCGCTGCAAGGCGTGGAAATTTCTCGTCTTATCGATGCCGACCTGCCGGCTGGAAAATATAGACCTGTTTGGACAGCCGGCAGCCAGCCAAATGGCCTCTATTTGGCGCGGATTAAAACGCAAAATGAAACTCAGACTATGAAAATAG
>Ga0194126_10009677_pt1 | contig 12797 bp, 5 predicted proteins | sample TA2KigC150mmetaG_FD_148641 | JGI IMG/M metagenome (GOLD analysis project Ga0194126, IMG submission 148641) | Freshwater microbial communities from Lake Tanganyika, Tanzania - TA2015035 Kigoma Deep Cast 150m | ecosystem: Environmental > Aquatic > Freshwater > Lake | place: Tanzania: Lake...
AGGAAGAAAGATTTTCCTCAGAATCTGCTTTCCATGGATCTGAGGAAGCTCCGCAGGGCACGAACCGGTAAGAAAGGACAACACCGAGTTGTTGGATGAAGTTAGGGCAAATTTCAGGGGCTCCGCTCACCGAATAATTCCCGTCCGTCGTGACGATCAGCGTGTCGTCAGTGGCTCCGGGGATGGGAACACCTCCGTTGGTCCATTGGATGTTAATTCCATAGGGAGAAAGTAGTCTCAACCATAAGGTATCTCCGATACAAAGGGGAAAACGGAGTCCATCGGTGGTCACCACCGGCGGCAAAAATACCCAACCGTCCACCATCACTTGGGGTGATCGTTCGGTGCATCCGTTGAGGGTGGCATCGACCGAAAACATGGAGCCGGCATCGAGGCTGGTAACTCTTCGGTACCGTAGCGTGTCACCTGCTTGAAGAACCCCGTCCTTGTACCATTGGTAGGCTTGGTAGCTTTGGGTCCATAGGGTATCCGAGCTTCCGCTGGGACAAAAGATGAGATTGTTTGGGGTAACGGTCGGGTTATGAGCGCATTGTGCTTTGGCCTTCCAAATTCCGGTAGCCAAGGAAACCACCAAGGCGATCCCCAAGGGCCACCCTGATCGATGAAACCCAAAGTGTGTTTTTGAGAACATACAGTTTGATTTTACCTTTCAAAGGTAGGCAAAGTTGCGGCTTGAGTCAATTTACCAAAAGTCAGGTTTCGTTTTAGTTCACCGTTAGTTTATTGCAGAATTCAAGAGGATAGAAACTTTAGAAGACACCGTAGGACAAATCGGGATAGGGAATAAGGGCTTCAAATAAAGCGACCAAGGGACTTTTGATTAGCATGGTGATGCTTAACATGAGAATTCCCAGCAAAAGCGCAACTCCGGCATTACCCTGGGCAAGTTCGATGTTTTCATCAAGATCTCCGGTAAGTCGATGAAAGATCTGTACGCTACCTGCGATGGTTAGGTATGCGAAGGCGCAACTCAAGGAATAAAATCCCAAGAGGTATACTGCGGAGCGAAGGATCCAGCCAGAATTTTGGTGTTGCGTAAAGTGTTGAATCATAGAAATCATCGGACCTGAACCCTGACTTATTCGCATAGCGAGTGATAGCATGACGGCTCCAGCAAGGATGTTGAATACCAAACTTTGTGGCAGAATTCCAATTTTTTTTGAAAGATTTATTTGTTGATTAACATGGTTCGAACGCATTGAATAAGATTATTAAAGGGGTTTGAATGAGAAATAAATAAGATGGCAATGTGCCCGGCATTGTCCAAATTTTAGGTTGTTTATGGACTATATTTGCATTCCTTTGCTCCAAAAGGTGCATCTAAAGGAGGTGAGATGGGTGAGTGGCTGAAACCAACAGTTTGCTAAACTGTCGTACGGGAAACTGTACCGAGGGTTCGAATCCCTCTCTCACCGCTGGGTTTCGGGAATTAGGGCCTTAGAGCCCTATTTTTGTGATGTATTGGTCCTTTGTCCGATGAAACTTCAGCAATTATATACCTCTTGCCTGGCCCAAGGCGCCTATTACCTTCAGAGCGAAGGCGAAGCCGTGGTCATCGACCCGTTGCGCGATGTGGAACCCTATGTTCAGCGTGCCGAGCAGGACGGGGCCCGTATCAAATACGTGATTGAAACGCATTTTCATGCCGATTTTGTTTCTGGACACCTGGATTTGTCGGCGGCGACCGGGGCCATTGTGGTTTTTGGCCCGGAGGCGAAGCCGGGGTTTGAGGCGCATATCGCCGAGGATGGGGAGGTGTTGCGGTTTGGGAAGCTAAGCCTCGAGGTTCTGCACACGCCGGGGCATACGCCGGAGAGTACCTGTTACCTGCTGCGGAACGAAGAGGGTCAGCCGCATGCGCTGTTTAGCGGAGATACCCTCTTTATCGGCGATGTGGGCCGTCCTGATCTGGCTGCGGGAGCCACCGCTACTCCCCAAGAAATGGCCGCCACCCTCTACCGTTCCCTGCGTTCCAAAATCATGCCTTTGCCGGACTCGGTTTTGGTTTACCCTGCGCACGGTGCCGGTTCGGCCTGCGGCAAAAACATGAGTAAAGAGACTTCTGATACGCTGGGCCATCAAAAGGAGGTGAACTATGCCCTTCAAAAACAAATGACCGAAGAGGCCTTTGTGCAGGAATTGACCACCGGAATTTCCGCCCCACCGGCCTATTTCCCTCACAATGTGCATTTTAACAAAGCGGGTTACGAGGCCTTGGACCTTGTTTTGAATCGGGGACTCCAACCCTTGGGGCCGGTGCAATTCAAAACCCTGGCTGCCGACCCCACAGTGGTGATTCTGGATACCCGTTCGCCCTCCGCCTTTGTGCAACGTCATCTTCCCGGCTCCATTTTTGTTGGGTTGGATGGGCAATTTGCGCCTTGGGTGGGCAGTGTTTTCCCCGATATCAACCAAAAATTCCTTTTGGTGGTGGAAGAAGGCCGCGAAAAAGAAGCAGTGACCCGACTGGCCCGCGTTGGGTACCACCAAGCCTTGGGTTATTTGCAGGGTGGGGTAGCGGCCTGGCAGCAAGCCGACTTTGAAGTTCAAAGCACCGCAAGCTTGCCTGCGCAGGATGTTCCGGGTCTTTTGGCCGAAGGTTCTCCCTTGATTTTGGATGCCCGTCGTCCCGGCGAGTTCAATGCGGGCCACTTGAAGCAGGCTTTGCTCTATCCCTTGGACGATGTTTTGACCGTTCAACCCCCTATGCAGCCTACCCAAAGGACCTTGGTGCATTGCGCGGGGGGTTACCGTTCCCTCATTTTGGTTTCCTTGTTGGCGTCTCGGGGCTATACCAACTTGGTGAATATCGAAGGGGGGTATTCGGCTCTGCGTTCGGTAGAAGGTTTGGATCATGTGGCCGGCACCTCTTGTTCCGGCTAGGTGCTTCTTCTGGTTCGCTTCATGGTTCTTGTTTTGGGCGAATTCACAACCGGCCCTTCACGAAGGCCATCAAGCCTCTTTTCCGTGTATATTTGCCGACTTTTCGGGGTGTAGCGTAGCCCGGTATCGCGCCTGCTTTGGGAGCAGGAGGCCGTCAGTTCGAATCTGGCCACCCCGACACAACCCAACTAGCCCACGACCCCAATCGTGGGCTTTTTGTTTAATCGTTTGTTACCGGATAGCTGATGGTGATGCCGGTAATTTTGTGGGCATGTGGAAGGTAAAGCGGCTTAATCAGTTTTCTGGACGATTTGGGGTATGGGCATGGTGGATCCTGCTGGTAAGCGCATGTACTACGAAGAATGAAATTCAACCGGATTACAGGCTTGCGGGGCATGTAGTAACCGCGGGGACTGGTCGGTCAATAGGTGCTCCAGTTACCTTGGCATTGTGTTACCAGGATGATCTCGAAGGGCGAAATCCTCTTGTCACATGGGCCACCGACTCTGCGGGCTTTTTTGACCATCGTTTTCCGTGTAAGGATAGTCCTGACAAACTGCGTTTGGTCTTGCTTGATGTTCCTCCCTTGCACGTTGAGCCGACTGTGATGCCGACGATCAGTTCCCGTTCCATGAACAATCTGCGCATTGAACTACCTGCATTGGGTTGGCTTCGATGGCGAATGAACCTGGAGCAAATGGGAACAGGGGGAATGGCAATGATTCAAGCAGGTTCTTGGATCGAGACGCTCTATCAACCGGATTTAAGCGAGCGAATTATTCCGTGGAATTCCGTAATTCCGCTGCAGATTCAGGTGACGTACCGCCCTAGTCTTGGTGCGAGTGCGGTGATTTCTTCCCATACCTTAACAGTGCCTCCTTTGGATACCTTGGTGTGGACCTGGGCCCCTTAGGGTCTTCCTAATTTCTTTTTGACTCGTTCGAGACCAATATCGTTGTCTCGACTTTCAAACCTGTTTCCTGTGTGGCCGGATGTCCCGGATGGAGGTTGCTTTTGAATCTGCCCTTAGCGCATTTGAAACATTTTATAGACTCTTCGACGATGAAAATTATTTATAAAATCCCCGCTTGGTTCGGGTCAATTTCTATTTTCCTTTTGCTTAAATTGCTGGAACTAGGGTCACCGGGTTTGTTTGCCCAGACCGCTCAAGAATGGAGGCATATAAACCGCTATGCCCCTTTGCAACCTTATGTTCCGGAAAATATTTTGGTGGACCGAAGTCCACTTTCGCTTTTACGCAATACCGGCGGTTTGAATCCGGACCGCTATACGCCTTATCGTCAGGATCCTGCGGATTTGACAGATTGGGAGGAATATTACAGACTCTTTTATTATGGGGCTTATACGACTTCGAATCTTATGCGGCTGAGGCCAGAGGGCATGGATGACTATGCCGATAGTATTCGCTACGCAGGTCAGATGCATTTACCGTCTATCCAAAGGGTACCCGTCATGGACCTGCAATTGCGGTTGATGAACCTGAGGCATCGTGAAATCGCCGATTCAGCCATGGACAAGGGCCTACTGATTTACGATACCTTGGCGGATCGACTGATGCTGGCCCTTGCACCGCGTCGCCTTCGGGACACGCTTTGGTTTCCCAGCGGAACATTTCCTCCTTATGTGGTTATGGATACACTCTACACTCCTGATACTGCAGAGGTCTTGGGCGGGTGGTCTGTGCACAGGCATTTTGTACAAGCTGTTTTGGATCGTGCGATTTTGTACGGGACCAGAGCTAACCAAGTGCTCCGTCTCATGGTTCCTCCTTCCTTTTGGGTAAGTAACGATTCAGGATTCTATCCGCAGGTGGATATGGGGGACGGTTTGGGATGGCGCAGGGTTTGGCCAGGTCAAATCTTGCAATGGCAGTACACGCATTTTGGCCACAAGACCGTAAAGGTCCGTTGGGTTCAAGCCAATGGCCTCGTCCTTGGTGATCAGGTAAGCCAAATTCCACTGCAATGGGCCGAAATGCGATGGGGGGCTCCGGACCGAATTTTGTACAGCGGGCCTACCGCGTGCAGGTCCCAATCTGCAGGCCAAATGGGCAAAGCCGTGGCTTTCCTCAAAAGGTCCCGTTATACCCCTTATGGATTACGGGAGCCTGTTGTGGTGGTGGAAGGTTTCGAAGGGGGTGTCTGGGTTAACGGATCCAACGAAGATGTGCCCGGTAATCATCAGGGCTATGGGGATATCCATTGGGCCTCGGTGAGTTCGGGGGCTTTTCCTGAACGATACAGCCAATTGGCGGATTTGCCTATGCTTTTGGATTCGTTGGAAAGGCAAGGTTTTGATCTGGTTTTTGTGGATTTTCAGAGCAATCATGCTTCGGTGGAGAAGAATTCCGAGGCGCTTATTTCGTTGTTGGAACAAATCAAGAGAATATGCGACTCTACCCGTGCATCCGCAGGATTGACCCCTTTGACAGCACCCCTGCATGTGGTAGGAGCAAGTATGGGGGGATTGATTGCCAGGGTGGCCCTGAGGCAAATGGAATTGTCCGGTTGTTGCCACGGGGTTTCTTCGTTCGGTACCTTGTCCACCCCCCACCGAGGGGCTAATCTTCCCTTGAGTGCCCAAAACGCCTTGGCTGATGGGGTCCTTAGGGGGAATTTAATGGGACGCATGGAGCGGCATCGTCAGCAATTGCATTATGTATTGCGATCTCCGGCCGCCGCTCAAATGCTCATTTACCATTACGACCCAACCTTGCAGCAATTTCACGAGAGGCTTATGGTCCTCTTGGATTCGTTGGGCTTGCCCAGGCAGTCGCGTAATTATGCCTTTACCAACGGGTCATTGGCAGGTTTGCGGCAAGGAAGGCATGCCTCCACGCCCTGGGACAGCATACGATCCGGAGAAATCGCTTTTTCGATGGATGCTGGGGCCTGGGCGCCTTGCACTTTTCCCTTGCCTTTCCGTTCCTTCCGGGATATGGGTTCTCAAAGGATGTACCTGTTTCGAAACCGAGGGCATGTCTTGGTTCACTCACCATCCATGCCGGCCCTGGATACGGTTTACCTGGCCGGAAACGACATTCAAAGCAATTTTGCAGATATACAACGCCAATACGGAAACTACCTCAAAGGTCTTGGCTCTTTGGCACTGAATGCGTTGATTCACAAAATAGCCATCATGGCTTATCCGCCATGGACTCCTTGGTTTTTGATCTCAAGGCAAGTGGTAGCTGCAGGAATCCACAATCGTTTTCGAACCATGCTGGAAAGGGATTGGCAAAGTCACCTCGTTCGGAATCGTTTGGGGGTTTACTCGGTCATCAATACCTTGCCTCGCTTTGGTGTGGATTATGTTCCGGGGGACTATTCTAGATTCGGAGTGGTGAGCGCTGATCGTTTTGTGCAAAGCACCGAACCTGTCTCCCTGCACACCTTTGTGAGTTCGGTTTCAGCACTGAACCTGACTTCATCGCCCTTTGTCCCGGTGGTTTCCATACAAACTCCATGGAGCATCTCCAACTTTGAACGTTGGATCAGCAGGCCGTTGTGGGGGGAGCATCACGCCAATGATCCTCATGCCATGGTTTACCGGGCATGGGCAGGCAGAGCCACGGATTGGATGCGCTCTTCCAATGCTCAGGTTTCCAGGCCCCTCACCATGGTACAAGGAGATACGTTGGATCTCGGGTGGCATCTTCTTTCTGTACCTTACCTTCCTTTCAATACGGATATTCGGATTCCATCCATAAGCCTTGGGTCGGGCTCCGGATTGCGCATTTTTGGCGGAGGAATGTTGCGGGTGAACGGGGTTGCGCACACAAGGTTTTTGCCCACGAATGCGGACCGGGAAATTGCCACGGTGGCAAGTGCCTGCGATTCCGTTCGGGTTGAACTCGGGACGGATGCCTTGATGCAAATAGGTCGGCACGGCGGTGGCTGGGGTTCTGATGCTTCTTTGGTGCGTTTTGCATCCGGAACTCGTTTGATTCTTCATCGAGGCAGTCGTTTGACCATACAAAACGGGTACAGGCTGCGCTTGGATACCGGAACTGTTTTGGAAATTCATCCCGGCGCTGTGGTGGAATTGCAAGGCGATTCTTCCATTCTCGAAATCCATGGACAGGTTATCCTGCATCCCGGTGCTCGGTTCGCCCCCACAGGGGGAGGTATTCTGTGGGTCAATGCGAGGCAAAATTCTTCTCGCTGGTCTTTTGGGGCAGGGGCATCGCTGGAATTAAGAGGGCGATCTTCCGAACATTTGCGCTTGGTGATCGAGGGACAGTGGCAATTGGGTTCCCTGCGAGATTCTGTATTGTTGGAATCGTGCAGGGTTCGAATCACCACGGGTTCCATATGGGAATGTTATGGACCGGTGGCGGTGCAGGGTTGCAAAATCGGCGAGAATTCCAATCTAAGACCGGGGGCAGCCTGGGTGGTGCACGGGTCAGCCCTTAGGAATCTTTCTCAGGCGCAAATCACCAACATGCAAACCGGCCTTAGGCTCCATCTTTTTGGGGTCATGACCAATCCTCAATTGAGGGATCTTGAATTCACGGGGAACGAAATCGGTTTGGAAACCCATTCGGCAGGAATTGATTTGCTTCGTTGCCGATTCCGAGACAACCGTATTGGTTGGCGTGGCTACGACATCACGGGTCTTAGCCGTGCGCTGCAATCAGAATGGGTTGGTCATGTGAGTGGGGTGGATGTCATGGGTCAGGCAGGGGCATTGTTGCGTATTCAGGAATGCAGGTTGGATTCCAACCGCACCGGCATGTTCAGCTTTGGTCAATTAAGGGTTGAGGTGCTGTGCAGTGGTTTTGCCCGCAACGAAACAGGATGGTATGCGGGGAATACCCAAGTATGGTTGGGTGATGGGGCATTGAATCAATTTGGAAACAACCGAACGGCCCTGTATTTGGAGGAGGTGGATTTACTGTATTTACGAAACGGTGGAAACTCCTTCAGTGGAACAGGCTGGCATTTGGATGGGATGCTGAGCGGCTTGGCCTTGCAGTATTTGATTCCTCAAAGGGGAGGACTGTACGGTTTGGAATTGCAGGGCAATCGAATGAGCCTGCGAGGAGGCTTGATCCCGGCCAATTTGGTGGATTGGGATGGTAACCCCTTGGTTTATTTAGGAAGCGGGTCAAGTTCTTCTGCCCTTGCTTGCCAAAACCGTATGGCAACAGGCGGTGGGCCTGCCTATGTCCTCGAGCGGAACCTGCCTGCCTTGAGCCGCAACTTTGCCGACTCCTTGCGGGCCTTGGTCCAGGGTCTCCATGAAATTGCCAATGAATGGGCAACCCCTTCTGCTTTGAATTTGACGAATCGGCGACGAGCATTGTTAAGCACTTGGAACAGCACCTGCCAAAGCATGGAAATTGCATGCAACGGACTTTCTCATCATTCCATCGTGATCCAATACTGGGCTCAATTAAGCCTGGAACTTTTGGGATGGATGGAGCGGAGCGGTGGTCATCAAGATCGAAACCTCACAGCAGCTCAACGCCGATGGACCCAATGGATGAATTCTTGCGGCCAAGAAACGTTTTGCAGCCAATCGGAGGCTCTTGGTCGTGACAAGCATACCCCATCACCTTGCCTTTGGGGCCCAAATTCAAATCTGCTTCAGCGGAGCGGGATGGCCCCACAGAGTACCTTAGATCCCCTTGGGTTGGTGACCGTGAAGGGTGTCAATCCAACAGAACAGCAATTATTGGGGCCTAATCCGATAAGGTCTGGCCAGGTTTTGCGGTGGACTGGACCTGCAAGTGAGTCTGGTCTGGCCCAAGCAGATTGGTACCCGATGGCAACGGGTATTTTGGGTCAGCCTTGTCACCGTGAAGGGCTACGAAATGGGGGGATTATCGCTCCTGATCTACCGCCTGGGGCCTATTGGGTCAGGATTCAAGCGCCTGGTCGGCCAACTCTAGGCCCCCTGAAGTGGATAATTTCTCCTTGACTGAAGTCGATTAAACTTTTTGCCTTAATTTTTGGATTTGATTTAGATTTCATCCCCCTAACTTACTTTTGGGCGCACTGTTCGTGGATTAATCAACAGAGCGCTCCTGTTTGCCACTTTACTTCTACCAATTTCATTTTTTCTATCCTCCTTATCCAAGAAAACCATGATCAAAAACCAACCTTCTGCCTTCGGGCAAATTCCTGCAGATGCATCCAATGGAACTTTTGTCAAAAGGTTTCTGCCTTTTTCGTTCTTTTTCGCGGCTTTGCTGTCTTTTCTAGGATTATCGCGAGCCAATGCTCAAACCTACCCTTTGCGTTCCATCGATTCCATTCAGTGGGTGCATCCGGATACCTTGCTCACTGGCAAAACCTTGTCTAGGTATATGGGGGATACGGTGAGGGTTCGAGGTATGGTTGTTCTCAATCCCCGTGATCACGCGCTCAGTACCTCATGGAAAGCCACCTATCTGGTGGATACCTTGGGTTTGGCCGATGGGGTATGGAAGGGCTTGCTTGTTCGTTTACCAAATCTTGCGGACTCTGCAGCCATTGGTTTTTTTAGTAATTTTCAGGTTGGCAATATTGTGGAATGTACCGGCATCGTGGCAGAATACCAGGATGCATCGCCCAATTCCGGGGAAACTCAATTGAACTTAATTGGGGTAGCCAGTTCGGTTTTGGGGTTCGGCGCTCCTCGTCCTCCACGGCCTTCTTTCATGAACTTGTTCATGGTCTATGATCCAAACAATCCAGCCGTTCCACAACAAATTCAGAAGCCCAGCGGAGAACCATACGAGGGGATGTATGTGCAATTTAACAATGTGCTGGTCACCAACGTGAGCACTTTTAGCGGTGGCAGGGTCAGTTGGATGTTGAGGGATGCGTCCGGTTCCGAAATCAATGTTCGCGATGCGGTTCGTTTCTTTCGTCCTCCGTTCGTCTCATCGACTGCATCGGTTACTCCGAATCCTGGTGCACCGGTTTTTGTTCAACAGGGTAAGGTCTTTTCTCACGTACGTGGTGTAATCACCGAAACCAATTTTGGCAACCTGTACCCAAGGTATGAGATTATTCCATTGACCCCTTCGGATCTGGGTTCGGTGATGGCATCACCTCCTTATATCAGCAATTGGAAGGCGAGACCATCGGTGCCCAAGGTAGGGGATACGGTGCGCATCGGAGCCCGCATTGTGGACTTGGACGGTTCGGTGACCGCAGCCAAATTGTTTTATGCCCCCGGTGTTTCCGGAGGACCCTACGATTCGGTTGCCATGACTTTGGTCGCACCGGATTCCTTTCAGGCGGTTATTCCAGGGTCTATGTTCACCACCAACGGGGCCTATTATCATTACTATATCCGGGCCACCGATAACCAAAACAACAATGGCGTGCAACCAGATACGATACAATCTTTTGGGTTGTTTAGGGTGATGAATGGAGGAATTACCCGGGTATCGGAGATTCAAGAATCACCGGTAATTGGCGGACGCTCCATTTACGATGGAATGGTATTGGATAGCATGCAAATCCGAGGTAGGATCATGTCCACCTTGGATCCTGCGGATTATGGGAGGATCATCTTCCAGGACGGTGTGGGCCCTTGGACGGGAATAACCTTGCGTCCAGATAACAACGGTTCAACGGATATCGATACCCGCCTTAGGGGAGACAGCATTTGGATCAAAAAGGGCTTGGTGATTGAAGACTTTGGGATCACCACCTTGGAGGTTTTGGACTATCAGTTTATTTCCGCGGGCCAGCCCTACGCCCCATTCCGCGTCCCCATGGATTCCATCATGGCCAGAAGGTACTCTTATACGGAACCTCATGAATCCTCTTTGTTGGTATTTGATTCCGTCTATGTGGTCAATCAGAACCCGGATGCGCCCAGTAATTTCGGGGAATTCAGTATTTATGCCGATTCCACGGTGACTTCAGGCCTGAGGGTTCGAGGCGGGGTTTCCTTGTCAAGTCTGGACTTGGGGCAGAACTTCAATACCGATTCCCTGACATTCCGTCAGCATTTGAATTTCATCCGAGGCATTCTGACCTACAATTTTGGAAACTGGAAGCTACAGCCTAGGAATCGCAACGATGTTTACGGTTTTGGGACATCCACAGGGACCTCGGTTCGTCAAGTGCCTGCGATAGCCAGCACCCGATTGCGGATTTTCCCCAATCCGGGGACGGATAGGGTCAGGTTGGCTCTGGATTTGGAGGGGGATGTGACGGTTCGAATTCGTGTAATGGATGCTCAAGGGCGCCTACACCACCAGGATCAATGGGATCTGCAGGCCGGAAACGCCCACGGTGACTTGGAAACTGCCGGGTGGCCTCAAGGTATTTATTTGGTGGAGGTCCTTCATCAAGGCGGATTTGGCCTCGAACGCTTGCTGATTCGTCGTCCATAGGGAGCCTATTGGACGGCCATGGATGTGGGTAAATTTGGGATTGAACAAGGTTTGGCACGGGATTTGTGTCTAATTTTGCACCAAAGCCCCGTCCATGGATGCAAAATTTTCCCCTAAGGTCAAGGATGTCATCGCCTTCAGCCGAGAAGAAGCTGTTCGCTTGGGGCATGATTATATCGATGCCAGTCATTTGCTCTTGGGTCTTATTCGCGAAGGCGATGGGCAAGCGATCAAAACCCTGCGCAACCTTGGGGTAAACATCGATAAGCTCAAGGCCGCTATCGAAGATTCCATGCGGCATACCGGCGAAAAGGAAGGCCTGCAAGCAGGCCAAATTCCTTTGACCAAACAAGCGGAAAAAATCTTAAAGATTACCTTTTTGGAGGCCAAGTATTTCAAAAGCGAATTGATAGGCACCGTCCATTTGTTATTGTCTATTCTGCGTGACGAAGATTGCATGGCCAACAGGGTCCTCGAAAAATTTGATATTACCTACGAACTGGTCAAGGAAGAGGTTGAAGCCATGATTGAAGGTAGAGAAAGAACGGAGCCACCGGCTACGCCTCGTTCTTCTTACGAAGATGCTTACGGGGAAGACGACAAAAAGGGTAACGGTGATTTGCCTCGTAAATCCGCCAATCCCAAAAGTAAAACCCCGGTCCTTGACAACTTTGGACGTGACTTATCGCAACTTGCCGAAGATGGACGTCTGGACCCCATTATTGGAAGAGATTCCGAAATTGAAAGGGTATCCCAAATTCTTAGCCGTCGCAAGAAAAACAACCCTATCCTCATCGGTGAACCCGGAGTCGGAAAGACGGCTATTGCCGAAGGTTTGGCTCTTCGAATTCATCAGAAGAAGGTTTCAAGAATTTTGTTTGATAAGCGTATCGTGACTTTGGATCTCTCTTCTTTGGTAGCTGGCACCAAATACCGAGGCCAGTTCGAAGAGCGGATGAAGGCGGTGATGAACGAGTTGGAAAAGTCCCCCGATGTGATTTTGTTCATCGATGAAATTCATACGATGGTGGGCGCCGGAGGTGCTTCAGGATCCTTGGATGCCAGTAACATGTTCAAGCCTGCCTTATCCAGAGGAGAATTGCAATGCATTGGCGCAACAACCTTGAACGAATACCGTCAATTTATCGAGAAGGACGGCGCATTGGACCGCCGTTTTCAAAAAGTCATGGTGGATCCGCCTTCGGCAGAGGAAACCCTACAGATTTTGCATAACATTAAGCATAAATACGAAGACCACCATCAGGTAGCCTATACCCAGGATGCTTTGGCTGCTTGTGTTAAACTAACGGACCGTTACATATCGGACAGGCATTTACCGGACAAAGCCATTGATGCATTGGATGAAGCCGGTGCTAGGGTGCATATCGGGAACATCAAAGTTCCTCAAGAAGTTATTCAGTTGGAGGCTGCCTTGGAGGAAATACGGGAACTCAAAAACAAAGTGGTCAAAAGCCAGCGCTACGAAGAAGCCGCCAAGCTCAGGGATAACGAAAAGCATGTTCTGGAAGAT
>Ga0194126_10009678_pt1 | contig 12797 bp, 11 predicted proteins | sample TA2KigC150mmetaG_FD_148641 | JGI IMG/M metagenome (GOLD analysis project Ga0194126, IMG submission 148641) | Freshwater microbial communities from Lake Tanganyika, Tanzania - TA2015035 Kigoma Deep Cast 150m | ecosystem: Environmental > Aquatic > Freshwater > Lake | place: Tanzania: Lake...
ATCGATCTTGGGATTTTTCTCCACACCGCCTTTAACATTTCTAATCGGTGGTGGCGGTGGAGGCTGCGGCGGTTTCTGTTGTTCTTTACCCATTAATTTTCTTTCTTTTGTTGTGGCATCTTAGATGGTTTAACAATTTCGACTCCTTCTCTAATTAGTGTCTGTGTATAAACTCCGGTTTTTTATTTGTGGATGCAAATTCACACCGAGTTGTATTTAACTTTTTCAAATTTTGCTGAATGTTTTTCAAAAATCATGCACAGCATCAGCATTTTCGGCTATTTTAGACATGGGTTCCCCTTTGAGCCATTTTTATACCGCTAATTTGCTTACGTCATTGGATATGTGTTTGCATCTTTGCAAGGAGCGCTCCTGTCATCACACGAATGTTATAAACAATCACGTTCCAGAAGACCTTGGCGTCAAACCTTGCCCTTGTTTTCCACTCGCAGCGAAACAGTTCATATCCTCTTTTAAGATTAGAAATCACCGCTTCTATCCCACTGCGCCATTTCTTTAACCGTGTCTCAATGTTCTTGCTCCTTACAATATTCTTCAGCGACCCCACTATCTTGTTGAATACAATATTGATAATTCCTTTTTCCTGTGCTATCCGGGCATTGTCTTTCGATGCATATCCGCCGTCTGTGACAATGTCACGAGGCACTATCCCGTAGTTGCCCTTTATACGCTCGATTACCTCTGTATAAAGCATTGTATCCGAAGGGTTGCCTTCAAGTACCTCGCAGTCAAGTATAAGGTTGCTCCTGCCCGTTGCAAGGTTCACCTTATGCCCGAATTCAACTTCCCGATTTCCCTTGACGATTATATCTGTATGGTCTTCATAGATAGAAAATAACTTTTCCTTATTCGGAACTGTCTCACCCAAAATCTCATGACGCCACGAGATGTCATAAATCTTTTCGGCTTTTGGAAGCAGATCTCTTATTTCCTTCATAATCGCCTCCGCTGTTACCCACCCCTGCATCGTCTTAGGCAATGTCGCTGTTAATGCTCGCTCGGCTTGGTTGATACTGCTCCTCAATAGCTTCAACTGTTTCTTGAATTCTTCCCTTCGCTTATCTTTTTCTTTCGTGTTGTTGATCTTGTAATGGGTTTTCTTCGCCTGTTTCTTGTAGCTCCGCACCTTTATCTCCACGCCGCTTTCCTTTAGTTTCTTCAGAAGTCGACCTATGGTCTTGATGCAATCCCATATCAAAGAGTTGTTCGTCGGATAATGTATGTCAGTCTCTACAACAGTGCTGTCGGTACGAATACTCCCGCCATCTTCTATTCCTTCTCCTATCGCAATTCTGTTGATCGCCACCAGCATCTTATTCAATGTCTCTGCTCTGATCAACGATATGTATTTCTGAAAAACTTTAAATGAAAACGGCTTGCGATCATCAAGTTTGATGAAGACCGCACACATCCGTGAATCATGCTGATGAAATTCAAGCTCCCGATACGTCAGGTTCTTCGTCTCTTTATAAATCGCAGCCCTAACAATCTGTTCTACTGTCGGCATGTCCTGTCTGCCTATTGCGCTGCCCTCTTTCCCTTTTGTTATATCCTGTTTCACCATTTCTATTATCTCAGGATGGCTGCTCAGAATTGCATCTATCACCGCCAGTTCCGGGTTCAATGCCCATAACTCCTTCTCAAATTGCAGTTTTAAATCATTCAAAAGTTTCAATCCTTCCTCCTGTTTTTGATTTCTCTGCAATTGTACCATTTTCCTTTATCTTTTGAGGTGTTATAATTTATACACAGACACTATTTAAACGTGCTGGCGTTCTTTCAGAAGAAGATATGCATAGGATTGGTGAGGCGATCAAAATTCAATTGGATATTTCTTAAAAGAGGGCTAACAACCTCATATAACTTTTAAAGAGGTCTTAAGATGAAAAAGAATTTTAAACTTATTTTTATCTTATTTTTTCTTGTTATTTTCACATCATTTTCTTTTGCTCAACAGCAAGAGATCTTACCTGTTAAACTAAAAATGATTTCTGAAAGGTTATATGAAATTTTAGGTGGTCGTGGAGCAAGAGGAGGAGTATATATAGGTGATAACGGAGTCCTCATAATTGATGCGAAAATGGACAAAAAATCTGTCGGTGAAACAATAGAAGAAATTAAGAAAATAACGGACAAACCAAAAAAATATCTTATAAACACTCATAGTGGCGGAGATCATATTAATGGAAATCAATATTTTTCAAAAACAATTACTTTTGTTGCTCATGAGAATTGCCGGAAAGAGTTTTTTCATCCAGGGAGAGATGGGACTCTGTCAGATTGGAACAAGCCTGAATTAATGCCATTCCTGCCTTCAATTACATTTCGTGATCAAATGAATGTTTATCTTGGTTCAAAAAAGGTAGAATTGTGGTATTTTGGTATCGGCCATACAACGGGTGATGTAGTTGTATATTTCCCCGAAGAAAAAACCGCATTTCTTGGGGACCAAATATTTTTAAACAAGCCTCAGCTTATCCATTCATATAAAGGCGGCAATTCTTTTGAACATGTAAAAGCTCTCACGAAAATGCTTGAAACATTAGATGCTGAAAAATTTTGCAGCGGTCACAGCGAAATTATAGACCGTAAAACGATAATGAAGCATATTGCTGAAATGAAAGAGCGTCAGGGAAAAGTTAAATCTTTAATTGAAAAGAATAAGACCTTAGAAGAGATAAAAAATGAATTTAAGGAAAACGAGACCAGTTTGATTGAAGCGATTTATAATGAACTAAAAAGTTCTCTATAATTGAATTTTAAAATAAACAAAAAATGAAGAGAGGACCTACCCTTTTATCACCCCAATCGGTCTGAGCCTTGCTACTTTCTTTGATATGCCTGCACTGTGAACTACGTCAACAACATTTGATACATCCTTATATGCCTCAGACATCTCCTCTGCAAGCGTTTCCCTTCCAGCAGACTTCACAATGATTCCTTTATCCTCCATCTCCCTCCATATTGCTCGACCTTTTGCCCTTTTAATTGCCTGATGTCTCGACATTATCCTGCCAGCGCCATGGCATGTTGAACCAAATGTCTCCTTCATAGCCTTTTCTGTTCCGAGAAGCACAAAGGATGCTCTTCCCATATCTCCCGGGATTAAGACAGGCTGACCGATATCTCTGTATATCTCTGGTAATTCAGGGTGACCCGGCGGGAATGCCCTTGTTGCGCCTTTTCTATGGACTATAAGTTTCTTCTTCTTGTCATTCACTTCATGCTCTTCAATCTTTGCAATATTATGGGCAACATCATATATCAGTGTCATGCCAAGTTGCTTTGGTGATATGTTAAACACCTTCATGAATGCCTCTTTTGCCCAGTGCATAATACACTGCCTGTTTGCCCAGGCATAGTTGGCTGCTGCCCTCATGCATGCAAGATAATCTCTTGCCTCAGGGCTTTCGAATGGAGCACAGGCAAGCTCTTTGTCCGGCAGCTCTATCTTATATTTACTTACAGCTCTTTCCATGACTTCAAGAAAATCAGTGCAGACTTGGTGACCAAATCCACGGGAACCTGTATGAATCATTACAGTAATCTGGCCTTTAAAAAGCCCAAGACAGTGTGCAGCCTTTTCATCGTAAATCTCGTCAACATACTGTACTTCAAGGAAGTGGTTACCTGAGCCAAGTGTCCCCTGTTGTGCCTTTCCCCGCTCATATGCCTTGTTGCTTATAAGAGATGGGTCTGCTCCGACAATACATCCCTCTGATTCTGTTTTATTGAGGTCATCAGCATCTCCAAACCCCTGTTCAACAGCCCAGCGTGCACCTTTGATGAGAAGCTTTTTTTCATCATCTGGACCGAGCCGTATCTTTCCTTTTGAGCCAACTCCTGATGGTATTTCGTTAAAAAGAACAGCAACAAGGTCTTTAATCTTCGGAGTAAGTTCTTCTTTTTTGAGATTACTCCTGAGAAGACGGACACCACAGTTTATATCGTAGCCCACACCCCCTGGTGAAACAATGCCTTCCTTCAGATCAAAAGCTGCCACTCCGCCAATTGTAAATCCGTATCCTGTATGCACATCAGGCATTGCGAGAGAGGAGCCCACAATCCCTGGAAGGGTAGCGACATTTGCCACTTGCTCTATTGACTGGATCTCAAGATCTTTTTCGAGCAGGTCATCCACATAAATGATTCCGGTTGCTCTCATCCCATGCTTGTAGTCTCTGGGAATTTCTATTTTTGTTTTATCAATTCTTCTGAGTTTTTCTATTGCCATATAATTAATTATATCATTGTATCCAAAATAATAGATTGCTTAGTCGTCCCGAAAGCATTCGGGACTCCTCTGTAATAATCTCGATTATTATTTTTAATGTCCTTAGATGTAAACTCCTTCCTAAAGTCTGTACCTGTGATATACTTGTCAAAGTTATCTATTACAGTAGGGAATCATCAGTGAACAAAAAAGAGAATATACCGTGACGAACTGTTTAAGGACATGCTATTTTGACTTCGCAGCCTTTTTTGTTAAGGCTTTCTGTGATTTAAGTTTATAAAGAAGGAGGTAAATGAAATGGCACAAGGAACTGTGAAATGGTTTAACGAAAGTAAAGGTTTCGGATTCATTACTGCTGAAGACGGCACTGATGTTTTTGTCCACCACACATCCATCCAAGGCAGTGGTTTTAAGACCCTTGCTGAAGGTGACAAAGTTAGCTTTGATATTGAAAAAGGCCCGAAAGGCCCCAAGGCGATCAATGTCGTTAAACTGTAATTAAATTGAGAAGATCCCTTTTAAAGGATGTTTTTTATAGTATGAAAGTAGCAAGCCCTTTGGATATCACGTTGGTAATGCCTCCTTCCTGAACTAAAGCGTTGCAACCTTTCTCTGAATTTTATAAACTTTAATTAGAAATCATTAAAAAATAGAGAGAGAGGAGGTGTCGGATATGGCGGACATTATCAGGAAGGTGGCGTATTTTACAATAGATGTTCCGAACAAGCCGGGTGAGGGGGCACGTGTGTTGGGGACGTTGGCAGATGCAGGTGTGAACCTGTTGGCATTCTCTGGGTTCCCAAGCGGTAGGAAGGCTCAGCTCGATTTTATTCCCGAGGATGTAGCGGTGTTCAAGAAAGCTGTCAAGGTAGCAAAAATCAAGACTCGCCCTCAGAAGTTCGGGTTCTTAACACAAGGGGATGATCGAAAGGGTGCCGTGGCTGACCTGCTCAAAATACTGGCGGCCAAGAACATTAATGTTACGGCCATTGACGCTGTGTCGGCTGGTGGAGGCCGCTTTGCGGCAATCCTCTGGGTCAAGCCCAAGGACGTGAATAAGGCGGCGAAAGCTCTGGGCGCGAGCTAATTCAATTTTTCTCATCAAACTTTTGAATTGCTCTGAAGAAGGGCTTGTCGGTTGCGGCATGCCCTTCCTGTATTATGAACATGGGGGGAAGTCAATATGCATCCGAATATACAAGAATCGGGAAATAAAATAATCATTCCCTACTTAGGAAAGGCCTTCATCAGGGCATGTGAGTTAGAAAAAAGTATAAACTGTGCAGCTATATGTGTAGATAATGATATAGTTCATGAGCTTAACGATGAAGTGAGGAAGTTACTTTTCAAATACAAAGAAATATTTCCACAATTAGACAAAGACTATGAAAAGACCTTCTTAGTAACAGATATGAACAATCCCTCTGTGCCAGCATCAATTATGGCTGACATAGCAAAAGAAATTCCAAATCTATCAAAGCATGACATTACTAAGTTCATAAATACATTCTGTTTATACTATAAAGTCTTAAAACACAATGAATATAAAATTGAATATAATCATGATGAAGTGCTTAAGCTAAGCTGTTTTGTGGCTGGTACTAAATATACTGGTCCTCCTGATTGGGTGGTTTGTTATTTTCATCGGGACGACGCGATTAGTCGGTAGAGCAGATTAGAGTGGTTTCCTTGTGGATGTACACCGCATTAAAACCTCTTCAATAGAGGATAAATCCTAAGTTTTACTCCCTCTCCGTTTCAAAACAATAAGCCCTGCTATTGCAACCAGAAACATCAGGATGCTGATTCCCTGGGGAAATGAGATAGAAGAGGTGATTAATCCACGATCAACATCACCTCTGAAGAATTCAACGATAAACCTCAGGACAGAATAAAGAAGCAGGTAGGTGAAGAAGAGTTGACCGTTAAAGGATTTATATCTCCTGAGAGTTATGAGTATAAGAAAATTTATAAACTCACCTAAAGACTCATAGAGTTGTGTCGGATGCAGCGGTATGCCGAGTCTTGCGAGGGATTCAGGGTCAGTAAAAGTGACTGCCCATGGAAGCCCTTCAGCAGGTTTTCCATAGCAACAACCGGCAGAAAAGCACCCAAGCCTTCCAATAGCATGAGCTATTGCGATTGAAGGTGCAAAAATATCTGCTGTGCTCCAGATACCGAGCGCATTCTTTCTTATGTACCAGTAAGCTGTAGGAATAGCGAGTAAGATACCTCCGTAAAAGACGAGGCCACCTTCCCATATTTTGACTATATCAACAGGATTTCGAAGATAATGGTCAGCATTTATGATGACGAAGAAGAGCCTTGATCCAATAAGAGCTGATAAGAGTATATAAAAACCAAGGTCTACTATTTTGTCTGCCGGGATACCTTCCTTCTTTGCTTGCCTGATGGCGAGTGCGAGGCCGAGCAGGAATCCAGCAGCCACAAGGACTCCGTAAGTATGGATGGTGAGAGGGCCAATCTTAAATACTATTGGATGCATTAATGTTTTGCTCTATGCTTCAATAATGTAGAGCCTAAAAAAAACATTATCACCCCTACAGTAAGAGCACTATCAGCAATATTGAATGCATACCAGTGAAATTTCCCTATTGAAAGGTCTATAAAATCAACAACATGTCCGTAGACTATTCTGTCGATAAGATTGCCTGTAGCACCACCGAGTATAAGCGAGAGGCTGAAATAACCCTCCTTACCCCTTACCATAAGCCATAGTACAAAAAGAATTGCGATTACCGATACTATTATAAAAAAAACATTGCCGAGACTTTTAAACATCCCGAATGCAGCACCTGTATTTCTTATGCTCACTAAATGCAGGAAGGAAAAGATTTTTACTGAGTCAGATAGATTTAAATAAGTAACAATAAGATATTTTGTGATCTGGTCTATGGCAATAACAAGTGTGACAATAAGGAGTACATAGGTGGTTCTTTTCATTGTTTATTCAAAAATAACCTTATAACACCTCTCACAGATTTCGGGTGCATCTGTAAATGTTCCGACACTCTCGCTCCAGTTCCAGCACCTCTGACATTTTGTACCGGGTGCCCTCTCGATCTTCACCTCAAGCCCTTCTATCTCGCTGCTTTTATAAGAGGCATCAGGTCTTATGTCTGCAATCTTTACAGCCGAAACAATAAAAAAGGTTGGTAAGAAATCTCCGTATTGTGTGAGGAGAGAAGAATATTTCTCCGGGAGATAAAGTATCACCTTTGCTTCGAGGGAATTCCCGATAAACCGTTCTGCCCTTTTAATCTCGAGTGCCTTATTTACCTCATTTCTCAGTATGAATAAATCTTCCCATCTTTTCTCGAGTTCATCATCAAAGTACCGTTCATTAAATTCCGGAAAAGAAGAGAATAACACAGACTCTCCTGAGTCCAGCATTGTGTGCTTTATGCTCTGTGCTCCGTGCTCTGTGATTTGTACTCTATGCCCTATACTCTGCCACACCTCCTCTGCGGTAAATGAAAGTACAGGAGCCATTAATCGTGTGATTGCAGAAAGTATCTGAGAGAGAACCCATTGTGCAGCACGCCTCTCTACAGAGGTTGATTTAAATGTGTAGAGTCTGTCTTTCAGGACATCGAGATAAAAAGAACTCATATCCACAACGCAGAAGTTGTAAAGGGTGTGAAAAACCTCGTGGAAATCATAATTCTTATATGCTGAGGTGACCCTTTTTATAAGTTGCTGGAGCCTGCTCATTGCCCATCTGTCAATCTCTAAAAGATCAGAGCTATAATTCTTATAGTCAAAATCATAAAGGTTGCCGAGTAAGAACCGGCATGTGTTTCTTATTTTCCTGTATGCCTCTGTGAGCCTGTCGAGGATCTCTTTTGAGATCTTTATGTCATCCCTGTAATCTTCAGCAGAGACCCATAATCGCAATATCTCTGCACCATGAGTCTTTATTACCTCCTGTGGTCCAACTACATTTCCGAGAGATTTGGACATTTTCTTGCCCTGACCATCAACGACAAACCCATGGGTGAGTACGGTCCTGTAAGGTGCCTTGCCTTTTGTTCCTACTGCTGTGATGAGCGAGCTCTGGAACCATCCCCTGTGCTGATCACTTCCCTCAAGATACATGTCTGCAGGCCAGTTGAACCTTTTATCAATCCCGATGACCGCGGCATGACTTACACCAGAATCAAACCAGACATCAAGTATGTCAGTCTCTTTTGAAAAAAAGCTTCCCCCGCATTTCTTGCATTTATAGCCGGGTGGCAGGAATTCATCTGCTTTTTTTATAAACCATATATCAGCACCATCTGCTTCAACAGATTTTATAATCCTGTCAAGCACATCATCTTCTTTTATAAACTCTCCACAACTTTCGCAGTTTATGAGTGTTATTGGTACTCCCCATACCCTCTGCCTTGATATACACCAGTCAGGTCTGTTCGAGACCATTCCATAAATTCTGTCCTTTCCCCATAGAGGAATCCATTGCACGTTATCAACCTCATTGAGGCATCGCTCCCGTAACTTATTGTGTTCGATTGAGATAAACCATTGTTCTGTTGCACGGAAAATGACAGGCTTTTTGCACCTCCAGCAATGGGGATACGAATGGATAACTTTTTCTTCTTTGATCAATGCATTGTTCTTTTTAAGGATATCTATTATTATTGCATTTGCCTTGAACACAAACTGCCCCTCGAGCATTGAGAGTTCAGGTTGTTTTCCTGAAAATTTAAATTTGCCTTTATTATCTACAGGAGCATAGATGTCAAGGCCATATCTCAAGCCGATTTTATAGTCATCTTCACCATGACCAGGTGCGATATGGACAATACCAGAGCCCTCATCAAGGGATACAAAATTATCGAGTACCACTCTGGATTCTCTGTCTGCAAGCGGATGCAGTGCTTTTATCCCTTCAAACTTTCTCCCTTCTATTTTTGTGAGCACTCTTCCATCAAGGACGGCTCTCTCCTTCAGGTATTCAACTCTTCCTTCTGCTACTATGTACACATCTCCATTTATTTCTACTGCAGCATAATCAAAATCAGGATGCATGGCCAATGCAAGATTTGCAGGCAATGTCCAGGGGGTTGTCGTCCATACGACAATGAAAACATTTTTTCCTGCAATGTCTGGAAATCTATCTTGTAATTCCGAATTCAGGACTCTAAACTTTACAAAGATTGATGGTGATTCCTTTTCAGCATACTCAACTTCTGCCTCTGCAAGGGCAGTAATACATGACGGACACCAGTGTACAGGCTTTCTTCCTTTATAGACGTAACCACCTTTCACAAAATTCGCAAACTCTCTTACAATCGATGCCTCATAATCGTAGGACATGGTGAGGTATGGATTTTTCCAATCACCAAAAACACCGAGTCTTCTGAATTCGTATCTCTGAATATCAACAAATGTTTCCGCGTACTCTTTACACAGCTTTCTCTTTTCGAGAATATCCACCTTATCTTTTCTGTCACCGAGATCCTTGTCAACCTGATGTTCTATCGGGAGTCCATGGCAGTCCCAGCCAGGAACATAGGGAGAATAAAAACCCTTCATTGATTTGTATTTGACGATGATGTCTTTTAGTACCTTGTTCAACGCATGCCCCATATGGATGCGACCATTTGCATAGGGAGGGCCATCGTGAAGGATGTAATGAGGGTTGCCTTTATTTTTTTCCTGGATCCTTTCGTATATTTTTCCTTCCTCCCAGAACTTAAGTATGTCTACCTCTTTCTGAGTAAGGTTCGCCTTCATCGGAAAGTCTGTCTGTGGAAGGTTGAGGCTTTCCTTATAGTGTAATGAGTTCACTGGGTTTTTTTGGTCAGACATGATTACTTTATTCTGCTTTTTCCTTCTTCTGGGCTTCACGCTCCGCGATTATTTTCTGTGCAAGATGGCTCGGCACCTCTTCATAATATGAGAATTCCATCGAATAAAATCCCCTGCCAGAGGTGAGGCTGTGGAGTTGATTAGCGTAGGTGAGCATCTCAGCCATAGGGACAAGTGCAGTTATTTTCTGGTTACCACCTGCCTGTGGTTCTACTCCCTGAACCCTGCCCCTCTTTGAATTAAGATCACCTATTACTGCACCGAGTGTGTCATCAGGGGTTATCACCTCAACTTTCATGACTGGTTCAAGGAGTATTGCTTTTGCATCCTGTATAGCTTTTTTTAAACCCATTGAGCCTGCAATCTTGAATGCCATTTCCGAAGAATCCACCGAATGGTAAGACCCATCAAATAATGTCACCTTTAAATCAACAACTGGATATCCGGCAATAACACCTTCACGCATGGTCTCAATTATTCCTTTCTCGACTGCTGGCCTGTACTGCTGGGGAATCACTCCACCAACAATCCTGTCAACAAATTCATATCCTCCGCCTCTGGGAAGTGGTTCTATTTCTATAAAGCAATCGCCGTATTGTCCACGACCCCCTGATTGTTTCTTATATTTGCCCTGAGCCTTTGCAGATACTTTTATTGTTTCTCTGTAAGGGACTTTCGGTGTTTTCATTAAGACCTCTACTCCAAATTTTCTCTTCAACTTCTCTATGGTAACCTCGAGATGAACCTGTCCCATTCCAGAAAGAAGCATCTCTTTTGTCTCATCATCTCTCTGGAACCTTAGTGTTGGATCCTCTTCGAGTATCCTGTTAATACTCGTGCCTACCTTTTCTTCATCTCCTTTACTCTTGGGTGCTATTGCATAAGAGATTATCGGGTCAGCAAATTTTACCTTTTCAAAGATGATATGATGCGCTTCTTCTGAGAGTGTATCTCCTGTATATGTCTCTTTTAATTTTGCAACGACACCTATTTCACCAGGTCCTATTGCCTGTGCGGGAATCTGCTTTTTCCCCATAAGATAAAAGACCTGACCAATCCTTTCCTTTGCACCTGTCGTGGTATTCAGTATATTCGAATCAGCCTTAAGTACGCCGGAATAAACCCTGAAGATTGAGAGTTTTCCGGCATATGGATCTGCTATGGTTTTAAATACATATGCTGAAAAAGGCTCTGTCTTTAAAGGCTTTCTCTCAACCTCTTTGCCATCCTTAGGATTTTTCCCTTTGATAGGTGATATGCGTGACATCTCCAGTGGCGAAGGAAGACATAAAAGTACATTATCAAGAACGTGGGGGATTGCTATATTTCTAACTGCAGAACCACATGTAACAGGTATAAACCTTTTTGTCAGAGAGCCCTCCCTTATCCCTTTGGTTAATTCGTCATCCGAGAGCTCTGTACCCTCAAGGTATTTCTCAAGCAAGGTATCATCTGACTCTGCAATCTTTTCCACGAGTTTCTTCCTGTATTCTTCAGCCTTAGAACGCATATCGGCCGGTATCTCAGATTCTTCCGTCTTTCCAGCAGTGAATGTATATGCCTTCATTTTTATCAGGTCAACAATCCCGGTAAAACTGTCTCCAGAGCCTATGGGTATCTGAAGTGGTATCGCTTCTGTCTCAAAGAATTTCTCAAGTTCTCCTACTGCCCTTGAGAAATTCGCCGTATCCTTGTCCATTTTATTTATGAAGACCACCCTTGGCACTTCAAATTCATTTGCGTATCTCCATATTTTCTCTGTCTCTCCCTTCACACCGGAGATTGCACTGACTATGACAATAGCTCCGTCAACAGCCCTGAGACATCCCCTTGCATCCTCAATAAAGTTGATAAATCCCGGGGTGTCTATCAGGTTAATTCTGTGACCTTTCCAGTTACAGAAGGCGATGGACGATGTGATTGTCATTTTCCTCGCTATCTCTTCAGGTTCACAGTCTGTAGTTGTGGTACCATCCTCTATATTGCCAAGCCTGTCTATGTCGCCCGAATCAAAAAGGAGTGCTTCAATGAGTGAGGTCTTGCCTGCACCTCCGTGTGCGATCACTGCTACATTCCGTATTTTGTCCGCTTCAAGGTTTGCCATAAATCCCCCTTTATACAAATAAATTCGAAATTCTAAATCCTAAACAAATCTATATCTCTCTTTCGCAGATGATTTTAGGCTGTCATTCCGTGCTTGACACGGAATCCAGTGCTTTTTTCTCTGGATTCCCGTTGGAGTTTACCCCGTGCATGGATTCCTGCTTTCGCAGGAATGACAATGACACGGGGCGGGAATGACAATCTTTGACCATTATTTGCCTTGCTAAAGCTGATTAAATCTATGTCTTTTGTCCCGTGCATCTTTGTTTGCAATTTTATGTTTAGAATTTTACTCTACTATTTCTTCAATGACTGGTTTTAACTCTACCTTTTTTTCTAACCGTCTGCTCCAGAGCTTTATCACTATGAAAGAGATGACAAATGCACCAAATCCAAAGATGGCAGAAAGAATATCGGGATCAGCCTCTTTGAAATAAAGGCTGAGTACCTCCTTCCCTATGATAGCACCTATTATCAAAGCAAAGGCAGGTACTCCATACACAATTAAGGAGCCTTTTAAAAAGGTATATGGTTTCATTACTATCTTTACCTTCTGACCAACCCTGGCCTTGATGGGATTTAATGCCTCAATCTCCATGGACTG
>Ga0194126_10009683_pt1 | contig 12794 bp, 9 predicted proteins | sample TA2KigC150mmetaG_FD_148641 | JGI IMG/M metagenome (GOLD analysis project Ga0194126, IMG submission 148641) | Freshwater microbial communities from Lake Tanganyika, Tanzania - TA2015035 Kigoma Deep Cast 150m | ecosystem: Environmental > Aquatic > Freshwater > Lake | place: Tanzania: Lake...
CGCGGAGGCCACGCCCTGGATCGCGGCGGCCTACGACCGGCCCTTCCTCGAGCGCGCCGTGTGGGGCGAGGAGGACATGCGGGCCGCCGGCGGAGCGTCGCCCGCGTACGGCCCCCTCGCCTGGATACGCGAGGCCTACGCCTTCGCCACCGCGCCCTGGGTCGAGGAGCGCCTGGGCCAGCTGGCCACGCGGCGCGCCGACGCCCTCGCCGCGATCGAGAGCGTCGATCGCGACTACCTCGCCTTCGGCTCGGCGATCCTCTTCGCCCACGTGCAGCGGGCGCTGGATGAGTACCTGGCGCAGCCGCCGCGCGCCGCGACCCCTTCCGCGTCCTTCACGGGCTGCGCCTTCGACACCGATCTCGGGCGGATCCGCATCCTCGGCCCGGGACCCGACGAGGTTCGGGAGCCCGCCTTCCTGACGCTCGACCTCGGCGGCGACGACGTCTACCGCGGGCGGCACGCGGTGCCCGCCGGACTGGATCGGCCGGTGGCGCTGCTGATCGATCTTGCCGGCGACGACACCTACGACGGCGGCCGGCTCCCGGCGGCCATGGCCTGCGGCCTCTTCGGCGTCGGCGCCATCTTCGACCTGCAGGGCGACGACCGCTACCGGGTCCGGGAGTCGGGATTGGGCGCGGGCTGGTTCGGCGTCGGCCTGCTGGTCGACTACCGCGGCGACGACCGCTATGTCGTCGACCAGCGCTGGGGCCAGGGCAGCGCGCACGTCGGCGTGGGGCTGCTCGCCGACCTGGAGGGCGACGACGAGTACATCTGCGGCTACGAGTCGCAGGGCCTGGGATCGACGCTCGGAGCGGGCGTGCTCGTGGACGCGAGCGGCAACGACCGGTACATCGCCCGCGACGACGGCAACATATCCGAGTTGTACAATGGGCAGTCGGTCTCCATGGCGCAGGGCTGCGGGTACGGCCGGCGCGCCGACCTGGGCGACGGCCACAGCCTGGCGGGCGGATTCGGCGTCCTGGTCGACGGCGCGGGCGACGACCGCTACCACGCGACGGCCTGGAGCCAGGGCGCGGGCTACTGGTGGGGCGTCGGGATCCTCGAGGACCTGGGCGGGAACGACACCTACCGCAACGGCAAGTACTCCCTCGGGGCGGCGGCCCACTTCGCCATCGGCTGCCAGGTCGACCTCAGCGGCGACGACCTCTACAACGTCGGCAATCCACAGGCGGTCAACCAGTACCAGGGGCACGCCCGCGACGGCTCGATCGGCATCTCGATCGACGGCGACGGCGACGACCAGTACCTGCTCCGCAGCCATTGCGGCGGCTCGGGCGACCTGGGCAGCATCGGCTTCTTCTGGGACCGCCGCGGGGCGGACACCTACCACATCGACTACGCGCCGCCGGAGGAGCCCGGCGGCTGGAACGACACGCCGCCGCTGGGGACGACCACGCGCTACGGGCCGTTCCGCTCCTTCCGGGACGATCTGGCGACCTACGGGATCTTCCTCGACTCCGGCGGCGCCGACCGCTACCTCTGGCCGGAGGGCCCGGCGCGCAACGGCCGGACCTGGCGGTCGCGGCGCGGAGACCGGCTCTGGGGCTGGGGCCGGGACGCCGCCTGGTACTAGAGCCAGTCGAGCGGGATCCGCGGGTCTAGCCGGATAAGCTCGAAGAGCGTGGCGATGAACTGGTGATCGTCGCCGGCGCGGTGCGGGTTGTAGAACTCCCAGACCACCTCGTCGTCGCGGGTCACCTCCAGGGCGCGCCCGCGATTCGACTCCGAGATCAGGAAGTTGCCGTTCGGTAGAGGCTGGACCGAGCCGCAGTCGTGCGTGGCCAGGGGCTGCTCCTCGGTGCCCTCGTAGTACCAGCGCACGCGCTGCGTCGCCGGGTCGAACTCGATCACCCGGGACCCGTCCCGCGCGCCCAGATTGTCCAGGATGACCAGCGTGCTGTCCCCACAGACGACCGGCTGGTGCTGCTTGCGCCACATCCCGGTCATCGTCCAGACGACCGTCTCGTTCTCCGGGTCGACGACCGAGATGAGGTCGAGCATCAGGTGCGAGAGCAGGATGTTGCCCGCCTGGAAGGCGGGGATCTGGTCGGCCAGGCGGCCCTGGAGGATCTGCAGCGTGTTCGTGTGCCACGCGTCGCCGACGGCAGGCCTGCGCTGCAGGGTCGGTGCGTAGAAGGAGCGGGCGAAGCACTGCTCGATCCAGATGCGCCGCTGTTCGCGGCCGTCGGGACTGAGGACGGCGATGAAGTCCTGCAGGACCGGTCGCTTCTCGGCGTCCTGCTCGTTGATGAAGGCCTCGCGGCCCAGCACGTAGATCGTGCCGTCGGGAAGGAGATCGAGGTCGTGGTGGGCGTTTCCGCCGTAGGCCCAGAGCAGGTTCGAGTCCTTGTCGAGCTTGATCAGCCCGATGCCCTCGAAGATGGCCAGCAGCTCGCCGTCCTCGAGCAGCCGCACGCGCCGCCAGTACTGGTGATTGGGCGGCCCCGGTCGCGGCTCGAAGTCGGGCCAGGCGCGAGTGATCTCGCAGCGCCAGCGGTGCAGCTCGTTGCCTTCCATGTCGACGAGGATCGCCTCGGGCGCGTGCCCCGACACATAGAGGTTGAAACCCGCATACGAGCGCCGGGGATCGTGGATGGTGACGCCGGTCGCGGCCGGGGGCTGGGTCGAGCCGGCGAGGTAACCGAGAGACTCGAGGTGGCGGAGCTGTCGCTGCTGCTCCGGCGTGAGCGACTCCCGCGGGCTCGGCTGATCGACGGCGTGCCAGCGTCCGGTCTTCGGGCGAGAGCCGTGCGCCGGGCTTGTCCAGGCGAGGGTGAGGGCGAGACCGGCGAGAAGCAGCGCCGCGCCGGGACGCGCCGCGAATGGCGCGCGTCCCAAGAAGGGGTGGAGGATGAGAACGGCGCGACGGATGACTCCCATGCTGATCTCCCTCTTGCTGCCTCGGGTAACCGATCCAAGGGATTGAGGATGCCACTTCGGCCCAGCATCATGGCCAGCGGCCTTTACTATATCGGAACCGGATCCTGCCGGACAAGGGAATCCCGGTTGCGTGCGGGCGCATTGCCGTGGCAACCCCGGGGCGTCCCGCCGAAGGAGCGCTTCCGCTCACCTGCGGGATCACGGCTTGCCGAGGATCCCCGCGTCGCCTAGCGGTGTTCAACATGTGGCAGGAGCTCCGGGCGGATGCGCCGGAGCGGCGACCTGGCCGCGCCGCGCCCGCGTCGAAGGCCCCGAGGACGGCCGCCGGCGGGACCAAGACGGCGCATGCGAGCAGGCTTCGAGCGTGAGCCACCAGGCTCGTCATCTTGCGGTTGACGCATGGGGGAAGGGTCCCGCCGGTACTGCGGATCCCACCGATCGCATCGAGGAAGGCGCGATCGGAGACTCCGCGGAATGCGCAGAGCGCGATTGAGGCGCGGTGGGGGACGGAGGCAAGGGCGAAGCCGGAGCCGGAGCCGGAGCCGGAGCCGAAGACGGGAGGGTCATACTCGATGGATCGACACCAGATCCGGCTTCTGCAGCAGAACCGGGCCTATCCCGCGGTCACGATCACGCTGCCCACGCACCGCACCTCGCCGGAAAACCGCCAGGATCCGATCCGGCTGAAGAACCTCGTGCAGGAGGCGACCGACCGCCTGATGGGGGAGTTCGGCAAGCGCGAGGCCGCGCCCGTGCTGACCCGTCTACATCGACTCGCCGACGGCATCGACCACCGCTACGGCCTGGACGGCCTCGCGCTGTTCGTGAACGCGGACTCCGCCCGCGCCGTCCCGCTCCCCTTCACGCTGCGGGAGCGGGTCGTCGTCGACGAGACCTTCTTCACGCGTGATCTCGTCTTCGCCATGAATCGCACGCCGCGCTCGCGCCGATCCTGGCCCGGGACCCCCTGCCCCTGGCCCTCGTCGGCGTCGACCGTCTGATCTCCTTCTTCCGCGAGGTCACGAACCACGGAGAGGCGATCCTGACCACGCTGACCGGCAGTCACGACAAGACCCCCGCGCACGAGCTGGGCAAGCTCCTCTGGCCCCTGGTCGAGGCCAACCTGGCCGAGCAGCGCCGGCATGTGCTCGTCGAGCTGGACAAGGCCGCCGGCGAGGGCATCGCGCTCATCCTGCGCTACTAGGCTGGGAGACCGCCCCCCTGGGGCCGCGCGATCGTCCTTGCGGATCCCCCGGGGGAGCGGCGATAATGGAGCCACGCGGACCGAGGGGCCTCGGTCGCTGCGGGGTGGGTGGGAGCGATCAACCCGAAATCCGTTCGGGCTGCGCTCCTTGCTCGGCCCGGGCGCCAAGGCCGGAGGTTCGCATGTCGGTCGTCGTCACCGGATCCAATCTCACCGTCGATGCCGTCGAAGCCGTCGCCCGCCGCGGCGAGAAGGTCGAACTCCATCCCGACGCGCTCGCGCGCATCCGCAAGTGCCGCGCCTTCATCGAGCAGCGGATCGAAGCGCGCGAGATCATGTACGGCGTCAACACGGGCATCGGCGAGTTCTCGGAGGTAGTCCTGACCGACGAGCAGGTCGGGCAGTTCCAGCGCTACCTCATCTACAACCACGCCGCCGGCATCGGCGAACCCCTGCCGATCGACGTCGTCCGCGCGGCGATGCTGCTGCGGGCGAATGTGCACGCCAATGGCTACTCGGGTTGCCGCCCCGAGATCACCCAGACCCTGGTCGAGATGCTCAACCGCGGCGTCACTCCGGTCGTCTGCGAGAAGGGCTCGGTCGGGGCCTGCGGCGATCTGGCGCCGATGAGCCAGATCGCGCTGCTGATGATGGGCGAGGGCGAGGCGTTCTATCGGGGCCGGCTGCTGCCGGGCGGCAAGGCGCTGGAGCAGGCGGGCATCCCCGTGCCCGGGCTGCAGGCGCGTGACGGGCTGGCCACGATCAACGGCTCGAACGTCATCAACGCCATGGGCTGCCTGGCCGTCTACGACGGCGAGCGCTGGTTGAAGCAGGCCGAGATCGCCTGCGCGATGACGCTGGAGGCGCTGAAGGCCAACATGAAGCCCTACGACGAGCGGCTGCACCGGCTGCGCGGCTTCCAGGGGGCGATCACCTCGGCGCGCAACATCAAGCGCGTCATCGAGGGCTCGGACCTGCTGACCGGCAAGGAGAAGGTCAAGGTCCAGGACGCCTACAGCATGCGCTCCACGCCGCAGGTGATCGGGGCGGCGCGCGACCAGATGCGCTGGACGCGCACGCAGCTCGAGATCGAGGCTAACGGCGTGGGCGACAACCCGATCTTCCTGCCCGACGACAAGGCCGTGCTGACCGGCGCCAACTTCCAGGGCACGCCGATCAGCATGCCGCTGGACACCTTCGGCGGGGCGATCACCACCGTCTGCGTGCTCTCAGAGCGGCGGTTGAACCGGCTGACCAACCCGGCGCTGTCGGTCGGCCTGCCGGCGTTCCTGACCAAGGGGGCGGGGATGTTCTCCGGCATGATGCTCAGCCAGTACACGGCCGACATGCAGATCGTCGAGCAGCGCATCCTCTCGGCGCCCGCCTTCACCCAGTCGATCCCGGCCGCGGCCGACCAGGAGGACTTCGTCTCCATGGGGATGAACACGGCGCTGAAGACCCGCCAGATCCTCGAGGTCGCCAACGGCGTGCTGGGCATCGAGTTCATGGCCGCGGCGCAGGCGCTCGACTTCCGCACCTACGCGCCGGGCAAGGGCACCCTGGCGGCGAAGGCCGCCGTGCGCCGGCACGTCGATTTCCTCGACGAGGACCGGCCCCTCTATCCCGATCACAATGTGATGCTGAAGCTCGTGGCCGGCCGGGAGATCCTGGGGGCGGTCGAGGCGGAGATCGGGGAGCTGGAGATCTACTAGGCCGGAGGATCGACAGGTCGAGCCTCCCGGCGCCGCCGCCGGGGGGCTCTTGCCGTCGCCTGGAGCGGGCCTCCGCTGGTCGGGAGCGCCATGGCCGTGCAGAAGACCCATGCGTCGGGGGGCATGCGCGAGCTCCTTGCCGTGGCCCTGCCGATGGTCGTCTCGAACTCCTGCGAGACGATGATGATGTTCGCCAACCGGGTCTTCCTCTCCTGGGTCCACCCGGAGTTCATGAGCGCGGCCATGGGCGGCGGCCTGACCGCCTTCATGTTCATGACCTTCTTCATCGGGCTGACCGGCTATTCGACCGCGCTCGTCGCCCAGCACCTGGGGGCGGGCCAGCCGCGGCGCTGCCCGGCGGTGGTCAGCCAGGCGCTGCTCATCTCCCTGGCCGCCTATCCGCTCCTGCTCTTCTGCCTCCCCCTGGGACACCGCATGTTCGACGCCGCGCGCCTGGCCCCCGAGCAGGTGGGACCGCAGCGGGAGTACTTCAACATCCTCATGTACGGGGCGCTGCTCGGACTGCTGCGCAACAGCTTGAGCGGCTTCTTCAGCGGGATCGGCCGCACGCGAGTCGTCATGATCGCCACCGGCCTGGCCATGGCCGTCAGCGTCGCCGTCAGCTACACGCTGATCTTCGGCCACTTCGGACTGCCCGCGCTCGGCATCCGGGGCGCGGCGCTGGGCACCCTGGCCGGCAGCTTCACCGGGGCGGCGATCCTGGCCGGCGTCTACTTCGGCGCCGCCAACCGGCGCGAGTTCGGCGTGGAAGCGAGGGTGCGGTTCGACGCGCCCCTCATGCGGCGCCTGCTGCGCTTCGGCGCGCCTTCGGGGCTGGAGTTCTTCCTGAACATCATGGCCTTCAACTTCCTGGTGCAGACCTTCCACTCCTACGGCGTGTCGGAAGCCGCGGCGATGACCATCGCCTTCAGCTGGGACATGGTCTCGTTCGTCCCGCTCCTCGGCGTGAACATCGGCGTCATCAGCCTGGTCGGCCGCTACATGGGGGCGCGCGATCCGGACACCGCCCACAAGGCGACGCTCTCGGGATTCAAGCTGGCGCTGACCTACTCCGCGGTGACCTTCGCCCTCTTCAGCCTGCTCCCGCACCCGCTCGTCGACCTGTTCCGCACCCGGCAGGACGCGGCCGCCTTCGCCGAGGTCCGCCCGCTGGCCGTCTTCATGGTCCGGCTGGTGGCGCTGTACGTGATGGCCGATGCCGTCGGCATCGTCTTCGGCGGCGCCCTGCGCGGGGCGGGGGACACCTTCCGCACGATGCTGCTGTCGGTCAGCGGGCACTGGGTCCTGGCCCTGGCCGGGTTCCTGATGGTCCGCGTTCTGCACGCGCCGCCGAGGCTGACCTGGGCCGTGGTCGTGGCTCTGGTGATCTGCCTGGGGGGCGTGCTCTACCTGCGCTACCGCTCCGGCCACTGGCGGCGCATCCGCGTCGTCGAGTCGGCGCCCGAGGCGGTGGCGCCGGGGGTGGTCTTCTCCGATCCTGCCTGAGCCTGGGGCCCCCTGGGGGGGCGAGGGGACCGGAGAGGGCCCGGCGCTCAGACAGTCCTCGCTCGCGCGCAGGCGCGCTCGCTGCGGGAACTCGCGGCAGGCCCTCTCCGGTCCCCTCGCCCCTCGGGGCAGCGGCCGCTCGCGCGCGGGCGCGCTCGCTGCGCCGCGGCGGGGCTCACCGTCCCGCGGGGGGCTCCCTTCGCGCGCGCGTCGCCGCGTGGATCGGCGTGTAGCGGGAGAGCGGGTCTTCCGGCTCGATGTCCTCGTAGAAGCCGGTGAGCACGAAGCCGGCTTCCAGCTGACCGGCGATCTGCTCGGTCAGCGTGTGGCTGAACTCGAGCGGCCGGCGGTCGCGCAGGCGCTCGCGCAGCGCGTCGGCGGGGAGGTCCCGCACATCGGCGTAGGGCAGCCGGTGGCGCACGGTCAGCCGGCCCCGGTCGTAGTCGTCCTGGTCGAAGAGGTAGACGATCGGGCAGGTGAACCCCGCCAGCAGCTCGCCGCCCGGGCGCAGGACGCGATGGGCCTCGCGCCACACGGGGCGGAGGTCGGGCGCGAAGACGTTGGCGATGGGGTGGACGACGAGGTCGAAGGCGCCGTCGGCGAAGCGACCGAGGTCGGCCATGTCGCCGCGGATCGCGGCGAGCTCCAGGCCCTCGCGCCGCGCCACGCGCCGATCCTGGGCGAGCTGCTTCGGGGAGTTGTCGTAGACGGTCACCCGCGCCCCGGCCGCGGCCAGGATCGGTCCCTGCTGGCCCCCGCCGGAGGCGAGGCAGAGCACGCGCGCGCCGTGGAGCGGAGGGAACCAGGATCGCGGCACGGGCAGGGTCGGCGTGAGGAGGATCTGCCAATCGCCGCGACGCGCACGGGCGATCGCCCCGGCGTCGACCGGGATCGTCCAGCGGTTCCGGCGGGCGACCTCGGCGTCCCAGGCGGCGGCGTTGTGCGCGACGACATCGATCGACGCCGGGCGGCGGGGGGCGGGCTTCGCCGCGGGGCGGCGCGCGGGGGCGGGGGCGGCGGCCGGGCGTCGGGGCGCGGGCGTGCGGCGAGCGCGGCCCTCCAACGGATGCGGGCCGTCGTCGCCGGTCGGGGAGGTGGGCCAACCGAATCGCGCCAGGTCCACGCGCCCGCGCTCGTCGAACTCGACGCCCTCCGCCGCGAGCAGAGCGCGCTGGTCGCGATGCCCCTCTCCGTGGCGGCGGGGGCTGACCTCGCCGCGGCTGTTGATGACGCGCTGCCAGGGTATGCGCAGCCCGGCCGGGGTCGCCGCCATGGCGTAGCCGACCATGCGCGGCGTGCAGCGCCCGATCCTCGCGGCGATGCCGCCGTAGGTCGCCACCCGCCCGCGAGGAATGCGGGCGACGAGCTCGTGGATGCGGCCGTAGAGGCCGGCGCCTTCGACCGCAGCGCTGCGGGTGCGGGCCATCGAACGGAACCTCCTTGCCGCCAGCCCGTGGGCCACGAATCCGCCCCCGTGGGCCACGAACCCGCCCCCGTGGGCCACGAACCCGCCCCCGTGGGCCACGAACCCGCCCCCGTGGGCCACGAATCCGCCCCCGTGGGCCACGAATCCGCCCCCGTGGGCCACGAATCCGCCCCCGTGGGCCACGAATCCGCCCCCGGGACCGCAATCAAGATGCCCCTCGCGCCGGGGGGGAGTTCCCTCTGGATCCGGCGCGTCCCGCCGGGGTCTAATGCTCTCCGCCCGCCCGCCGGGCGGGCGCCCCCCCCGGGGGGTCGTAGGTCCGCTGCTCGCCCCCCCCCCGCGGGGCGGAGGAGCCGTCACGCAGGAGGTCGGTCCATGGTCGTCGAAATCGCCCCGCGCGTCTACTGGGTCGGGGTGGTCGATTGGGACATCCGCCGTTTCCACGGTCACGAGCTCTCCACGCACCGCGGGACGAGCTACAACGCCTACCTGATCCTGGACGAGAAGATCGCGCTCGTGGACACGGTCGCCGCGCCCTTCGCCGGCCGGCTGCTCGAGAGTATCCGCGAGCTGGTCGACCCGGCGCGGATCGACTATGTGATCGCCAACCACGCCGAGCTCGACCACGCCGGGGCCCTGCCCGAGGTCATGCGCGAGGCGCCGCAGGCGTCGCTGATCGTATCGCGCCGCGGCGCGGAGAGCATTCCCGGGCACCATCATCGGCCCTGGCCGATCCGCGCCGTGCGCACCGGGGAACGGCTCTCGCTGGGCCAGGACGAGCTGCTCTTCGTCGAGGCGCCGATGCTGCACTGGCCCGACAGCATGTTCACCTACCTCGCCGGGCGCCGGCTGCTGATGCCCAACGACGCGTTCGGCCAGCACTACGCCGCCGGCCGGCTGTTCAACGACGAGGTCGACGGCCAGGAGCTCCTCCAGGAGGCGCGCAAGTACTACGCCAACATCCTCACCCCCTTCAGCGCGCAGGTGCTGAAGAAGATCGACGAGCTGCTGGCCCTCGAGCTGCCGGTGTCCATGATCGCGCCGAGCCACGGGGTCCTCTGGCGCGAGGATCCCCTGCAGATCGTCCGGCAGTACCAGGCCTGGGCGCGCCAGGAGCCGCAAAAACGCGCGGTGATCGTCCAGGACACGATGTGGGGCGCGACGACCCGGCTGGCGGAAGCGATCGGCGACGGGCTGACCGCCGAGGGCGTACCCTACAAGATCTTCCACGCCGCGGTCACCGACCGCAACGACGTCCTGGCCGAGGTCCTCGGGGCGGGAGCCCTCGTCGTCGGCTCGCCGACGATCAACCAGGGCATGCTGGGGACGATCACGGTGCTGCTCGAGGATCTGGCGCACCTGAAGTTCCACGTCCCGATCGGCGGGGCGTTCGGCAGCTACGGCTGGGGAGGCGAGTCGGTGAAGGCGATCGCCGAGCGGCTGGCCGCCTGCGGGCTGCGGCTGCCGGCGGATCCCCTGCGGGTCCAGTGGCAGCCCCGAGCGGAGGACCTGGCCGCCGCCGCGAGCCTGGGCCGCGCCGTCGGGGCGGCGGTCCGGGAGCTCTAGTGCGGGAGCGGCTCGGCGGCTCCCGCCTCTCCCGCGGGCTGCTCGTCGTCGCCGGCACGCTGCTCGTCGCCCTCGGCGTGGTCGGCGTCTTCGTGCCCCTCCTGCCGACGACGCCGTTCCTGCTGGCCGCGGCGGCCTGCTACGCCCGCAGCTCCGAGCGCATGCACCGCTGGCTCCTCTCGAAGAGGATCTTCGCCTTCTACCTGGGCGGGCGGGCGGAGCGCCGGGGGCTGCCGCTCGCCGCGAAGCTGACGACGCTGGCGCTCCTCTGGCTGGCGATCGGTTCCTCGGGCCTGCTGGTCGTCCCGGCGCGGCTCTGGTGGGCGAGGCTCCTGCTCCTCGCCGTCGCGCTGGCGGTCACCGCGCACATCCTGCGGATCGGTGCGCGGCGCGCGTGAACCGCCCGGTGGACCGGTGTGCGCCCCTCGCGCCCCGAGCGATCAGAAGAAGCTCTCCGTGTAGACGAGCGATTCCGGGAAGCGTTCGTCGATGATCCGGATCATGTCGCCGAGCATCTCGCTTCGGCCGCAGAGGTAGAAGTCGTAGCCGCCCGGTTCGAGCCGCTCGCCGGCGTAGTCGCTCACTCGGCCGCGATGGCCCCCCGGAATGGAGCGCGCCTTGTCCGCGCTCCGGGAGACGCAGGGCGCATAGATCTCCACGGCCGAGCGCAGCAGATCGTCGTCGTGGAGATCCCCGGCGCGGGAGACGCCCCGGAGCAGCAGGTACGCGCGCACGCCGGCCCGCGCCATCGCCAGAAAGGGTGCGACCCCGGTGCCCGTCGAGGCGAGAACCGCGCGCCGCGGCGAGGCCCGGAAGGTGAAGTATCCGTGCGGGCCGGTGATGGACAGCCTCGCGCCGGCAGGGATCTCCACCAGGCGCGTGGTCATCCGGCCGCCGGCGACGAGGCGGATGCAGAGCGTGAGCGTCGGATCCCCGGGCGCGTTGGTCAGCGTGTAGCTGCGCGTCAGTCCGCCGAGGCTCAGGCGGACGAACTGCCCGGGGAGGAAGCGGAAGCCGGGGGGGCGGGAGATCTCGAGGCCGAGCACGCCCGGGGCGAGCCGGCGCCGGGAGACGACCTCGACCGCGGCGGGCGAAGCGGATGCCGCTCGGCTCACGGCTCCCACTCGGTCTCCGCCGCGCCCGCCTCCCGGTTGGCGGCGCGGGCCAGGACGAAGAGGAAGTCGGACAGCCGGTTGAGGAAGACGACCGTCTGCTCGTACGCCGGCGGAGGGTCCGCCGTCTCCGCCAGCAGGGCCACGGCGCGGCGCTCCGCGCGGCGGCAAACGGTGCGGGCCACATGCGCCCAGGCCCCTGGAGCGCTGCCGCCGGGCAGGATGAAGCGCTCGAGCGGCGGCAGGCTGGCGGCCAGCCGGTCGATCTCCGCCTCGAGTCGGGCGGCTTCCTCCCCGCCAAGGTCCTTCAGCGCCTCCGCTCGCGGCGAGCCGGGCGCCGTCGCCCAGTGCGCCCCGGCCGCGAACAGGGCTCCCTGCGCGCCGCGGACGACCTCCGCCTGATCGGCCATCGTCGCCGGCAGGGCCGCCGCCAGCGCCCCGAGAACCGCGTTCAGCTCGTCGATCTCGCCGCAGACCTCCAGGCGGGGATCCGCCTTGGACACGCGCTCGCCGCTGAAGAGGCTCGTGCGCCCCCCGTCGCCGGTCCTGGTGTAGATCTTCATCGCTCCACGCCTCCGTTCGCGTCCCGATCGGCCAGCGTAACACCGGCGAGGCCCGCGCGGCCAGGAGTGCCTGCGGATCGGCGCTGCCGCAGCGTTCGCGCCTGCGAAACGAGCATCCCGGCCAGCATCAGCGCGCAGCCGAGCCACTCCCGCCCCCCGAAGCTCTCCTGCAGCACGAGCCGGCCGCCGAGCGCGGCGAAGACCGCTTCCAGGCTCATCAGGATCGCCGCGTGGGCGGGCGGCGCCCGGCGCTGGGCGACGACCTGGAGCGTGTAGGCGACGCCGACCGAGAGGACGCCGCTGTAGAGGATCGGCCACGCCGCGCCGGCGAGACCCGCCCAGCGGATCTCCTCCGCCGCCAGGGCGACGGCCAGGCTCGCGACCGCGCAGACCGCGTACTGGAGGCAGGCCAGGGCCGTCGCCGGCAGGCCCGGGGAGATCCGGCCGATGAGGATCACGTGCGCGGCCCAGAAGAAGGCGCCGCAGAATACCAGCGCGTCGCCGCGGGCCATCGCGAGTCCCGAGCCGGCCGCGGCCCCGGTGTCGGCCCGGACGCTCAGGAAGTAGAGCCCGGCGAGCGCGAGGAGCGCGCCGGCCCAGCCGCCCGCGCCGGGGCGCTGTCGCCAGAAGAGGCCCAGCAGGGGCACCAGGATCACGTAGAGGCCGGTGATGAAGCCCGCCTTGCCGGCCGTCGTGTGCACGAGTCCGCCCTGCTGCAGCGCCGCGCCGCCGAAGAGGACCGCCCCGGCGCAGAGGCCGCCGGCGAGCAGGCGCGGCGACGGCGGGCGAGCGCCAGGCTCG
>Ga0194126_10009687_pt1 | contig 12787 bp, 15 predicted proteins | sample TA2KigC150mmetaG_FD_148641 | JGI IMG/M metagenome (GOLD analysis project Ga0194126, IMG submission 148641) | Freshwater microbial communities from Lake Tanganyika, Tanzania - TA2015035 Kigoma Deep Cast 150m | ecosystem: Environmental > Aquatic > Freshwater > Lake | place: Tanzania: Lake...
CTTTTCAAGATTAGGCTTTTGTTGGATTGCCCATGATATCCACACCCACCGGAATTTGCCCCAATATACCAGAAACAGAAATTTATGACAATCTTTTAAACCTTAGAGACCAGGGTGATTTTATTCTTCCTCGGAAACTGAAACGAATCCACTTGTTGCAAGAAAAGCTGGACAACCGCCTCCCGATAGGTTATAAAGAATCCTAAGCCATACTTCATCCGGGGGTGATTGCGTTGGATCTGAGGGAGATCGTGGTTCGCCCCGTTCATCCATTCGAGGAGCAGCGTTACCAGAAATTGATGCAGGAGCATCATTACCTGGGTTCTTTGCCGAAGATAAGCGAAACCCTCTGGTACGTCGCCACCTGGCGCGATGAATGGGTAGCTCTTCTGAGTTTTTCTGCCTCCGCCTTGAAATGCGCTGCACGGGACCGCTGGATCGGTTGGGACTTGCGCCATCAGTACGACCGATTGAAGTTGATCGTCAATAACAGCCGCTTTCTCATCCTGCCCGATTGGCATCTTTCGAATTTAGGTTCACGCATTCTGTCCTTGTGCCAAAGGCGTCTGAATTCAGATTGGCAGAGGGTTTTTGGACATCCCGTGGTCTTGCTGGAGACCTTTGTGGATCCTCAGCGCTATCGGGGAACGGTATATAGGGCGGCTAATTGGATCTTATGTGGTCAGACCAAAGGTTTCAGCCGTATCCGCCACGGCTACACAACGACGGCTTCCTCACCCAAAATGGTTTTCCTCAAGCCCTTAGAGGCGGATGCCCGAGCGCTGTTATGCGGGGCCATCCTTAAAGCACCTTATCGTACAGGAGGCACGAAGATGATGCTCAAGGCCCAACAGATGGAATCCCTCCCCTCGTTCTTCGCTCAAATTCCCGATCCTCGCCGTGCCCAGGGTCGGCGGCATCGACTCCCTACGGTTCTGGCCATTGTGGCTGGCGCCAGTCTCTGTGGGATGCGCGGCTACGAGGCGATCTCGGATTGGGCCAAAAGTCTCGGTAAAAACGCCCGGCGGCGCTTCGGCTGCCGCTGGGTCAAGGGCCACTACATCGTCCCAAGTAAGTCAATCATCCGCGATGTCCTGATCCGTGTTGATCCCGTCGATCTGGACCGAGCTCTGCAACGCTGGAACCAAACCTATGCGCAAGACGATGAAAGTCTTGCCATCGACGGCAAGACCATGTGCAACGCCATCGATGATCAAGGCTATCAAACCCATGTGCTCAGCGTGGTCGGTCACCAAAGTAAAAACTGCTACACCCAAAAAAAGTGGGGACCCTCCCCGTAAAAGACAATGAAGAACTCAAACGCACCAACGAGATCAAGATGGCCATCCCGCTGCTTGATACCATCGATCTTGAGGGCAAGGATGTGACGGCCGATGCGCTTCTGACCCAACGCAAGATTGCCGACTATCTGGTTACCGAGCGTCATGCCCATTATCATTTCACCGTTAAAGGAAACCAGCGCGGCGTTCTCGAAGACGTCGCCTTATGGTTCCAGGACCGCAAGCAACCGGATTTCGTTCAGCATGCTCCCCCGGACCATGGACGGATTGAAATCCGAAAGATCTGGACCACCACCGAGCTCAACGACTACCTGAACTTCCCCCACGTTGGACAGGCGTTCGCCATCGAGCGGCAATTCATAAACAAAAAGACTGGCAAGCGCTCTTGTGAAGTGGCTTACGGCGTCACCAGTCGAAAGGTCGATCAAGCTGACCCCGAGCGTCTCCTCAGTGTGAATCGGGGTCACTGGACGATTGAGAATAGTTGCCATTACATCATCGATTGGAACTACGATGAAGACCGGAGTCGAATCCGTACCGGCTACGGCCCTGAAAACATCACTCGACTTCGGCGATTTGCCATTGGAGTCATCAAATCCAAAGGGGTACGCAGCGTCGCACAGAAAATGCGAGAGCTCACGCGCAATGCCCGCTTGGTCTTCGACTACTTACGCATGACCGAAAACTCATGCGCCGCGGCTCGGCTTTGAAACCCGGCAGAAAGAAGCAGGGAACCATTTCGCTCTTTGAAATAATAGCCATGGGACGGAACTCTGTCCAGAGATGCCTGCAGACCTTTGGAATTTAGCTTTGGCACATTTTATGAGTGAACGGCCACCTCGACCAAGGAGAGGCTTACAGGTAATTTGTGGTGGCCGATGGCGTACGCACAAGGAATAAAGCCTTTCGATCATCCCGGCCCTTGTGCTGCATCTTTGCAGGAAGTTTGCGCATATAAAATAGAACAAATTCACCGTGGGTCACTACCCGTTTTTTCAACCACACAATAAATGCCGCCACCATCCAACAAGGGGCCTCGACACAGGTTATCGGAAAGACACGCCGCCTTGCGCTCATCTCCCGCAGCCCAACGCGCCACCAAGCCAGGCTCTCGGATGAGCGGCCGGCTCATTGCGAAGTAGTCAGCATACCCCTCCATATACAGCTTCTCGGATAGTTGCAGTGAGCGGATCCCTCCGACCAAGATGAGTGGTATTTTCAAACTTTGCTTGAATCGTTTTGCGGCTTCCCGCCAGTAAGCTTCTTTTTCCTCGGAGGTGACGTCTTTGCGACAGTGATCCCCGGTAACAACCGTGCCTCCACTCAATTCGATCGCATCAATCCCCACCTCTTCAAGGATCAGAGCGGCCTTGAGCGACTCATCCACCGTCAGGCCGCCGTCAATCACATCCTCGCTGTTCAGTTTGATTAAAATGGGATAGTTCCGGCCGACATTGTGGCGCATTTTGGCGATGATTTCGACCACGGCCCTAGCCCGATTGATTGTTGAGCCGCCGTAGAGATCCGAGCGCTTATTGAATGCAGGGGACAGAAACTGGTTAACCAAAAATCCATGCGCTCCGTGAATCTGGACGGCATCGAAGCCCGCCTCCTTAGCCCGGCGAGCAGCTTGCCCGAATGCCTCGATGATTTCCTGGATCTCGTCTGACGACATCACTCGACCGCCGGAGCCGACATAACCATCCGCCTTGGATACCAGCAACGGGGTCACGCCTGTCACCTTTTCATTGGACAGGATTCCTGCATGCGAGAGTTCGACCGCCACAGGGCAGTTGTGCCGATGAACGGCATCCGTCATCTCACGCAAGCCCTGCAGGAATGTGTCGTCGGACAATCCCATCTGCCGCGGGGACCCCATCCCATCCCGCCGGACATAGGTGTGGCTGGTGATGATCAAACCCACCCCCCCCTTTGCCAGCTGAACGTAAAGGTCCTTGAGCGCCCCCGTGCAGGTCCCGTCTCCGGCAGCCAGGCCTTCCCATGTGGCCGAACGCACAAACCGATTGGCGAGCTTAAGCCCATTGATGGAAGTCGCCTGAAACAGTTTTGACATAAGCGTCTCCTATTTTATTGGTAAATCTTGTGGACATGCATCATGTTTCTGCATCACGGGCATTGCCCTGCCGCACAAGCACAATCGCCAGAGCAGCGGTCACCAAAACCAACGCCGCCCCTTCGCGCATCCCGAGCTGCTCCCCCAGAAAGATGGCACCACTGATCACGCCGATAACCGGTGTCGCCAAGGTGCTGATGGCCGCGACACTCGCCGGAAAAAGACCGACCACCGTGAACCAAGCCCAATGGCAGAAAAGCATGGGGAAGAGGATCACATAGAGCATGGCCAAAACGGCACGCAGCGACAAACCGGAGATGTCTAATCCGGACTCGAAAGCAATTGCCCCGGCGATCACCGGCAAGCTGCCGATGGCCAATTGCCAGCCCGTCAACAAAAGGGTCGGCATGGTCCATCCAAAAAGCTTAAGCAAAACCGTACCCGTTCCCCAGGACAACGCCGCGCTGAGCATAAAGAGCGCTCCGGCCGGAGCAGCACCGATGGAAGAAAGCTGCGGCTCAAACAGAATGAAAAGCCCACTCAACCCTAATATCAATCCAATGATTTTCTGCTGGGTGAGCTTTTCCCTTAGGAGCACGGTGCTCATAATTGCCGCCCATAAAGGCATGGTAAACCCCAGCACCGCGGCACGGCCGGATTCCATCAGGCTGATGCCATAAGCCGATCCGAGGTGCCAGCCGCTGACATTAAAGGCCGCCACCAGCACCAGGGGAGCTAGCTCGTTTTTAGGGATGGAAAGCTTCAAGCCGCCCAGTTTTGCCAGGAGGAGGATTCCGACCCCTCCGCAAACGAGGGACAATGTGCGAAAGGTCCAGGGAGGGATTTCCGTGAGCGCCATTTTCATAATGGGCCAACTCAACCCCCAGAATAGGCTCATGCCGGCCACCAACCAATAGCCCTGCTGTCTACTCGGCGGTTTCAAACTGAGACCCTCCCTGGCGGTAAAGTTCGTTGCCGAAGCAGTCGTTGACCACCATCACGGGGAAATCCACAACGGTGATTCGGCGAATGGCCTCCGGCCCCAAGTCTTCATATGCGATGGCGACCGAAGCAATCAAGGTCTTGGAAAACATGGCACCGGTGGTGGTGGCAAAATATACGGCCTTGTTCTTGGCCATGGAGTGGACTATCTCTGACCCGCGTTGGCCCTTTCCGATCATCGCCTTAAGACCTCTGCCCAGATGTGGGGGTGTGTAGGGGGCCATCCGGTAGCTGCTGGTGGGTTCGGCGGATCCCTCAACCATCCCCGGCCGGGGTGGGGTGGGGCCGACATAATAAATGACGCTGCCCAGAAGGTCGAAGGGGAGTTCTTTCCCCTCATGAATCAGTTGCACCAGTCGCTTATGGGCGGCATCGCGTGCAGCATAAATTACTCCGTTGAGGAGAACCCGATCGCCTGTTTTTAGCTGCAAGACAACGTCTTCCGAAAGCGGGACCTGAATGCGGATGGGGGCGTCCATTGTAGGTGATAGCCTCGTCACACAACCGCCGATTGGCAGCGGTGGCTGTGGCACTGCAGGTTTACGGCCACCGGCAGGCTTCCGATGTGGGTCGGGAAAGTTTCGACATGGACCGCCAACGCCGTAACACGGCCGCCCAACCCCTGGGGGCCGATTCCCGTCCGGTTGATCTCATGCAAAAGCTCCTTCTCCAGTCGGGCCACCTCCGGGTCCGGATGTGGCCGGCCGACCGGCCTGAGAAGCGACCTTTTGGCAATGATGGCGCACTTCTCGAAATTGCCCCCCACGCCAACGCCGACGATCAGGGGCGGGCATGGATTGGCTCCGGCTTCGCGGACACGGTTAACGACGAATTCTTGTACCCCCTCCAACCCGGCGCCGGGATGAAACAGCATCACCCGGCTCATGTTCTCGCCACCGAATCCTTTGGGAAGCACATGGATCTTGACCTGGTCGCCGCGAACCATCTCCAGATGGAGAATGGCGGGGGTGTTGTCGCCATAATTTCTGCGGCTGATGGGATCCAGAGTGGACGGACGCAGATAGCCTTCCGCATACCCCTGTCGGACACCTTCGTTGACCGCCTCGATCAGATCCGCACCAGCAAGGTGAACATCCTGGCCAAGTTCGATGAAAACAACGGCCATGCCCGCATCCTGGCAGAGTGAAATGGACTCTTGCTTTGCAATGCGCGCATTGTCTGCCAGCTGTCTGAATACCTCTTTGCCCTGGGGAGAGATCTCCATCGATAGGCCCTTCTCGAATGCCTCGATCATATCGGGGTTCAGCGTGGTGGTCGCTTCAAGGCAAAGTCGCTTTACCGTGTCGGTGATTCGGCTGGTTCTGATCTCGCGAATACTCATGGGTTGATGTCTTTGTCCGTTTCAGAGTGAAGTCAGGCCAAGCCCAACTCGCTGCATTTTTGATCTGAAGGCCGTCCGAATTCATTCCAACCACGGTGCTGGTAGTAAAGAGCTCGCGCCGCCGTAAAACGTTCCTGGTCCACCCTTTCTCCGCCGGGGTGGCAGTCGTCCAAATCCTCGGCCAGCAACCGGGACGGCAAGGTGTCCTCCTCTACACCCTCACGCAAGTTGTAAAGCCTCTCCAGCGTCCAGATCCTTTCTCCGACCCGCTTGAAGTCTTCAAGTGCGAGGTTTTCTCCGGTCAGGGCATTATAGAGATCGTTCAACACCGTCCAGGTGTAACCTGCGTTGCGCATTCCGAACTTGCATGTCAGCATGGAGTCGGCAATCGCCAGGAAATGCTCCTTGTCGATGATGGTGGCCATGTGGGCCTCAAAACCGTTTTCCTGGAATTCGCCGGCAAAGAGCTCATTAACATAAAGTTGGGCCCGCAAATGGCAAGCGCCGCGGTTACTGGTAACCAAAGAAAACCCTGTCCCAAAGGAACGCCTGGATTCATACCCGGGATATTCCTGTTTTTTGGAATGGATCACCCGGGCCAAAGCCCGTGGACCCCACTTCACTGCCGCCCGGTAGGACCCCTCCGCCAGAACGTTTCCAATCCCCTGGCGGGAGCCGATCTTGGGAATTAGAGACATGACAGACTCGTGCTGACCCCATTTCATCGGGATACCGTCAAGGTCGGCAGCGGTGATGACTTCCGACTCATAGAGGTCCATAAGCCAGGCGAAGATGTTGCCGCAGGTGATGGTGTCCATCCCTAAATCGTTGCAGAGCAGATTGGCCATGAGAATGGATTCAAGGTTTGAGTTGCCGCAGTTGGACCCAAAGGACATCAAGGTTTCGTACTCCGGGCCTTCGACCTCCTGCAGCCGGTAGGTTCCCTCTTTCACCTGGTGGACATTGCCGCATTTGAGCGGACAGGTGAGGCAGCCCCGGTCCTTGACGAAGTACTTGTCCTTGAGCGCCTGGGCATTGATCAAGGAGGCGTCCGGGAAATGGCCGGCGCGGAAGTTTCTTGTCGGTAGGGTGTGCTTGGCGTTGAAAAAATCAAACGCTATGGAAGAGCCGAATTTGGCAAACGCCTGGGCGACCTCCATTGCTTTCCTACCGCCTTGGCTTGAGATCTTTTTTACTTGGTCCTTGTCGAACAGGGATGTACCGATCTTGCCTTTCACAACGATGGCTTTCAGCTTTTTGCTTCCCATGACGGCACCCACTCCACCCCGTCCGGCGGCACGGTGTCCGTTCATGATGGTGGCGAACCTGACCAAGGTCTCACCGGCCGGGCCGATACACACTGTCTCGCCGCCGTCATGCTCCGCGTTAAGCGTTGCTTCGGTGGTGAAGACCCCTGAGCCCCATAGATGTCCGGCCTCTTTCAGGCCGGCGCGGCCCTCTTCTATTAGCAAATAGTATGGCTGCTCGGCCGCACCGGTAATCACCAGCGCGTCAAACCCGGATCGTTTAAAAGCCGGGCCCCACTTGCCGCCGCAGTGACTGGCCGCCGCCAGGCCGGTCAAGGGTGACTTGGTCGTGACATTGAAAAACGCCGAGAACACGCCGGCCCCTGTGTACGGGCCGGTTGCAAGAATGAGGGGATTTTCCGGAGCCAGGGGATCGACTCCGACCGGAGCTGTCTCGGTCAAAATCGTGATTCCAAGTCCTCGACCGCCTAAGACCTTTTTGATCGTAGCGCCTCCCGTTGCTTTCACTTCAGCCGTCCGACGACGAAGATCCACCCATAAGGTATTCCCTGTATAGCCGTTCATAGTCCCTCTCTTTTAAAACACTCTTTGGTACAATGGCTGATTGTAAATATCCTGATGCCCTACCCGGCGCTCATCATGTTCGGTAGATAGGTTACAATCCCAGGGAAAGCGATAATAATACCCAGGACGAGAGCCTGCCAAGCCAGGAAATACGTCGCACCGGCGAACACCTCGCCTGTTGTCACGCATGCCCCCGCTACTGCCTTGACCGTATAAACGTTCATGCCGACCGGCGGTGTTATGACGCTTATTTCGCATAGGGTGATCACAATCAGGCCGAACCAAACCGGATCCCATTGGTAGACTGCAACAATAGGCATGACCGCCGGAAGCGTGATGATAAGCATGGATACAGGATCGATCATGCAGCCGATGAGGACATAAAGGAATATGATCAACAGCAACACGAAGATTGGCGGCATGTTCAACCCCACGACGAATTTCACGAATGAATCGATAGCCCCCGAGGAGCTGAGAACAAACGAGAAGAGGTTTCCGAAAGTGATGATGATCAATAGGGAACAGGACAGCATGCCGGTTTGCATCAGTGCCTGGTAAAAGCCGCGCAGAGAGAATCGCTGGCGAAGGACCAGAACGATAATGGCACCGGCCGATCCGATGGCCCCGGCGGCGGTGGATGTGAACCAGCCCAAAAACAGCCCGCCAAGCACGATCAGAATCAGAAACGTTAGGGGCAATAATCCTTTCAGAACAATTAGTTTTTCTCTAAGGGGGACTATGGTTTCATCCGGAGGTGGGACCAGGTGTGGTTTGAATTTCGCAGCCGTCATAATGCCCAGCCCATATGCTATTGCGGTCAAGACGCCGGGTACCACCCCTCCGACAAGCAATTTGTTGATCGGCTGCGAGGTAATCAACCCATAGAGGATTATCAGAATACTGGGAGGTATCATGCAGGCCAGGGCACCAGCGGCCACGATGCACCCTGATGCCAGTTTCTTACTGTAGCCTTTTTCCAGCATTTTCGGCAGCGCAATCCGGGTGAAAATGGAGGCGCTGGCAATCGTGGATCCGGAACAGGCCCCAAATAACGCACATCCATAATTGGTGGCCAGAAGCATCCCTCCCCGCATGCGTCCTAACCACTTGCTTGCTGTGTCGAAAAGATCCCCGCTAATCCCAGCCTGAAACGCCAGCTCTCCCATGAGAATGAACATTGGAATGCAGGACAGTGCGTAGCTCTCCATAGCACCGTACAGAATGGTTTTGAAAAAGGCGCAGGCGGCCGTCCAGTTTAAGTTGACGACGATGCCAAAGAATCCGGCCAACCCGAGGCTGAAAGCCACGGGTATCGACAAAAGCACCATCCCGATCATGGGTAGAAACCAAATCATTTCTTTTCGGCCTCGTCTGTCAGGTCGCAGGTGTCAGGCGCTTCTACCGGTGGGTTTTTCAAATCCCTCAGCATACGGATGATCTCGAGAACCAGTTGGATCGTCACCAGCCCTGTAGCGATGGGAATCATGATCTTGGCAGGATATATGGGCACCCCCACATTTCCACCCGTGTGCTCCGCAATTCTGACACTGTGGATGGCCATTGGAATGGTGAGCCACGTCAGGAGCCCGAACAAAAAGATCCCGCAGGGTTGGATGAGCAGCTGCAAAACCAGCTTTGCCTTGGGACCCAATCGTTTGATCAGGACGTCAATGGTGATGTGACGTTTCTTGATTTGAACACTAAGCAGAAAGGCACATACCGAAATGGGCATGATGGACATAACCACCTCGGTCGCACCGGGGAAAGGGAATCCCAACACCTTGTTGGCGATGACATCCGCGATGGTCGTAATCAGCATCAGCAAAAGGACCAATGATCCTATAATGCTCATGCATAAGCCGATTCGGTCCATTACCCTATCTATCATGACAACAATCCTACGACCGCCCGCAGCCGGTGTGGGTCGTTGTGTTTCTTTTTCTGCACCCTTTAACTTGTCTTTCCGATGCTCCTCGGACAAGCGGTTGATGTTCCCGCAGACGGCCCGAACGCCAACCGCTTTCAGGACAAGGGGATATGTCGATGTGGTCTTTACTTTTTGCGCACCCGTTTGAGCGCATCATCCCATAGCAGGATGACCTCTGCAGCTTCTTTGCCCATGCCCTTCTTGGCCATATCATCCTGCCATTGTGCGCGAATGTCCGGCAGGCTCTCGATCCATTTTTGGCGATCGGGGAACGGAACCAGGGCTATGCCTATGGTTTTGGCTTCCTTGATGGCGGCCGCCTCGTGGTCGATGGTGAGTTGTTTGCCTTTCGCGGGCATCTCCTGCATGACCTGTTCAAACACTTTTTTCACGTCGCCGGGTAGCTTCTTCCAGCGGTCAAGGTTCATGATGCACATGGGGCCGGTGTTGACTCCTAAATCGACCATGGTGATGTTCTTGGCAACTTCGTTGACCTTGGTTGCCAGACCCATCTGTACCGAGAAAAAGGCCCCGTCGGTCATACGCTTTTGCATGGCCTCAAACCAGTCGGCCTGGGTTAGCGTTACGCCGACCGCACCGACGGCCTCATACAGCCGCGGCATGTAGGGTCCCCAAGATCTGATCTTTTTGCCTCTAAAGTCATCGATGGTCTTGATCTCCTGCCACGTCCAGAGCTGATAGTTGGGCAGCACCTGGACATAAATGAGCTTCATGTTCTGTTTTTCTAGCTCCTTGGGAATGGGTCCCTGCAAGTAGATGGATTTGGCGACCTCGAAGGCCTCCTCGGTGGTCCAGTTGACGAACCATAGTTGGTTCGACGCCTGTGCGAGAGGGAATCGTGCCGGATAGTAGCCTGGAACTAGAATCGACATGTCGATCCCGCCTGAGCTAACCAGGTCCGGCAAGGCGCTGGTCTTGCCCAGACTTTCGGACCAGAATATCTTGATCTTCACCTTGCCCTTGGTACGCTTTTCGATCTCCTCGGCGAACCACATCTCCCATGACGTCAGAGTGGTCAGTTTCTCGGTGAAAGGATGGCCCAGATTCAAAGTGATGTCCGCCGCTTTCACCGGTGCAGCCAGTGCCAGCATCAGCACAAAGCAAACCAGCGTCAACCATTGAGCCGTTCTTCTTTTCATGTCGCTTCCTCCTTGGGGTATGGTGTGTCTTTCTTGATTTTAAGTCGGCTGGATGTCCACTGGAAAAAATAATTTCCGGCCGGGCCTTTCCGAATCTCCGGCTGTTAATTAGAGTCTGTTTATAAATGCACTTTTTGTGTCATGCCGGACTTGATCCGGCATCCAGAAAGCCTTGAAATTGCTGGATTCCGGCCTTCGCCGGAATGAAAATATGAAAGCGCGACTCCAAACCGTCGGGTTATACTGACGGAAATCTTCGCGAAAAGAAAGGAGCCGCGCATGGAAGAATTTATAGCATTTGATTCCCACAAGCGCTACACGTTGGTAGAGCGAGAAGATGTTGAAACAGGAAAAACGAAGCAGTTTCGAGTTGAACACTGTCCGGGGGCCATTCGGCAGTGTCTCGAAGGTCGAGGGAAGGGCACTCGTGTTGCCGTCGAAGCTACAGGCAATTGGTACTGGATCGTAGACGAGATCGAACAGGCAGGCTTGGAGCCGCAGCTTGTCCATCCGCGCAAGGCAAAACTGATGATGGGCATGATCAATAAGACGGATAAGCTTGACGTTCATGGACTGAATCGGCTGCAGCGCAATGGGACGTTGCCAACGGTGTGGATTCCCCCCCGGGAACTTCGAGACCAGAGGGAGATCACACGGGCTCGAATGGTTATGACAGCCCATCGGACTCGGTTGAAGAATCGGATCCAAGCGACTTTGAGCAAATACGGGTGGGCGGGGACAGAGGCAAGCGATCCCTTCGGAAAGAAGGCTCGCAAGGAATTGAAACAGGCGATCAAGCAGTTGCCTCCCCAGACGGCTCATATCACAGAGGCGTTGCTGAAGCAGTTGGATTTTGTGCAGGATCAGATTGAAGAGATCGAGAAGAGGATGCGCGAATTGGTTCAAGATACGCCTAAAATGGATCTGTTGAGGAGTCTGCCAGGGATTGGATGGATTTTGTCGGCTGTCACGGGCCTGGAGATCGGGACCATCAAACGGTTTGCCAGTGCTGAGCGATATGCGTCGTACTCTGGGACCACTCCCCGGGTTCATGCAAGCGGAGACAAGATACGCTATGGGCGATTGAGGCCTGACGTGAATCGTTATCTTCGGTGGGCTTACATCGAAGCGGCTCATTCGGTGGCTTTGCACCGAGGGACGTACCCTTCGCGGCACGTGAGTCGTCTCTATGAGCGGATACGAACGCGCAAGGGGCATCCCAAGGCGATTGGAGCGGTTGCGCGGCATCTGGCCGAAGCGACCTATCATGTGCTGACTCGAGCAGAGCCCTACCGGGATCCCGTTATGAAGAAAGGTCGATCCAGGGAGGTGTAAGCGCGTAGATGTCATGATTCCACAGAGAATCGAGGAATGAATGCGACACACCTCCGGGACATTTTCATGCCTCACTGAAGGCGAAGAGATGACTGGGAAAGACCCGACTGAAACATTATCCGGAGGAAACATTTGCGCTTTCATCTTTTCATCTGGTTCGCGAGCCTCTTGACATAGGCGCTTTCAGAGATGACAACCTTTTGAAAAATCTTTAGTTTATAAACAGACTCTAATTAATTATTACCGGCTCGTTACTGACTCACGTCGGCTGAGCCTGGTTTGATTCGGGATCGCCGGAAATCCCGAAAAGTTTCTCAAGCGCATCTACAATGTGAAACTTTACCAGATGTTCCAACTCATTAGAGTCGGAGGTTTTCTGCTCGAAGGTGATCGCGATGCCAAGGTCCGAGGTATAGTCCATCGCGCCGAAGGCCAGCGCCTGCAATCGCTGCTGATCTAGAACGGGTATCGGTTCAGGCTGTCTGCGGATTTTCTGTGTGCACAAACGATCATGCAAGTGTAGGATCGACTCCTCGCCTTCGACTTTGGGAACCATCAAGCCGTTCAACATGGGCATAAGAACAACCGCCAGGTCATCACTAAAAAAACGGCGAGTCCAACGCAATGGATAATGTATAAGAACTCGCTTTAGGGTGAGTTGGAAATACCATAAAAGGAGTTGTTTGTCAACTGTTATTTAACAGCTCCAGGAATTCCGTAACTGGACCGATTGGGGATGGTGAGTTGGTGGAAACCAGGCCATGGAAGGGCCAAATCGTTGAGGCGGTGGTCAAAAATAGAATAAGAGGCATTT
>Ga0194126_10009691_pt1 | contig 12786 bp, 8 predicted proteins | sample TA2KigC150mmetaG_FD_148641 | JGI IMG/M metagenome (GOLD analysis project Ga0194126, IMG submission 148641) | Freshwater microbial communities from Lake Tanganyika, Tanzania - TA2015035 Kigoma Deep Cast 150m | ecosystem: Environmental > Aquatic > Freshwater > Lake | place: Tanzania: Lake...
TGGTTGTACTGGTCTTCCAATCGCCATATGCTTCTCCTTTCGTTTTAGGAGAAGCTTAACATAAGCAGTCTATTTATTCAAGTTATTCTTGGGACACTACACTAGTGCTTCTGATAAATTGTCGGACGTATGCATGCAAAATCAGTTTTTAAGCTGCTCAGGCTTTCAGCGTGCCCGGTGAAAAGATACCCCCCCGGCTGCAACAGCCTGTATATTTCGGCCACAAGCCTTTCTCTGACTGCTGTATCGAAATATATCATAACGTTTCTGCAAAAGACAACATCAAGCTGCCCGCGCATGGGAAAGGGCGGTCGTGAAAGATTAAGCCGCCGGTAGACGATGCGTCTCATGATCTCGTCGCTGGCCCGATAGCGTATGGCATCGCTGTCACGGACGGGGGTAAAAAACCTCCTGCGCATCTGTTCGGGAAGGTTTTCCATCTGTGCAGCTTCATAGATCCCCTGCTGTGCGTTTATAAGCGCACGGGTTGATATATCGGTAGCAAGTATCCGGCAATCAACCGGAGAGGCGCCCAACACATCATGTGCTACCATAGCTATTGAAAGCGCTTCTTCGCCTGTTGATACAGCCGCGGACCACAGGCGGATTTTTGATGTGCTGTCCCTCAGCCGTGCTGTCAGAATATCCCTCAAAAAATCAAAGTGCTGGCTCTCCCGGAAAAAGCTGGTTACATTAGTCGATATAACATCGAGAAACCGCGTAATTTCATCGCCGTTGGCGTCATGTTCAAGATAGTGAAGATACTCTGCATGGGTGCCGATGCCCAGGGCGCGCATGCGTTTTGCAATGCGGGCCGACACCATCGCTTCCTTGGTCTCCCTGAGGCTGATGCCGCTGCTGTCATAGACAATTGTCCTCAGACGTTCAAACGTTGCGCTGTCCATCAATTGATCTCACAATTGCGCTACTCAGCGTCAATTTCTGCAGTTGACGGAAGGCCGCGAATTTCATCCGTTGTCAGGACATCTTCAATTTTGAGCAGAATTTTTACACCGCCTTTTGTTTTGGCAATGCCCTTGATAAAGGATGTGCTTACCGCCGCACTGAACCGGGGTGCGTCATCGATGTCGCTGACATTAATGTCAAGGACCTCGGAAACACTGTCGACGATAATGCCCATTTGAACGGAAGTCTGATCTTCAACTATATCGACAACAATAATACAGGTCTGCTCTGTGTCTTCAATACTGGCTATGCCGAATTTTGAACGCAATTCGATAATCGGTATGACTTTGCCGCGCAGATTTATGACACCGCGCACAAAATCCGGTGTTCGGGGAACAGTGGTTATATCCATAAGGCCGATGATTTCACGCACCTTGAGAATTTCAAGCCCGTACTGTTCCCCGGCCAGGTTAAAGGTAAGGAATTTCTCCTTGCGTGAGATACCGCCGTGGTCGTTCCTGTTAATATCGGTCATCTCATGTACCCCCGTGTGAAAATGTTGTCATATACCGGCATACGAGACTGTGTCGCAATAGCCAAATATATCATTCCGAACGAATGAGAGGAATCTTAAGTAGTTGATTTTCTTAAACCAAAGATTTCTCCCTTCGGTCGAAATGCCCTAAAAAATGAATTGCGACACCGTCTCTACAGCGCCATTACGTATGCTCAATCGAATTATCGCCAAACGCAAGTTTTACAATTCCGGCAATGTCAAGTATGATACCAACGCTGCCGTCAGTCATGATAGAACCTCCGGAAATCCCGGCCAGACCTTTGAGTGCTCCCAGCGATTTGATTACGGTCGACTGCTGGCCGAGAAGTTCATCCACCAGTATGCCCGTCATCCGGCCGCTGTCCTCGACAACAATGACGATACTGTCTTCAATAGCCTGCGTAACGTTAGGGATATTAAACAGGTCGGCAAGCCTGAGAAGCGGAATCAGCTTGTCCCGGACGGCCACCATTTCGCCTTTGTTGACGACCGTTGTAATATCCTGCACACGGGGACGGACCGATTCGACAATCGACAGGGTCGGGATAATATAGCGCTCGGGACCGATACGCACAAGCATGCCGTCGATAATGGCGAGCGTCAGGGGAAGCCGGAGCGTGATGGTTGTGCCGGCGCCATGCAAGGATTGAATATCGATATTGCCGCGCAAATCCTCAATCGTTCGTTTGACCACATCCATGCCGACGCCGCGGCCGGAAACATCGGTTACTTTTGCGGCTGTTGAAAAACCGGGCAGAAGAATCAAATTATAAATTTCACGGTCGCTGATCTGGTGGCCTTCGCGGATCAGACCCTTTTCGGCGGCTTTAGACAGAATCGCGCTACGGTCAAGACCGCGGCCGTCATCGCGAATTTCAACAAAGATGTTGCCGCCCTTATGAAACGAAGTCAAAATAATCTGCCCGACAGGATTCTTCCCGCAGCGACGCCGAACCTCATGGGACGATTCGATGCCGTGGTCAACGGCATTACGGACCAGATGAATCAACGGATCACCGATACGGTCAACCACGCTTTTATCAAGCATGGTCTCCTCTCCCTGCGTAATGAATTCAATTTTTTTCGAACTCTTTTTCGCGAGATCCCTGACAACACGGGCCATTTTTTGAAATGTGGCCTTGATCGGTATCATGCGCAGGGACATGCCGAGCGTCTGCAGCTCCCGGGTGATCTTATCCATCTGCGTGATGTTGCGCAGCAGATTTGATGAGGCTGCGGTACGCACGCTGGCGTCCTGACGTATCATTGCCTCAATAATCACAAGCTCACCGATTGCATCAATCAGCTTGTCAAGATTTTCAGCGTCAACTTTGATGGACTCTTTTAATTTTGCGCGGTACTGCACTGACTGAACCTGTCCTGGAACCGTTTTATGGGGTTCGGTTCCGTCGTCATAGTCTTCAGTCTGATTGGTGAGCATGTCATCAGCATTGCTGTCATCGGCATCCGTACGGCAGACGGTTTCAGAGCTGTCGGCACTGTCTGCATCACGGCACGCCTCATGGAAGGCTGCCGCGAACGCATCGGCAGCAGTGGGCGTGTCTATAGAAACTGTGGCATGTTTGACCTCCTCCGATACAGCCGGCACAGAAACGGCGGCTTTCGAGGCAGTATCGCCCGAAAACAGCGAGTGACGATCCTGAGCGGGCTGCATGGCAAGTACGCGCTTTATTTTGTCGACAAGCCGGTCAACTGTAGTGCTTGAAGGGTAGGATCCGGCGCCGGATGATATGGCGGTCTCGATGGTGCCGACCAGATTTTTCATCTCATCCACGGCTTCAAAAATAACATCAATACTGGCGCCTGCAAGCAGGATATCGCCCTTGCGTGCGCCGTCAAGCAGGCTTTCGGTAATATGCGACAGACGCGAAATTTCATCAAGCGCTAAAAATCCGGCAGCGCCTTTGATGGTGTGAAAAACACGGAAAACCGCATTGAGAAGATCACTGTCACCGGGATTATTCTCAAGCGACAGCAGGCGGCTGTCAATATTATCGATATGTTCCTTGACCTCGGAAACAAAATCGGAGAGCAGATCAAGATCGGCGCTCAGCAGGTTTAGACAGGACTGCGGCTGATCCGGGACATCGGCAGGCGCGTCCTGCCGGTCCTTTATTTTAAATTCAACCGGTCCTTTGAATGGATCAAATACAACTGCAGCCGTAAAGCTTCCGTGAGCAGCATCAATATCAGGCATTGCGAGCATGGCGAGCATCCCGGGCGGAAGCACCGGCGGCTGGGTGCGTCCGGCAAGTGCACGGAAACAGCGTGCGATAAAATCTTTGACGCCAAAAAGCGTTTCGATTCTGACAGCTATGCCTTTTTTTTCAAGCAAATCCTCAACAGCATGACACAGTTTTTCGATGTCGCCAAGACCGAAAACCCTGGCTTCGCCCTTGAGCGTATGAAACAGCCGCTTGAGTTCTTCGATAGTTTCGGCATCGGCTTCATGCTCAAGCTTAAGCAGCAGCTCTTCGATGGAAGCCGCAACGGTCTGCTGCTCATCAACAAAATCGTTGAAAATGGCATCTTCATAAATTGTTTCAGAAACGGCTAACTCAGCAGCGCTGGTTCCATGTACGTGTAAACATGACGGTATTAAGGTTGCAAGAAGGCTTTCTTCAAGAATCGGCAGCGGTCGGCCATGTTTAATCGCTTTGAAAACAGCCTTGAGCCATTTCTTTACCGCCAGAAGGCAAGCATGATCCAATGCGGCCGGGTCCTTCTCGATTGCATCTTCAACCTGGCAGCACACCCATTCAATATCAGTAAGACCGCATACACCGGAACCGCCGTTGAGTACATGAAAAATCCGCTTGAGACCGGCAACCGCTTCCATATCGGGCCCGTTTTCAAGCAGAACAATCAGGGCCTCCATTTTTTCGAGCGCATGTTCCTGCTCTTCGATAAATATTTCAAAAATTTCAGGGGCTATGAACGGCGACAGCTCAAACCTGCGGGAGGTGTCGGGGCCGAAATACACATCTGTGTCAGTGGCGTTCGGGGCATTAAATCCACGCTCATAGGTTCCTTGAAAAAGAATGCTCAAGACCGCCGAGGAAAAGGGGGGCACAGGCAGCGCAAGCCTGAGCGCGTCAAAGCATTCTTTCAGCCAGTCTTTTACGGCAAAAAGCACATCAACCGGAATACTGCCCGGCTGTGTGTCAATCAGGTCTTCGGCGCAGTGGCACAGGCGTTCCACCTGGCGCAGTTCAAAAACGCCGGCTTCACCCTTGAGTGTATGAAACAGGCGCCGGAGATCGGCCAGCAATTCCGCATCCGGGGCGCGTTCAAGGTTGAGCAGCTGCTCCTCTAAATGGGCAAGGACATTTTCCTGGTCGCCGATGAATTCGTTGAAGATATCGCGGTCAAGATAATCTGGAAGTATGAATGGAGTATCTGGTTGCGGGCCGGCACTGCCGTGCTGTAAGGCCGATGCCTGCATCAGGCCACCGGGAAGGCGAACTTTTTCAGGATCCGAGCCCGGACGCAGGGCATGCTGGACAGCAGAAAATATCTTATTGAGGGTGTCGACCACGCCGGCACGGTCGCAGTGATCTTCAGTAACGATAGCGTTTATAAGTTCGATTGAACGGTTAAGGGCAAGCGGTATGCACTGATGGCCGGCCGCACTTGATGCATCGCGCAATTTTTCAACGCAGCCGCACAGGGCAATTATCTCCTGAACACTGTCATAATCAGCGGTTACAAGTTCGCCGGCTGCTGCATCCAGTAATGCTTGAAGGCTTTCAAATGACATGCGTATAAACCTGCCGAGCTTGCGGCGAAGGGATTATGCAAAAATCCGGTTTATTTTCTGCTGGAGCACATCCCCGGTAAACGGCTTGACAATATAGTCATTCACACCGGCCTGCGCAGCCAGCACGACATTTTCCTTCTCTGCTTCGGCAGTTATGAGCAGAACAGGCATATCTTTGAGCCTTACATCTGAGCGTATGGCCTTCAGCAGATCAAGTCCGGTCATATTGGGCATATTCCAGTCGGTAATAACAAAATCGTAATCACCGTTTTTCAATTTTTCAAGCGCAACATCGCCGTCCTCAGCCTCATCAACATTATTAAACGAGAGCTGTTTCAGGATATTGCGCACTATGCGGCGCATGGTTGAAAAATCATCAACTATCAGAATTTTCATAGTAAGGTCTGCCATTGCCTGTGCTCCTTTTCCTTGTTTTAATATGTATGTAATGGAATAATGCGGGCTCATGCACTAGCGCTGCATGATTGCCGCGCCGGCAGGCGCAAGCGGCGACCGCGCAGTATCATGTTAATCGGCACGCCAATAGTGCAGCTTTAAGCAAATAAACCGTATAGCTTATTCTAAGGCGTGCAGTAATTAGTATAACGATTTTTCTGTTTTTCAATAAAAAAATAATATTTTCACGACTTGATCTTGCCCACAAAACCTGCACACACTATGCCCGTCAACCCGCGGCGTGTACATAACCCCTTAACAACAGCGTCCCGTTTCTGATTGAGGCATACCATAGACAGGCATGTTTTCTCAGTATAAAGGAAAACCCCGGCCCTTTTTTTAAAAAAAATACAAATAGAAATACCCGGTTTTTGTAGCACATAATTTTTACACTTCGTGGATTGTCCCGTGAATTTGATTTACACGGTTGCCTTTCACAGAGAAGTGGATAGCAACTGCCCCTGGCTGTTATCCCCACAGGATTCAAATCGATCCCTGTATCGTCTGAAACTCCTGTCGCATATCCCCTACCGTCTCCGGTTGACTTTAACAACCTTCCTGCCAGCCTTAAACAGGTCTCCTCGAACCGCATTTTCCGTACCTTTTGCAGTGACTCTAAACCGGACAGTTCTGTTGTTCAAGACCGGACAGAATATAAACTCCCAACATTTAAAAACTGCTATTTCCCTTGACATATCAGCCTGTTTCCATTATCGTATTACGCTTTGCACCATACATCACTGCATCGATGTGGCTGCGTTTCAAACGTCTGCTTGTTCGGAGCGAAAGGAGAAAGCATGGAAAAGAAGAAATGTATTCCAAACAGGCTTCCGCCGGAGGTTTATAAGGCGCTGGAAAACATCGTCGGCCCCGAATATATCTCGCAGGACCGCGCGGTTGTAGAATGCTACAGCAAATTTTGCGTTGACTCAACCGGAGCCCTGAAAAAACATGCCAAGGACCCCAGCAACATCCCCGCCTGCATTATTCTGCCCGGTTCGACCGAGGAGGTTCAGGCGATCGTGCATGTGTGCAACCGCTACAAGACAAAGTTCATTCCGTTCACGAACGGCATGATCACCTTCAACGGACCGGCAACGAACGAGCCGACCGTGTGCATCCATGTGAGCCGCATGAACAGGGTGCTGGACGTGGATGAAACCACGATGAGCGCGCGCCTGGAGGCCTTTGCCGACTATGCGCAGGTGCAGGCCGATGCCATGAAAAAGGGCCTGTGGAACGGCGGCTCACCGCTGGCAACCACGCTGAGCAAACTGTCCTCGCAGAGCGCCTTTGCAGGTGTGTGGCAGACAGACCACAAGTACGGAACCCTGGGACGCAATATTGTGAGCATCAAACTGGTGACCGCCGGCGGCGACATTCTCGTGACCGGATCCGACACCGTTGCCGGCGTGGATGATTTCTGGGAATACGGCCCCGGCCCCGATCTGTTCTCACTGGTTCGCGGCAGCGGAGGCACGACCGGCATCGTTACTGAAATCGTCGTGAAACTGCACGCCTGGCCGGGCGGAAAATCACTGCCTGAGCCGCCGGCAGGCCGGCCTTCGATCCCTACCTACGCCGACCCGAAGCACGACACCGGTCCCGCGCCCGACCGCTACAGGCTGCTGTGGATTGAATTCCCCGATTTTGAATCCGAGCTTGCCGCGCTGCGCAAGATCGGCCAGGCCTGCATCGGCCAGGGACTGAACGCCACGGGCGTTTACAATGCCTACTACTGCTCGCAGACCCAGGACATGACGCTTGAGCGCGTTGAGAACAAGTTCTTCCCGCCCTATAACTGTTACGTAATTATCGGCGGGGTAACGAGCGAAAAACAGATCGCCTATGAAGAGGCTGTAGTGCGCGACATTATCGCCGAAACCGGCGGCACATTCCTGAACGATGCGCACAAAGCCGACGTGATAGAGGCCCTCGCACCCTGGAACCTTGACTGCATCCGCCACGTTACCGGCTTTCGCATGAACCGGCACTCCTACTGCGGCTCCAACATCCTCGGCGGCCCGGTCGACACGGTTGCGCGCAAAACGCGTCAGGTATGGTCCAAGGCCATTGAGACATTCGGCGAAACCTATGTTACCGACCGAGGCGGCATGGATGACACGCCGTTCTTGTATTCATCAAATCATGGCGGCCGATTCTGGCTCACAGAGGCAGATGTCTATCCCGACCAGACAAAACCCGAACTGCTGCAAAAGGGCCAGGCCCTGGTCGTGTGCGGCATTATCAATACGATTGCCGACAAGTACGGACCCGGCGCCAACGGTCTGGGCGTCTCCATTGAGCCGGTTACATCGTTTATGCCCGAAGTCGGCCCCAATGCCCATCTTTTATTTCGCGGTATACGCGACATATTCGACCCCAACGGTCTGTGTGCTCCGGGACGCCAGATATTCAGTAAGCAGGAATATGAACAGTTCCCGGAACAGGCCCTTGCAGGTTTGAATAAAATGCGCCAGATGCACGGCCTTGACCCGGTCGAACGCTGATTCGAACAGATTACGATACACATATCAGATAAAAGAGAGGACTAACCATGGCATTGCAGAAAAGCGATATCGAAGCAATTGTCGGTGCGGGCAATGTAGCCGATGATGATGCAACCATTGCCGCATTTTCAAGCGATCAGAGCGCGGTTGCGCCACGCCGGCCTGACATGGTTGCGTATGTTCAGAGCGTGGAACAGATCCAGAACATTGTAAAACTTGCCAATGAAACCCTGACGCCGGTTACGCCCTACAGTTCCGGGCTGAACCTGCACGGGGCTGCCATTGCCGGACAGGGCGGCATTATCATCAATATGAGCCGAATGAACAAAATCCTGGCTCTGGATGAAGACAACTGGTACGTGATCATCGAACCCGGCGTGACCTATGAACAGCTTCAAAATCACCTCGTTTCAAAGGGCTACCGCATCATGGTGCCCTTCGGCGTGCCCCCGGGGCGCTCGGTGCTCACGAGTTACCTTGAGCGCGATCCGGTTATGGCTGCGCCCAGCTTTGAACACGGCAATTTTCTGATCATGGACACTGAGCTGGTATTGCCCAACGGCGCGCTTTTCAAGACCGGTAACTGGACATCCGGTGGTGAACCCGGAGCTCCGGCCGGTCCGATCAGAAACTCCCTGTTCCGTATGTGGACCGCAGCACAGGGCACGCTCGGCATCATGACCAAAATGGGGCTGCAGATCGAACCGATCCCCCAGCGGAAAGTATTCTTTATCCCGCTGCATAATGTCGCCTGTGCGGTCAAGCCCCTCAAGCAGATTCAGTACCGTGAAATCGGTACGGAATGCCTGCTGCTCAACAACTTCAACCTAGCGGCCATGCTCAACGATGAGTGGACCGTGCCTGCGGACTTTCCGGCCGCACCGGCCTCGACCGAGCGCTTTACTGCGCTTCGCAGCCTGCTGCCGCCATGGGTGCTGATTGTCTCCGTGAACGGACTGCCGCGCCGGTCCGCTGAAAAAATCGCCTACGAGGAAGAGGCCCTGCGACAGGTTTGCGATGAGGCCAATATCGAGCTGCTGGAAACAATACCGAACATAAGCGGAGCAGCGCAATTGTTTGAGTCTGAAATGCTGCGCCCCTGGAGCATACTTAAGAAGTTCAATTTCAAGGGACATGTTCGCGACCTTACCTTCAAGTGCCCTGTAAATAAAGTCGATGAACTCATTGAAATTGCATCAAAAACTTCATGTGATGGCGGATACAATTGCACACATATCGGCGTATATGTACTGCCGCTTGAGCGCGCGCGCGCGCTGCACTGTGAAATCGACCTGCACTGCCTCATGAGTGAGGCCGCCACTGTAAATAGCCTCTGGCTGAAAGTATCCGAGGCGCTCATGAACGCAGGCGCCTATTTTGACCGTCCCTACGGTGCGTGGGCGCCGATGGTGTACGGCCGCGCTGCCGGCTACAGCGACATGCTGCGCAATTTAAAAAAAGAAACAGACCCGAACAATATCATGAATCCGGGCAAACTTTGCTTTACGAATTAACCGAAGCATTTATTTACTACCACGGGAGGTATAGAAACACATGGCAACTGACTATGATGTAATCGTCATCGGCTGCGGACCGGCAGGCATGATGGCCTGCGGTGAGCTGGCAAAACGCGGCGTAAAGGTTCTGGGCATCGACAAGAAGCCCAGGCTGGACATCAACATCCGCACGGCTTCCGGGTATTGTTTTCTTGACCAGAACTTCAACCATGAGTATATCGCGTGCACGCCGCAGGGCGAAAAAACAAAGCTTGAGTACACAGATACGGGCTTTACCGTGACCTACGGCGGCACCATGGAGGGCATTTACCACTCCCACATGTTTTCCGACACCGGCAAGCACTGGCAGGCCACGGTAACGAAGAAGCCCTTCTACCATATTTTCAATCCGCATCTGTGCCATTCCGACCGTTTTGCGTGGGCCTCGAAGACGTCGGCTGAGTTCATGACCGAGACGCATTTCCGGCATGTCGAGCAGGACGAAAACGGCGTGAGGGTCAAAGTGCGGCGCCTGGGCAAAGACATCTACCTGACGGCAAAGAAGCTCATCGCTGCCGACGGGCTGTGCTCGCGGGTTGCCAAGGTGACCGGTGCCAATGCCCCGCGCACGAATTTCGGCATGAAGGGCCCGACGATAGAATACGAGCTGACCAATGTCGACTGCCCGTATGACCGCGGGGACATGTTTTTTTTCGGCGCCAAGAATTTCGGCGGCCGGGCCGGGGGCATCATCATGGTGCCGAGCTGCCACGGCGAGGGTATTTTCCGGATGGAGACCATGTCCATGCTGCCGGCCTCGACCGCGACCGACCTGATCGAGTATTTCACGAAAAAAGGCCCGTATGCCGCGTGGTTCAAGAAGTCTGAAATCATCGAGACCAGCGGCGTGGTGATCGAGTTTTTATCGCCCATGATCATTCCGCACCTGGGCAACATCCTGTTCGTGGGAGATTCAGCGGCCTACGGCGAATGCCTGTACCAGAGCGCGGTCATGGCAGGCTACAAGGGCGCCGAATGCATGGTGCAGGAGCTCGACGGCAAGAAAGGCTTTGAGACCTACAGTGACTGGTGGGCCGATCATTTCAACTGGGTGCGGGAGCCCAAGGCCATGGCCGACTACACCAAGCGGGTTTTGTTCCCGCGGTTTTTCACGGTGCAGGAGCTCGATTACCTGTTTGATCTTTCGGAGAAGTACCCGATTATCATGGAGGAGGCCGAGGCCTCGCCGTATACATTCTCTACCATGATGATGCAGTCGTTCATGCAGCTGCCGGGCGTGTCCGACGAGCTCAAGGAACGCATGCAGTTCATCATCGATGCCGACATGGCCCAGGTGGCCCAGGTTGCCGGCAAGGTGCAGAAGGCATAGAAGTCAAAAGCCCGGGCGCCATTACAACATACCATGCAGAGATGAAGCGTCCTGCCCGAAAACCGGGCGGGGCGCTTTTTTTACAGTTCCGGGTGTGCTGCCGCACTTGACAACTTTTCTATATTACTGCACTATTGCTAACTACAGAGTGGTGGCGCATTGAATATATATGTGTATGGGAAAATAGCGCCCACCATGTGACGAGGAGAAAACGTCATGAATAAAATAAATGTTGGCCTGATCGGTTTGGGCACCGTCGGCACCGGCGTTGTTAAAATACTTAAAAAAAATGCCGCCCTGATTGCCCGGCGAACCGGCTGCACAATCCGCCTGAAAAAAGTTGCCGATCTCGACCGGTCTCGCTGCCGCGGTCTGTCGCTGCCTGCCGGAGCATTCGCATCTGATGCCGCTGCCGTGATCAACGATCCGGCCATTGATATTGTGATTGAACTGATCGGTGGCCTTGAGCCTGCCCGGACGCTGGTGCTGCAGGCCTTGAACAACGGCAAACACGTCGTTACCGCAAACAAGGCCCTGCTTTCGCACCATGGAGCCGAACTCTACGCGGCGGCAGCCCGGCATGGTGTCGACATCGCTTTTGAAGCCAGTGTTGCCGGCGGCATCCCCATTATCCGGGCCATCCGGGATGGATTTGCCTCTGACCGCATATTGAATTTCTACGGAATACTGAACGGAACCTCCAATTACATTCTGAGCCGCATGACAGATGAAGGCGCTGATTTCGCCCGGGTTCTCCGGGATGCTCAGCAGCAGGGCTATGCTGAAGCCGACCCGACTTTTGACATCGAAGGAATTGACGCCCTGCATAAACTCTGCATTCTGATTGAGCTGGGCTTCGGGATGAAGGTTGATTACCGGAAATTGTATACCGAAGGCATCAGCAGCATTACGGCACTTGACATTGAGCACGCACGTGAACTGGGATACCGTATCAAGCTGCTGGCGATCTGCCGCAGCGCCGGCAACCTGATCGACGCGCGCGTGCATCCAACCCTGGTGCCTGAGCAGCATATGCTTGCCCAGGTGCACCAGACATTCAACGCCATTTTTCTTCAGACCGCCGATGTAGGACCGACAATGTTCTACGGCCGCGGTGCCGGCATGCTGCCGACCGGCAGCGCTGTTGTCGCCGACATTATGGCACTTGCCCGCACGATCGGCAGCGGCTGTCCCCCGCGCGTGCCCTTTCTGACGGCAACGCAGGACTGCGGCCTGCGTCTGCAGCCGGTCAAAAATATCCAATCGCGCTATTATGTGCGCTTTTCAGCCGATGACCGGCCCGGCGTACTGTCCCGCATTGCGGGCGTACTCGGCCGCAACCGTATCAGCATTTCATCCGTCATTCAAAAAGGGCGCACCTCTCACGGCGGCACCGTACCGATCTTCATGCTCACGCATGAAGCCCGGGAATCAGACATGCAGAGCGCCATGCGCCAGATCAACCGGCTCGCGCTTGCGCGCCAGAAGGCCATGCTGATCCGTATTGCCGACGATCTGCTCAGTGATGCATAGACCGGTATTCAGAAATAAAACGATTGCGTTGGCAGTGTGGACGACGCGGATGCAGTAGACGGTTACAGCCTGACGTGAACGACTATCTCGAAATAAAACTGCACAAGAACAAACCTGCGCAGCAGTTTCGCTGCACCCTGCTCAAGCGTGAGCAAGGG
>Ga0194126_10009692_pt1 | contig 12785 bp, 12 predicted proteins | sample TA2KigC150mmetaG_FD_148641 | JGI IMG/M metagenome (GOLD analysis project Ga0194126, IMG submission 148641) | Freshwater microbial communities from Lake Tanganyika, Tanzania - TA2015035 Kigoma Deep Cast 150m | ecosystem: Environmental > Aquatic > Freshwater > Lake | place: Tanzania: Lake...
CATGTACAGTGAGTACTCCCTTTGTTCGTAATAGTCCTAATACAAATTCTCTATCTGAGCCGTACTTGTTGTGTTCAATTTTTGGAAATGCGTAGAAAGCGCCTTTTGGGTTTGAACATGAAAGTCCTGAAATTGAGTTTAATCGTTTTATCACAAAATCTCTACGTTTTTTCAATTCAGAAACAAATTCTGATATATATCCTTGCGGCCCACGCAATGATTCCAATGCACCATATTGTACTGGCAAGTTAGTGGAAATTCGAACACGCGCAAGCTTTGGTAAATTTTCTCTTATCAAATCTAATTTTGAAGAGTTGTTAAATGCAATGTAACCTATCCTCCAACCAGACATTAAATGAACCTTAGAAAATCCGTTTAGAAGTATAACAGGCGAGTCATCAGCTACTTTTCCAATACCTGTAAATTTTTCATCAAATATGATTTGATCATAAATTTCATCACAAATTATGTAAAGATCATTTTCATTTGCAATTTCAACTAGTTCTCTTAGGGATTTTTCGCTAAATACAACTCCTGTTGGATTATTTGGACTGATTAGACAAATTGCTACAGTTTTTGAGGTTATTTTTGATTTAATATCATCAAGATCTGGTCTCGAGTTATTCAAGTCAACTGCAAATTCAACTGGAATGCCACCATGCAGCCTAACATAAGAAGCATATGGAGGATAATAAGGTCCTGGAAGTAATACTTCGTCGCCTTCTTCTACAATAGAAGATACGACCATATCAAGGCCCTCCGATATTCCGTTAGTAATTAGAACATCATCAGAATTCACGGAAAGACCTTTATTGTGTTCTTTTTTTGCTATTTCTTCACGTAGTTCTGGTAAACCTTCTGATGGCGCATAATAGTTTTCTCCATTTCTAATTGCTTTGATCATTGCTTCTTTTACGTTATCAGGAGTCTGAAAACCAAACTGTACAGGGTCACCTATGTTAAGATAAGTAACTTTTTTTCCTTGCTTTTGTAATTTTCGTGCTTCAGTTACAATATCTCGAATTGCATACTCAACACCTGCAACTTTTTTTGAAACTTTCAAGTATCTAGACAGATATTTAGCCCCGTTAAAGTCTTACTTGTTTGGACTCGTAGCACAGTCAGGACAGTGCGGGTGGCTTCGGACCACCAGGTCGAGGGATCGAAGCCCTCCGAGCCCTTTCAAACTAATTTTATCAAACAGTTTATTTGTTGATAAATATCAGATTTGTCAATGACGCCCGGTATAGGATTAATGAAACGAAGGTTGGAAAAAGAAAAAGATGCTATAGCATTAGCAATCTCTGGAATTATTAAAAACTATAATGTGAAAGAGTCACAAATCAAAACACTTGAAACAAAATATGATAATGATGCTGGAGATTGGTATGTAGCGTTAGGTTTTGACAACAAACGAACTATTGTTAAAATGGATTCAGTGCATGCTACTATTACAGAAATAAAGGAAATTTAATTTGATTTTTTAAATTCAACGTTTGGTGTTTCTTGATTTGGAATGGTAATCAATCCACCATCCAATAATTGCCTTACTAATTGTGTAACTTCTTTTTCTACTTGCGTTCTTTGCAAACCTGTCTGTTGTGCAAATATATCAACAAGCTCTGTTATCTTTCTTTTTCCGTTACATGATTTCCAAAATTCAACAATTGCTTGATTTACCATAAATCCTTGATTATGTTCATTTGCAAGAACTAGTGAACCATCTTCTTGTTTTATTAATGAACCAGCACCTTGAGGCATTGCAGTTTCGTAATCTATTGGCGCAGGGGTATTTCTTGTTCCCATATTTTTAAGCATAGATTTTGCTTCATCAGACATTTTATCTATAGACCAAGGTGGATCCCAGACAATATCGACTTTGACATTATTTACACCTGACACCTTTTTTGCATATCTTGTTACATCACTAACAAGAGTTTCATGCAAAGGACAGCCCTGAGTTGTCATTGTCAGTTTTATGTTAACATCATTATTATCGGAAACATCGATTCCGTAGATCAATCCCATATCAACTATATTGATTGGAATTTCCGGGTCCATGCATTGTTTTAATGAGTTTCTAATCTGTTCCGGTTTTATGGTGTTCATATTTTTAAAAAGTACCTTAAAATCAATAAAAACTTTCTATTTATTAGCTTCAAATAATTTTTTGATTGATTCTTCAAAAGGCGGTTTTGCGGTTCCGACTTCAGTTATTATTCCTGTTATCAGTTCAGGAGGGGTCATATCAAAAGCTGGATTTAATACAGTAATGTTATCGGGCGCGGTTTTCATTCCTCCTATTGATGTTAATTCATCAGCTTTTCTTTGTTCAATTATTACATCTTCAGGATTACTTTGTAGATCAAATGATGATAATGGAGCTGCAACGTAAAATGGTATGCCATGTTGTTTTGCTATTAATGCCACTTGATATGTCCCTATTTTATTAAACACATGACCAGTACGTAAAATTCTATCAGCGCCTACAATAACTTTGTTAACCAAGCCTTTTGCCATAGTATAACCAACTGCAGTATCTGGGATTAAACTGACGTCAATTCCATCATGTTGCAACTCAAAAGCTGTAAGTCGAGAACCTTGTTGGACTGGTCTGGTTTCTGTTGCAATTACTTTGATATTTTTTCCGCTTTCTTTAGTGGCACGTATTACTCCTAATGCAGTACCGTATGCTACAGTTGCCAAAGCACCTGCATTGCAATGTGTCATTACAATATCATTATTTTCAAATAGTGTTGCACCATTTTTTCCCATTTTCATATTAATTTTAATATCTTCCTCTGCCATTTGTTTTGCTGTGTTTATTACAATATCTTTAATTTCAGAAACCTCCTTACCTTGTTTTGCAACTTTCATAATTTTTTCTAATGCCCATCCTAAATTTACTGCAGTTGGTCTTGTTTCGTACAAAATTTTTTTTGCTTTTTCGAGTTCAACAAGTAACTGTTCTTTATTCTTAGCTTTACTTTGTAGTGCTACTAGTGCTAAACCAAATGCACCAGAAACACCAATTGCCGGAGCTCCACGAACTATCAATGATTTAATAGCAAAAGCAACATCTTTGTAATCAGTATATTTCACATACTCTAGTTTTAAAGGAAGTTTTGTCTGATCAATCATTATGACGGTATTATCTTTCCATTCCACAGTACGTAATGTCAAACTATTTCAAAACTTGTTATACATGCTTCTATTTTATTATAATGAGATAAAATAAAATTTGAAATTAATTATTAGATACAAGATAGAGCATGAAAATAGGATATTTCACAGTATAGATTTGTTTGGAAAATAGTTTGTGTTACCAAAAAATTTTGATATTGTAGGAGCAAGTTGAGTAATGTCAATACAATCTTGGTTTGATGATTTCATACTCATGCCAAATATTGGTAAATTATCATCGTTATCATTGTTAATTACACCGTGAGAACCTTTAATCAATGATGTATTTTGAGAAATTGTTTTCTTTATAGGATCAAAAAATAATTCTAGGGGATCATATCCTGGTTTTCTATGTATATCAACTTTAAATACGAAAGGTGGTGCATGTTTTTCATCTTTCCACCAATAATAATTAAACCAATAATTTTTTTCTGCGCATAATATTAATTCGCCACTTTTATGATGATTTATTTTCATATTTGATTTAGTGTTTTTATCTAAAATTTCTTCAATTCCTTCTGTTTTTTTAAAAACTGAAAGTATTTTTTTTTCATAGTTTGGTTTTACAAAAATATGTGCAATTTGATGATCAACCATAGCAAACGCTTTACTATATTCAAAATCTATGTAATCTTTACCATTAATTTTTCTAACTGAAAGAAATCCTTCGTCACGTAAAAGAATGTTTGGAGATAATGATTTGTTAACTTTGTTAAATCCATATTCAGAAATTATCATTAATTCATATTCATTAGCAAAGTTTTTTGAGTTTAGAAACGTTACAAAATTTCCAATAATTTCATCAAGCTCAAATAAACTTTTTTTATATTCATCACTTTGTGGACCATGTTTTTGTGCTGCATAATCTAAATGTGGCAAATATACTAAAAGCAAGTCTGGTTTATGTTTTTCAATTGTGTATTTTGCCGCACTACAAATCCATTGACTGGATTGAATTGATGTGAAAGGTCCCCAATACCATTGAAGGTTAAATTCGCCTAAATTTTCTACAATTTCTTCGTAAAAATTAGGTGGTTTTGAATAGCACCACATGATCATTTGATCGTCAAGATGAATTGGTTTTGGTGTGAGCACAAAATCAGTATTTGTGTATAATGAATTTTGCCAAAAAAGAACAGCTATTTTCAAATTTGGATTAAATGATTTCAAGATATCCCATATACGCGGTTTTTCTACCAAGCTGTTTTCTTGATTCCAAAAAGAAACTTGCATAGTATTTCTGTCATAAAATCCATTTGAAATTATTCCATGTTCTGATGGAAAATAGCCTGACAGCATAGTAGCCTGAACACTACATGTTACTGCAGGAAAAGAAGGCGTCATAGTTGTATTAAATCCGTTTTCGAAGATTGCCAATAGGTTATCGAGTTTAACAGAATTTAAGTCATTTTTAGTTAAACCAACAACATCAATTATAATTAATTTTTTCATATCTATGATGAATTATAATATTAAATTAATTTCATGGTATTTTATGTAAAATAGATTTTTTTTGAAATTAAACATGCTGGTATATAAAGCGATATTGTTATTACCGCAAATAAAATTTCAGAAATAGTTGCTATCAATGCTGCATCAAGTATGATAATGTTCAATAATTGCATTGTGACAATTTTTTTTACATCCTGATTTACTGCCTTGTTAAAAATTGCAAATGGAAGAGATGATAAAGCTATAAAAATTATGAGAAAGATCAGGTTATAGCTAACGTTATTATTAATTACAATAAGAGTCGTTAAAAGTATTGTTATAATAACAAAAATTTTGTTTAAAATTATGTGCTTTGATGATATTGATACTTCATGTTTTGCAAGTATGCCTATTCCAGCAACAAATATTGCCAAAGGAGTAGCGATCAAGGCAATTTCTTTATTTGGTAGTTCTTGTGCTGCACCTAGAAAAATATTCAAGAATCGAATTAAAGAAAGATTGAATATTCCTAGAATTGTAATGTTTTTTAATTTTGTATTATAACTGAATATTAAACCACTCATTATTAATGACAAAACTAATGCTTGTATGGAAACAAAAGAGGCAAGTAAATTTGCGATAATGAGGAAGGTAATTCCAAATAAAAGGGCGCGTTTTCGTGAGATCTTATCAGACGGCAGTGGTCTTTCAGGTCGTTCCTTTTTATCTAGCTTATAGTCAAAAAAATCATTTAGAGTAATTCCTGATAAAAACAGACATCCTGAAGTGGTTAGCAGAAAAACCAATGATATCCATTGTATAGTACTATTTTGGACAATGAAAAAACCTAAAAGAATATTTGAAAAAACTGTAAAAATTCCTGATATTCTAAATAGTTGAAAATAAGCTAGAATCATAAATTTAGAGATTGTAAGTATAGCAAAGCAGCTTTTGCTGCTTGTTCAGGATTTTCTAAGTATGGATAGAGCTCCACAGTTACATAACCTTTGTAATTAATTTCATAGAGTGCCTCTAAAATAGATTCAAAATTTATTGAACCTGTTCCAGGAATTAGGTGTTTGTGTATTTTTGATTGTGATATGTCTTCAAGATGAATGTGGCCTATGTAATCTTTCAATTCTTTTATGACAACAGAAGGGTTTTCATTTACACAAAAAAAATGTCCGATATCAAAATTTAGTCCTAGATATCTAGTTTTAAAGTGTGAAATGAAGTTTAGAAACTGCGATGAATTTTCAATTAACAAATTTGGCTCTGTCTCTATCAAAAGTTTTACATTGTTTTTTTCTGCTAGCGGAATTACTTGGTTTATTCCTTCCTCAAATAGATCCAATGCTTTCTTTTCTGATAATTCTTCTAAAGGTCCACCAGGTTCTGTTGAAACCGTTTTAACATTCAGGATCCTAGCCAAATTAATGCATTTTTTTGTATACTCAATCCTTTGTTTACGAAATTCGTTGTTAGTTTCAATCCAAGAAGGATGATGAAAATCACCTTGGGCACACATCATAAAGCCATTTAGATTAGATATTTTCATGTTATTTTTTTTCAGTATTTTTTTTATTGATTCTATTTGATTTTCTGAAAGTGGTGGAAATGCATGTGGAATATCACACATTAATTCGATTGCTGAATATCCCACTGAATGAATTGAATCTATTGCAGCTTCAATACTATAATTTCTATATGCATTAGTACTAAATGCCCATTTCATGTTATCATTCTTTTATTTTGAACCGTTTTGATTGTTTAAAGAAATTATTTGGATTGTGAAACAGAACCTTTTCTATTTCCTTTTTACTAAAACCATCTTTTTGCATTTGTAATGCAGTTTTGGGAACGCTAAGTGGGTCAGATTTTCCCCAGTCAGATGAGCTATTAATTAAAATTCTATCGGTTCCAAATTTTTTCATAATGTTTACAGCTCGTATTGGACTCATCTTAGTAAATGGATAAACAGTAATTCCTGCCATAACGTTATGAGATAATGAAAGCTCGATAGTATCTTCTGTATTATGATCTATTATTATTCTAGATTCGTTAACTTTACATTCTTTAATTAGCTCAAAGGTTTTTTTTGTTCCTTCAATCTTATTTATGTGTGGAGTATGAATAATAACTAGCATTTCAAGTTCATCTGCTAACAAAAGTTGTTTTTTTAAAACTTGTTCTTCTTCTTTTGTGATCTTATCAAATCCGATTTCTCCTACTGCTACTACACTTTCCCTTTCCAGATAGTTTCTAATTACTTCAAGCGCTTTATTTGCAAGTTGAGTATTATTAGCTTCTTTTGGATTTACAGATATGGCACAAAAATGATCTATTCCAAATTCTGAAGCACGTTTTCTTTCAAATGATATTATATGCTCCCAGTAATCAACAAGTGTCTTTGAAGACGTTCGTTCTTGTCCCAACCAAAATGAAGGTTCTACTATTGCTTTTATTCCACAAAGAGCCATTTTTTCGTAATCGTCAGTAGTACGAGAATACATGTGGATATGTGGATCAATAAACTGCAATCTAGCTAACCAATTTTTTAAGATAGAAAAATGTTCTTGTTGCTGCAAACTCAGGGTTTTTGGGGTATGTATACAATTCTCCTGTAAGGAAACCCTTGTAGTTTATAGCATTTAGAGCTCTTATAAATGCTATAAAATCTATTTCTCCATCTCCTGGAATTAAGTGATAATGTTTTTTGTTTTTACAATCACTAATATGTGTATGATAAAGTTTTTTTCCAATTTTTTTTATAACATGGGGAATGTTCTCGTCAAGTACCGCAGCATGACATAGATCAAAATTTACTCCTATATTTTTAAAATCATTTGAAATAAGCCTTAAAACATCGTTAGAGTTTTCGACTAGCAATCCAGGTTCATATTCTATTGCAATTTGCACATCATTTTTTTCTGCATAGGTTGCAATTTCTTCTAGTGAAGTGCAAAGTTTACTAAAATTTTTTGGTTTTGAATAACTAGCTTTTATTCCAGATGTAATACTTACACTTGGTGCGTTAAGCTCATGCGCAAGATCAATTACTTTTTTTGTATAATTTATCCTCCATTTTCTAAATTTGTCGTTATTATTTGATAACGATGGTTCAAATTTTTCTATGTTATGCCTTTTTTGTCTATACCATCCTTCTACTGTATTAGAGTTAAGATTTGTAATTTCAATTTCATATTTTTTTTTTGCATTTTTCAAAGTTGTAAGTGTATATTTGGTAATAGGTAAGAAAAGATGAGGTACATCTAATACAATTTCGATTCCATGATATCCAATAGTTGAAATTGATTTGATGGCATAAAGTAGTGATTTTTCAGTAAATGCATTTGTGCTAAATCCAAGTTTCATATTTGATTATTATGAAAATATTTTCAAGAGGGCATCTTTTGCATGTTTTATTTTTTCTGGAGCAATGTATGAATTTGTCTCCATAATCTTAGCAATTTCCCAAATCAGATTTTCAATAATTGCCATTTTATCATGTAGTTCTCTATCTGATGGGAACGCGTTATTGTCTGTCATTTCCTTTGTAACTGGAGGAAAGCTTAGTAAAAATCATTATATTCGTATTCATATTTCATTTGAATAATATCTTTGCTTGAACTTTCCACATTAGAAAAATATGATTCACTTAGAATGTACCAAGTTTATGATAAATGGCCAGAACTAGCGTTAAAAGCATATGAAAGTAATGTAGACGCTGTCGAATGGAAAGATATTGAACATATTGTTTTTGCAGGAATGGGCGGATCCGGTATTATTGGAGATATATTTTCTGCAATATTTTCAAAAACGGACATTCATGTTTCTATAGTAAAGGGATATCATCTTCCAAATACGGTTAACTCCAATACTTTGGTTGTAGCAACAAGCGTATCTGGTGATACTATTGAGACACTATCTGTTTTGGATTCTGCAAAAAAATTAGACACTAAAATTGTTGGCTTTTCTGGTGGAGGTAGATTAGAAGAGTTTTGTAAAAAACACAGCATTGATCATCAGAAAATTCCGTTGCTACATTCACCTAGGACGTCATTGACTGCCTATCTATACACCATATTGAACGTACTAATGCCTATTTTACCACTGACAAAGGCTGATATAACCGAGTCCATTACAAAGTTAGAGGATATAAAAAAGCAGATATCATTTTTTAATTTAACTGAATCAAACCCTTCACTTAGTTTAGCTGCGTGGATAAAAGGGATTCCGTTAATCTATTATCCATATGGTTTGCAAGCAGCTGCTATCCGATTTAAAAATTCACTACAAGAAAATGCTAAAATTCATGCAATAGCTGAAGATGTAATTGAAACCTCTCATAATGGGATAGTTTCATGGGAAAGACCTTCTGATGTGCAACCAGTTTTATTACAAGGAAGAGATGATTATGTCAAAACTAAGGAAAGGTGGGAAATTCTAAAAGAATATTTCAAAGAAAATAATATAGAGTGTAAAGAGGTTCATTCTATAACTGGAAATATTTTTTCTAAAATTATTAATCTTATTTATCTGCTGGATTATTCTACAATATATTTGGCAGTCATGTCAAAAACTGATCCTTCTCCAGTACGATCAATAGACTATGTAAAAAATAAATTAAAATAAATTAATAGAAAATATAAAATATTATTTTTGTTGTTTTATTTTCTGAAGAATTTTTGCATAATCTGAATTTATTTCTCGAATTAGATTAAGAGTATCATTATTAATTAAATCTAGATTGGGGGTTACGCAATGTCCACCTATAATACCGGGGAACATTTTTGGTCTATTTCCCAAAAATTTATGAATTTCGTCCGCAAATGACCACATTTCATCGTAATCTATACCATGCTTCTGAGCAATCATGTTGCTTATTTGTGCATAATTAATTAGCCAACCATAATATGATGTATCCACCACGATTTTAGCTAGCTCTAACGTCAATGGGTTTTTCATTTTTTTTGTTGTGATTCCTATACTTTTCATTCTTTTTTCAAAAGTTTTACTTGCCCATTTTGAATTTGGAGTCCAACTGTAAACAGAATAAAATTTTGTGTAGCGTTTTAGATCTTTAATCATTCTTTTATGAACACCCCGTGTGGCACTGTAAATTACTGGAATGGTTAATTTTTTTTGTAGTTTTTCTGTTGTACCAGGACTGACTGTACTGTGAATGATAATTGCTCGTGGTTTGTATTTCTTGTAGATATTTAGAACTATTTTAAAGAAATTTTTTGAAAAAGGAATACAAATATGAGTTAGAATTGTTGGCAAGTTCTCATATTTTTTATATTTTGCATGATCCATTAATTTTGGATCTATATCATAACCAGAGGTTGGATATCCCTTTGAAAGTATTTGTAGTATTGGACTACCAATTTCTCCTAATCCTATTACAATATCTTTACCAACCAATTGTTTTTTTCATTTTTATTCATAATATATTGTTTGTATAGCTTTGAATTTTATTCGTGTTATAACAGCAGACTTCCTATTGACTACAATGGAGTACACATTTGTACAAGTAACCATTCGAAGCCTTCTAAAAATGAAAAGTTTGGCTGACGTATACTTCTTAACATTTTATTTAATATACGACTAAACAAGTCATGTTCTAAACATGTGTTAATTTGAGTTTGCTCATTTGTTATAACATTGTTAAAAGTTGTTTCAAAAGGATAAGCATTAAGGAAGTTTACTCCTGATAAGTTTGATTCTGTAAAATTTGAATAGCTTATCTTTGAATTGCGAAGATCCGCATTGTTCATGCTTGAACTAATAAACCTTGAATCATAAAGATCAGAACTAACCATGTTTGCTCCTTCTAAATTAGTATGATTGAATAATGTTTTCCAAACTATTGCATTTCTAAGATCGCTATTTGATAAATCTACATTTTCAAATATAGCCAATTGCAGATTGCTGTGTGATAATTTGGCATTTGATAGGTTTACATTTTTAAAAAAAGCCGATTTTAGATTCGTGTTTGTAAATATAATGTTTGACAAATCTATATTTTCAAAATAGGCTCTTTCTAAATTTGCATGTTCAAATGTAGTATTTGATATTTTAGCGCCCTTAAAATTAACTACTTTTAGATTTGCATTTGTTGCTTTAATATCTTGTAGGATGGTTCCTTCTAGAATTACAGAACCCAAATCAGCACCAGAAATATCAACATTAGTTAGTTTTGCATTTTTCAGATTAGCACTTGAGAGAATAGCATTTTGTAATTTGACATTATCTAGTTTGATATTTTGAAGATTTGTAAAAGAGAGATCAGCTGATGATAGATTCTGATCTTGAAATTCTAAATTTGATAGATCACAGCCAGACAAGTTTATACCAATTTGTAGTTCGTTGTCACAAAGTGATTTTTCTGAATCAAAGTACTGTGTAGGAGCAATTCTGTATATTGTTCCATCACCAATAGATACAATATAGATCAGATCATCTGGACCTTCTTTGATATCAGTAATACCAGCAAATCCAGTTCCAAATATTATTTCTGTAGGTCTATCATCTTTATTTAAAACTAAATCAATAAGTGAAGGATCTTCAAAAATAAAACCTGTACGATTGTTATTTAATTTAAACTCGTATAGTATTCCATTATGAAAGTCACCAACAAACAATGAATTATGATATTTTTTGAAAAGATCTGATTGAGTAAATAATAAGGCAGTAACTCCTATCGGCCTTTCCCAACTAAATTTTGGATCACTGTACACATAATGTTCAAAGATTGGGAGATTTTGTATGTCAGATATCGTAGTTGGTCCTTGAATTCTAGCCCATCCACTGTTAAATTTTGGAAATACAAGATTTATTTCATCATGATGATCTGGACCGTTTTCAGTATCCCATAGATAGTTTGTAACTGGATCAATTGCCAATCCAAAGCTATTTCTAATTCCAATGGCATAATATGGATCATCTGATTCAAGAGGAAAAATAACGCTTGTATCATCTGGTTCTTCAGTTTGATAATTTTGTAAAATCCCCTTACGATTGTCTAAATCACCAATAACTGCATATACATCCCCCGATGGAAGAGCTATCATTACTCCGGAATTGTGCATCCCATCACCACCATGAATTACTTTTAACAGAAGAGGTTCAACTAGGCGATTTCCGTCCCATCTGTATTTATAAAACCAGTTTGAAACTTTATTTTCAGAATCTCGGGTGGTAAAGTGTAGATAAATATCGTTATTTTTTGCTAATATCCCAAGCAAACCTTCTTCTATGGTACTACTTACTTGTAAAGTTAAGACAGGGTCAGGCTGTAATTTCCCATCTCTTACAAGTCTGACATTGCCTAAGTTTTTTTCTAGAACTAGAATATCATCTCCTACAAATGCCATAGTTGTAGGCCAGCTAAGGCCTGAAACATATGGTTCTATAGTTAATGACTTGTCCCTTAACACTATACTTGTAGATTTAGATTCAAAAAGAACTTCTGAACTTGTATCATTTTGTTGTCCTGAAATGGGAAGAACAACAAGTGTAGGTAGAATTAATAGAATTAATAACTTAGTTTCTAATTTTTGCAACACAATAATAGGCTATACAGTTCTTATTTATACATCTGTAAAAAATACCATAGAATTAGATACTTGTATCTTTTGAACCACTTCTGAGAATCATTGATATAATATTAATATTCAGTTTAAAAGGTAAATTCGTTATGCTTTTGACTTTTCTTCAATCAGCAGCTGTAATAATACAACATGAAAACGTAAAAATTCTTTGCGATCCATGGTTAGTGGATGGAGAATATTTTGGTTCGTGGGCACAATATCCTCCTTATGATTTTAAACCTCAGAAGTTTGATGATGTTGATTATATTTATCTAAGTCATATTCATCCAGATCATGCTAGTCCAAAAACTTTATCACAACTCAACAAAAATATCCCTGTGTTAATTCATAAGTTTCCAAAAAAATTCTTCAAAAATAACATAGAGAGTTTAGGATTTAAAGTAATTGAACTTGAAAATAATGTTAGAACCCATTTGAAAAATAATCTTTACATAAATATTGTCGCAGCTGATTTTTGTGATCCCGAGATTTGTGGTAGATATTTTGGTTGCCATTTTCTTCAAAAAAAAATGGGAACTAATCAAATAGATACAATGTGTGTTATTGATAATCAGA
>Ga0194126_10009694_pt1 | contig 12784 bp, 16 predicted proteins | sample TA2KigC150mmetaG_FD_148641 | JGI IMG/M metagenome (GOLD analysis project Ga0194126, IMG submission 148641) | Freshwater microbial communities from Lake Tanganyika, Tanzania - TA2015035 Kigoma Deep Cast 150m | ecosystem: Environmental > Aquatic > Freshwater > Lake | place: Tanzania: Lake...
TTATCATGCGGCGGTAAATTTGATTTGGCCATCTGCCAAACAATGGCTAAACCTTCAGACCAATTTAAATCATGGGAGACTTTTTTTAAAAATTCCTCTCGGAAAAAATCAATCTTTTTTAAATCATCGGGAGAAATTTTTTCTCTTGGTTTTTTAGTCTGCCACTCTTTCAAAAGATTAACCAATTTCTGATAAGCAACTTGAGACGCTTTCAGGGCCTCCCAGGTAAAATTTAAACCGGCTCGATAATGAGAAGTTAAAACCATCAAACGAAAAGCCATCGGATCAAAACCTTTTTCAACTAAATCAGTCACCAAGATATTATTGCCTTTGCTTTTACTCATCTTTTCATTGTCAAAAACCAGCCAGCCGTTGTGAAGCCAATAATTAACCACCGGGTGACCAAAAGCACCATAGGCTTGAGCCATTTCATTGGTATGATGAATGGGAATATGTTCCTTACCGCCGGTATGGATATCAAACCTTTCCCCTAAATATTTGGTGGACATGGCCGTACATTCCAGATGCCAGCCAGGAAAACCTCGGCCCCAAGGACTCTCCCACTGCATCACGTGTTGAGGTTGATTCGTCACCCATAAAAGAAAGTCCCAGGGGTTTTTCTTCTCCGGATCAACTTCAACTCTTGAGCCAGGTCTTTGTTTTTTTAAGTCTAATTTGGCAAACTGAGCATAATCAGCGAACTTTGACGTGTCAAAAACCAAACCGGTTTTAGTTTTATAGGTAAAACCCCTTTTTTCAATTTTCTTAATCAAATCAATCTGTTCTTGGATGTGTTCGGTGGCGCGACACAAAACATCCGGCTTTTGAATATTTAAAAGGGCCAAACTTTGTTCAAACTGCTTGATGTACTTCTCGGCAATCTGCCAAACAGTCAAGCCTTCACGCTGAGCTCCCTTTTCCATTTTGTCCTGACCGGTGTCTTCATCAGAAGTCATGTGCCCGACATCAGTAATATTCATCACCCATTTGACCTGAAAACCCAAATATTTAAAGAGTCTGACTAAGGTGTCCCACTGAAGATAAGCATACATATGACCTAGATGTTGATTCCAGTAAACCGTGGGACCACAAGAGTAAATCCCGACAAAACCAGGTTTTAAAGGCTTAAATTCTTCAATTTTTCGACTCGCGGTGTTGTAAAGCTTAATCATCCACCCGTCCTCCGACCAGCTGTTTCTGGTTGAGCCTGTTGTTGAGCGGTTTTAATCCGTCGGCCCCAAAAAGGCAGACCTTTTTTGGGCTTAGTGGCAACCTCTGGAACTTGAGCTCTTTTCATTTGTTCTTCTTGAACTTCCTTTTGTTTTTCTTCACTTTCCCCCTGTTGATATCTCTGTCTTACCTCTTGCTCTCTTTTTTCTCCTAAGGCTTTTACTTCTTGCTCAATTTCTTGAATTCTTTTTTGAGCCCACGCTGTTTTTTCGGCTTTTAACTGAGCTAATTCTAAATCTTGTTGTCGGGTAGCCGTTTGATCTTCCTCCGCCCCCTGGAAGACATTTTCCTTTTTCTCCTTGAGGGGCATTTCTCCAGAATATTGCCGTAATTGCTGAAGGGTTTGTGGGCTTGGTTTTTTAGTCTTAACCATTAGTTTAAATATAGCACGCCTAGCTAAACTTGACAAATTAATCTTTTTATAAGAAAATATAAACCCTATTAATAAGAAAGATCTTTATATTTCATAGAACTTTTAAATCCGAATAACCCCTAGGAAAGAAAAAGACCTCTTAGAAGAAATGTGGTAAAAACATAAACCCTCAGGAGGAAGAGAAATGGATCAAGAGTTAAGTAATCTTATAGTAAGCGTTAAGAATGATGAAATCAAAGACGAGGAGCTCAAAAAACTGGCTCTAATTGCCGAAGCCCGTGGCGGAAAATGCCCGCGATGTGGCGGCAAACATGAAATCGTCGTTGGTTTATTAAAAAACTTAAAAATTTTGACTTGTAAGTACTGCGAGTCAGAGAGGAGGGAGCACGGAATCTCTGCGAATGAGTTAAGAAAAGAACAGCTGAATTCCAAAGTAACTCTTGGAACAATTCCGCAAGGATTTGTTTCAATTTAAATAAAAAGAGGTTTCATTTATCCTGGGGGGATAATATAGAAAAAGGGAGTAAAAAACGCGACCACAACTTTTATCATTACTCAAGCAATTGAGTAAAAAAGTTCGTGTTAATATCTCCCTTTTATTTTTGCCTAAAATTCTCTTCTTCCTTCCAAAGCCCTGGCTAAAGTAATCTCATCAGCATATTCTAAATCAGCTCCTGTCGGTAAACCCTGACCCAAACGGGTAATCTTTAATTTAAAATCTTTGTTTTTTAATTGCTTTTGGATATACATGGCGGTCGCCTCTCCTTCCATATTGGGATTAACCGCTAAAATAATCTCTTCAATCGATTGGACGCTGTTTTTAATTCTTTCTAGTAATTGGGCGATAAAAAGTTCATCCGGACCAATGTTATTCAAGGGAGAGATGGCTCCGTGTAAAACATGGTAAACGCCTCTAAAACTACCAGCCTTTTCCAAGGCCAGGACATCAATCGGCTGTTCAACCACACAGATGACTGATTTGTCCCGGTTTTGGTCAGCACAAATCGGACAGGGATCACTCTCGGCAATATTAAAACACAACGAACACAAAACGGTGTCTTTTTTTAAATTTTGCGCTCCTTGAGCTAACTCATCTAATTGCTCTTGGGGTACATGAAGAAGATAAAAAACCAACCTTTGGGCGGTTTTTGGACCAATGCCCGGTAATTTTTCAAAAGCTTCAATGAGGGAACGGACTGAGCGAGGAAGAGTCATTACCAAGATTTTATCACGTTGCTTACCTTCCCAACAATCCAGAAAGACCGCCGGACATACTTTGCACTTTCCTGGCAGCCACTTCTTGAGAGCGTTTTAGGGCTTTGTTTAAAACCTCAATGAGGCGCGGCTGAGCCTCACCTTGAATTTCTAACTCTTGAACTTTTTGGTCACCGGAAACCACAACTTTAATTTCCCCTTCCAAGACTTCCACTTTTTCCGCTGCCAACTCCCGTTGAATCCGCAAGGCCTCATCGCGCATCTTTTTTAACTCCCCCAATTGTTTAAATTTATCAAACATCTAAAAAATCCTTAATCGACCAGTTTGCCGTTAAAAATTTCACTGGCAACTTCAATGATATCATGATCTTCTACTTCTTTCACCGGCTGTTTTTCCTTCTCCCCTAAAACACACTTCAATTTTATCGGTTTCCCTAAAATTTGGCTGGCAACCTCCTCGACAATCAAACGGCACTTTTCCGTATCTAAACGTTCTTTATGGAAACGATAAAAAACCTCCAAAATCAAAAACCCGTTATCAAGCTTTAACGGCCGGGAGGCTCTTAATAAGGCCTCAACCGAATGATTTAACGGCCGGACTCCCTGAAGTAAATCACTCCAATGATCGACAATCATCTGTAAGCCCTTCCCTTTCACTGAACTTTCTTTGTCAGGATTTTGTTTAACGGAATCCTTTGAGGCAATCTTTGCTCTCACTTGATCTTGATGAGCTTGTTCAGCATCAACTGATTCCTCTGATTGGCTTTCCTTACTTGAACACCATTCAATGATGGCCAATTCCAGTGGCAGTTGGGGGATGGAAGTATTTTTCATTTCCAAGGCCGCCTGAGAAAACAGGGCTAATAATTTTCTGACATCAGTCTGAGTTAAAGAAGGAGGGATTGAGACTAATTCACTATTTTCTGTTTCCAAACCCACCATTTTCAACAAAACCACCCTTAGGCTTTCTAAAAAATTTTGCAAATAAACGTCTAAATCGGCCCCAAGATTAACGATCCGATCTACCTCAAGTAAAGCCTTTTTAACCTCCCTTTCAGACAGGGCCGCTAAAAGCTTCTCTGGTTTTAACTCTTCGATTTGCCCTAAAAGCTTTTGCGTTTCTTTGAGGGCGATCTTTTGACTCCCTGAGGAAAGTTGATCAAGAATTTTTTGCGCATCTCGAAAACTGCCATCAGCCTGAGGGGCGATGGCTTCCAAAACTCCCTTTTCCAAAGAAAGCTTTTCGCCCTTAACCACCCGTGTCAATGAGTGGATCAACTCGGCTTGAGTAGAGCGACGAAATTTAATCTGTAAACATCGGGAGATGATGGTTTTGGGCAACTTTTGCGGTTCGGTGGTGCAAAGAATAAAAAAGGCATGAGCTGGTGGTTCTTCTAAGGTCTTTAAAAGGGCATTAAAGGCTTCCGTCGTTAGCATATGAACCTCATCAATAATATAAACCTTGTAGGGGCATTTGGCCGGGGAAAGCTTGATTTTCTCTCTTAGATTACGGATATCGTCAATGCCCCGGTTGGAAGCGGCGTCAATCTCGATCAAATCCAAAGAACTGCCGGTGGTTATCTCCTGACAAATCTCACAGCGATTACAAGGTTCACCACTATCTTTTTTATGAGGGCAGTTGAGGGTCTTGGCGACAATTCTGGCGGCAGAGGTTTTCCCCGTACCTTTGGGTCCGGAAAATAAAAAGGCGTGGGGAATTTTTTTGGATTTTAAAATTTTTTGAAGACTCTCGCGAACATCATCCAAGTCAAGTTCACTTACTTTTTGCGGCCGATATTTCAGATAGTAAGTTTTTAATTCCATGATTAAGCAAAAATTTAATCGTTAAGTTTTTTTCTTTGGCCACCAAAGGACAGATAACAATATCACCGAGCCAAAAATTTTTTTCAGGGGTTGCCTGCCCTTGAAAAAAAGTCAACACACTTGTGGGGTAATCAATTTGCCGATATTTTTTGTTTAAAGCCTTCATTTTCTGCGGCTCAACAAAAAACAAACTCACCTCCCCATTTTGGAAACCGTGTTTTTTTAAAGAGTCTTGGGTCCAGGAAATAATCTTTTGCTGATCAAGCCCGAATCTCTTGGCTGCTTTTATTAAAATCGAAATCATTTGAAGCTGTCAACTAGAATTTATCTGATATAAACTAGATCATTTTTTTCACAACCGCGGCAACTTTAGCCCCATCTATCCGACCTTTTACCTTGTTCATCACCAACCCCATGACCTTCCCAAAATCAGCCGGGCCAGTGGCCTGACTCTCATCAATGGCCTCTTTGACCAATTTCTCTAACTCTTTTGTCGTCATTTCCTGAGGAAGATATTTACTCAATATCTCTGCCTCTTGCTTTTCCTTCTGGACTAAATCATCACGCCCGCCTTTTTGGTAGGCTTCCATTGCCTCCTGTCTTTGTTTTACTCCGTGACGGATAACCGCCACGATATCCTCGTCAGTTAAATCTGCTTGTTTTTCGATCTGACGATTGTGAATTTCCGACAATAACAAGCGCAGCGTAGAAACCCTAATTTCATCTTTGTCTTTCAACGCTGAGGATAAATCAGACTGGATTTGGGTCAATAACATTTTTAAATTTTTTATCTTCTTTTACGAGTCCGGCGAATCGCGGCCAATTTTTCCTTTTTTCTCACCGAAGGTGGCTTGTAAAATTCTCTTTCTTTTAATTCATTTAAAAGCTGCTCTGAAATAATTTTTTTTCGGAATTTGGCAATGAGTTTTTCTTCGGTATCGCCTGGGCCCTTACGAACAACAGTGGCCATTCTAACACGCACACCCCCTTTCCTGACTCTTCCAACCGCCTAAAAGATGAAGATGTAAATGAGGGATGACCTGTCCGGCTCCCTCACCGCAGTTAAGACAAACTTGGTAGCCGGTCTTATCAATCCCCTCTCTTTTGGCAATCTTTTTGGCGGCTAAAAGCAATTCTCCCATTAAATCTTTCTCATTATCGCCTACTTCTTGTAACTTTTCAATATGTTTTTTAGGGACAATTAAAATATGGACTGGGGCCTTGGGATTAATATCACGAAAGGCAACCATCTCCTCATCCTGATAAAGAAATTCCGTTGGGATTTCTCCTTTGATAATCTTGCAAAAGATACATTCAACCATTTTTTAGAATCTCCATGATTTTTTCTAAACTTAATTTGGTTGGCTTCATGGGTTTCGTGCGTGACTCATTTAACAATATTTTGTGTGACGAATGCAAAAACCATTCTCCCTGGGAGTCATTTTTCTTTAACCAATCATAGGCTTTTTCTAAATCAACCTTGGAAGAAGGTAAGGCATAAATCCTCACTCCACCTTCTTGAGGATCCTTTTTAACCACCAAACAATAACCCTTTTTTTCTCCCTCCAGCAACACGGCCTCATTACCGGTTACCAAAGCCAAGGCTTGACCCCAAGGAGTCTCAAAAACGAATCCTTGTTTTATCTCTTCCTGGGCTTTCAAACGGCTTTTAAGAATATGGAAGATGGCCTCTAGTGATTTTAGTCCATACGCCATGGTCTCCGTATCACTGGCATTTAAACCCCGCAAACCCCAAAAAAGATTATGTAAATAAAAATCATACCTGGCCTTTTCAATCTCCGGCCAGTCTAAATCACGAGCGTTATCAACTTCGTTAACCACCTCAACCATCATCTCCAAAACCTGCTTATCCAACGGACTTAATTGTTCTGATTTTCTGACTTTTAAAAGATAAGCCAAGCTCAGTTTCGCTGCCGAAGTAAAATCACTGGTTTGATGATGATCCAGTTTTCCTAAGCCAACATCAACATGAAGAACTTCAGGATCGCTGTCCACCGGTTGATGATTGAAGGTACTTTCAGCTGGACAAAATTCAATCTTTGCTTTCTCCCAACCAAGCAAAAATCTTTGAAGCATCCAAACAGAAAAAATGGCGTCCAAATCAGGGTTGATATGAGTAACCAGTGTTTTCACCTTTTAAGTCTTTTCACCACCTCTTGGGAAGTTAAAAGCTCAGTTTTTTCTGAGTCACGATTTTTCCATTCAATCTTATCGCCAGTTTTATCGGAAACAACCAACCGTACTGGAATACCGACTAAATCGGCGTCAGCAAATTTCACCCCAGGGGAAACTCCTTCTCGCTCATCATAGAGAATATCAATACCATTTTCCTTCAGTGTCTCATAAATCTTCAACGCCGCCTTGTTTATTTGCTTTCCATTCGAAATTTCCACTAAATGGACATCAAAAGGGGCTACAGATTTCGGCCATAAAATCCCCTTTTCATCATGATGAGCTTCAACAATCGTCGCCATCAATCGGCCCAAGCCAATCCCATAACAACCCATCCAAATTAATTTCTTTTGGTTATCTTTATCAACAAAGTAAGCGCCCATACTTTGGGAATATTTGGTTCCCAGCTTAAAAACATGACCGTTTTCAACGGCTTGACCACTTTTTAAAGACTGTGAACAGGAAGGGCATTGGCTAAGTTTTTCCTTGCTGGTGGCAAAATCACACTTGGGGCAAAAAAGAATTTTATCCTCTCCGGTTGAACAAAGCATCATAAACTCATGGGAAACATCACCACCAATTGAACCTGAAGAGGCTTCAACAACTTTAACGACGAAACCACAACGAGTAAAAATCTTTTTGTAAGCTTGCAATACTTTTTGATAATAATCATTTAAATCCTCCTCGGTGGTATGGAAGGAATATAAATCCTTCATCACAAATTCTCTGACTCTCAAAAGACCGCTGGTGGAACGAATCTCGTTGCGGAACTTATTTTGGATTTGGTAAAGATATAAAGGTAGATCTTGATAGGACTTCACCATCCGTCTGACCAAGTCGGTGATGACTTCTTCATGAGTTGAACCTAAGGCATATTCCTTTTGATGCTGGTCTTTTAAGACAAAAAGGGGTGGATCCATCTTCTCCCAACGATCGGTTTCCTGCCATAAAGATTTGGGTTGAAGGGTGGGAAGAAAAACTTCCTGGCCTCCAACGGCATTCATTTCTTCCCGAATAATCTCCTCAATCTTTTGATGAACCCGCCAACCTAGAGGCAAAAACGAATAAATCCCCGCTGCTAACTGATCAATAAAACCACCTTTGACCAGATATTGGTGAGAAATGGCTTCGGCTCCCTTGGGAGCTTTGCTCAAACTTTTGCCGAAAAGTTCTGAATACTTCATTGTCTTGATTATAACATTAAAAAGGCCAAATTTTTTGCCAGAATTGATTGAAATTCTCCCAACCCAAAAGTCTTTTAAGGTCATTTAAGGTCAGTAAAAAAATCAGGCAAAGTAAAAGGGCCATCCCGGCGGTGTTAACCCATCTTTCAATCGCTGGCTTGGGCTTCCGCCTGGCTACGACTTCATAGATAATAAAGACTAAGCGGCCGCCATCCAAAGCGGGAAAGGGCAAAATGTTGATGACCGCCAGATTGATGGATAAAAAACCCGCGAACTGCAAAACATTTAAAAAGCCTGATTTGGCCACCATGCCGGTAATCTGAAAAATACCAACTGGGCCAGCCACATCTTTGGGCACAACTCCTTGGGTAAACAAATCAGCCATCATTTTCCCCAAACCCTTGACGATTAAAACCAGCCAGGCCACCGCCTCTTTAGTTCCCTCGATGGTGCTGCGAACAGGCATCTGCCAGAAAGGATATTTCTTCATCTCCACATTGGCAATCAAAACCCCCAAGGGCCCTTCACCTTCAGGGGGTTCACGCCGGGGATTGAGAGTCAAAAACAACTCTTCGTCTTGACGTTTAACGCCCAAATTAACGGTTTGACCTTTTTTCTCATCAATTTTTTTAATAAAAACATCGGTTTCCGTCAAAACCTCATCATCAATTTTGAAAATAATATCCTGGCTTTTTAAACCGGCCTTGGCGGCCGGTGAGTTGGGAAAAACTTCCACCACTTTAATCTGATCGGTCTTGGTTGGAATGCCTAAATAAGAGTAGACTACGGAAAAAATTAAAACGGCTAACAAAAAATTAGACAAAACACCAGCGGTGATAACCGTGGCCCTGGCTTTTTTCGACTTCTGCCAAAAGGCTCCCTTTTTATCCTTTAACTTTTGGCTCTCTTCTAAGTCTTCCCCGTAGAGCCTGACAAAACCGCCAAAAGGCAACCAGTTGACAGAGTAAATTGTTCCGCCAATCTTTTTTCCCCAAGCCCGGGGGGGAAACCCCAAACCAAACTCTTCAACCTTAATGCCAGCTTTTTTGGCAGCCAAAAAATGGCCCAACTCATGAACCAAAATTAAAACTGACAAAACAACTAAGGCGGTTAAGATGGTGATGAACATTATTTTTTAAAGACTTAACAATTCCGACTCTTTTTGTTGACCCATTTGCTCAATTTTTAAATTGAATTCATCGGTCATCTTTTGCAGTTCTTGCTGGAGACGAAACTTCTCATCTTCACCTAACTGTTTTTCGCCGAAAGCTTTGTTGATGATCTCCATAGCCTCATGACGAATTTGTCTGACCATGACCCGACCGGCTTCTAGCTTTTGGTGAAGGAGTTTAATAAATTCTTGGCGTCTTTCTTGGGTTAAGGGCGGAATCTGAACCCGAATAAGGTTTTCTTCACTTTTGATAGAAAAACCCAAATCACGGTCCAAAGTTAAACTGCGTTCAATGTTTTTGAGAATCGTTTGATCAAAAGGGGCCACCAACAGCTCTGCAGGACCAGAGGTGGTAATCGTCGCCAGCTCAACTAAAGGCATTTTCGTTTCGTAAGCCTCAATAATGATCTTTTCAATTAAGGCTGGATTAGCCTGGCCAGTTCTTAGACTGCCTAAATCATCAGCCAAAACCTGAAGCGCTTTGGCCATTTTTTCGCGGGTATCGGCTAAACTGATCATCATTCCCCCAATTGAAACCGAGCCAGGCGGTTAACCTTAATATTTTCGCCAGTTTTCCCCATAACTTCTTTGACTAAATCCCCAATGGTTTTTTTCTCATCTCTAATCCAAGGCTGCTTTAAAAGAGCGGCTGGGTTTTGAGGCTTCATAGCCGCCACCTGCATACTCAGCTCATGGGCTAAATCTTTAAATTCTTTCGTCCGAGCGACAAAGTCCGTTTCACAACAAAGTTCCACGATGGCGACAATTTTGCCTTCACCATGGGTATAAGCTTCGACCAAACCACAGGCTGTTTCTCGTTCGGTCCGCTTCTCAGCCTTTTTCAAAAACTTCTTTTTTAAACAAGCTTCCGCTTTTGCCAAATCACCACCAGCCTCCTCCAGGGCTTGACGACAATCCATCACGCCTGCCTTGGTTTTCAAGCGTAATTTTTTAATTTGATCTAAAGAGTTCTTCATGCTTTATGCTTTTATTTGAGTGTTAGCGAAAACAAGCTCTTAGCTTATCTTATCACCTTGAGAGGTTTTTGTTTTCTCCCAAATTTCCTGACCTTGAGCCGCGGCCTGAGCGATAACTCCGACAATCATTTTAATAGAACCCACGGCGTCATCATTAGCCGGAATGATCCAATCAACCAAGTCAGGTTCGCTGTTGGAATCAACCATGGCGACAACCTTAACCCCCTTTCGGGCGGCTTCTTTGAGCGCCGTGTGTTCTTTTTTAACATCAACCACAAAAATAGCGGCCGGTAATTCGCTCAAGTCAGCCAAACCCCCAAAAAATCTTTCCAAACGGGCAATTTCCCGATCAATTAAAATATTTTCCTTTTTGGTATATTTTTTCAACTCACCTTGAGCCTTTTGTTCTTTTAAATCATGGAGTTTTTGGATAGATTTTTTCAAATTATCCCAATTGGTAATCGTCCCTCCCAGCCAGCGCTCATCAATAAAGGGCATCTTGGCTTTTTGGGCTTCTTCGCGGATAATGGCCTTCGCTTGACGCTTGGTCCCCACAAAGATAATCTTCCCACCTTGAGAGGTTATTTCCTTGACAAAATGAGCGGCCTTTTCCAAACACTCTTTGGTTTTGGCCAAGTCAAAGATATGAACGCCGTCACGAACCCCATACAAAAAAGGGGCCATTTTCGGATTCCACCTTTGCGACTGATGCCCAAAATGAGAACCGGCATCCAAAAGGTCCTTGAGCTCAATTTTAATCTCTGTTTTGCTTTTAGCCATCAGAATAAAAAGTTTTTCTTAAGCCGCCATCGACAAGAAGTTATCAGAAAAACTAATGTCGATGTGTGTGATCACTTATTTTAGCACAAGTTCAATTATTCTTCAATCCTAAATTAAATTCTTTCTTTCCACCTAGAAGGTTTTAACTCTTTACTAATCTCCGCCATAAAAATCTGTGTCCAAAACTCAGGAACTACCTCCCCTTTTTTAACCCAATCTTGATATTCTTTTAAGCTCATCATTTTCCCCTCGATGCTTTCTCCTTCCCTAATTTTCACCACTAGATTTGGATCCCGCAAGTTAACCTCACAAGCTAAACCTAAATGAACCCCTCCGACTTCATCGGTCTCATATTTTATCAAACCAGAGATATAGATATCAGCCAAGTTAGCAAAGCTCTTTTCGGTAACTTTGCCTTCATTATTTCTTAAGTTTATTCTCAACCCATTTTTCTTAAAAATTACCTCCTCGTCTAACTCACGATATAAAGAATCAATAAGAGTATTATCAAAAGGCTCAATATGACCACCGACACCCACTGAAATTTTTGACTGTAATCTTTTTTCCTTATATTGAGATTTTTCCCCACCACGCTGGTAAACAAAAAAATTATCACCCTGGCGAATCAAGCCATAAAAGATAATCTGCTGCCATTCGGGTTTATCTTCAATGCCCAAAGAACCATATCTTTCCTTAAATTGTTTATTTTCTTCAACGATTTTTAAAAATTCATTGACCTCCTCGGGTTTTAACTTCACAAAACCATAAAGCTTCCCTTCAGAATTAAGAGGGATTCTCGACCAAAAATCAGTTTTCTCAAGAATTTCTTTTTTAACGACTAAGCATTGCGACATCTTTTATTTTGGCTTTCGCCAAGAAGCCCATTGACATTTGGGATAGTTTGAACAGCCGTAAAATTGTTTGCCTTTTTTGGTTTTTTTAACCACCACTTTGGCTCCACAACGAGGGCAAACAAAACCTTCTAGGGTTTGAACATAAGGAGCGGCATAATCACAATCCGGAAAGCGGGAGCAGGACAAAAACTTGCCAAAGCGACCAACGCGAATAACCAACTGGCCCTGTTGGCATTGAGGACATTTTTCTCCCGTGGCTTCAGTTGGCACCGAAACTCGCTCGGCTACTTCGCCCACGGCGGAGAGCTTTTTTTCAAAAGGCTGGTAAAAATCATTTAAAACCGTCTTCCATTGGCATTTCCCTCGGGCAATATCATCCAGTTCATCTTCCATCTTGGCCGTAAACTGATAGTCAAAAACATCGGGAAAATAATCAACCAAAAAATCATTGACCGTCACTCCTAAGGGCGTCGGCTTAAACTTTTCTTCTTGCTTTTCTACGTACTGACGGTCTTGAATGGTGGAAACAATTGGCGCATAAGTTGAGGGCCGGCCAATGCCTTTTTCCTCCAAAGCCTTGATTAAACTCGCTTCGGTATAACGAGGCGGCGGTTGAGTAAATTTCTGTTCGGGTTTAATTTTCAGCAAATCCAGATCATCCCCGGTTTTAACCTCAGGCAGCATCTCTTCCTCACCAGAGCCATTGGTTTGTTCCTCACTTTTTTTCTCATATAGGGTCAGCCAGCTGGGAAATTTAATCACCCTGCCTTCAGCCAGTAAAGTATAAAGGTTTTTTTCTCCCGCCGCCTGAATTTCAATTTTGGTCTGGTCCCAGACAGCTGGAAGCATCTGGCAGGCCAGCGTTCTTTTCCAAATCAGTTCATATAAGCGCTGTTCATCCCGACTGGCTGTCGTTAAAGCCATTGGTTTTAAGCCAACGTCAGTCGGCCGAATGGCCTCATGAGCCTCCTGGGCCACTTTTG
>Ga0194126_10009697_pt1 | contig 12782 bp, 26 predicted proteins | sample TA2KigC150mmetaG_FD_148641 | JGI IMG/M metagenome (GOLD analysis project Ga0194126, IMG submission 148641) | Freshwater microbial communities from Lake Tanganyika, Tanzania - TA2015035 Kigoma Deep Cast 150m | ecosystem: Environmental > Aquatic > Freshwater > Lake | place: Tanzania: Lake...
AAGGGGCACTGGGGAGCATGGGCCTCGGCCAAGGAGCGGCATACCACGCGCGTGGCGTGGGCCTGCCGGGCGGCCAGGTGTGCCCCCGTGGAGGTGCCCGTGGACATCACCTTCGTCTGGATGGGCACCCGCAGGCCCGACCCCGACAACCAAGGGTTCGGGCAGAAGTTCATCTTGGACGGCATGGTGCTGGCCAAGGTGCTCCCCAAAGACACGCAAGCGTGGATCCGGGGGCTGCGCCACCTATACCCTGGACCCGATGGCAAGGGGTTGCGGGTGCTGGTCGTCTGGGAGCCGACGCGCATACAAGAAGCGTTGGAGGAGGTGTTGATGCGATGCGGATTGCCTACCAGGTGCGGCGAGACGTCGCCCGATGCAAGGGGCACCGCCGCTGCGAGCGCAAGCGCGGACGCATAGTGATCCGAGCCCCGCTGTCTTGCTGGGGAGATACGTGGGTGCACGCGCGCGTCCGGGAGTTGGTAGCGGAGCTGCACCCCGGATGGCTGCTGGACGGATACGCCCTGGTGAGGGGCAGAGACCGAAGGAGGCCGCTTTGGCGAAATGCGTGACGCACAAGGAGTACCGCTTGCTTGGAGGGCCGATAGAGAAGGTCCAGGTCGCCGTACAGGAGCACCTGAATGCCGGGTGGACCCTGGTCGGAGGGCCGGCCGTTAGTGGCGACCAACGGTACGCGGAGCCCTTCGTGGTGCAGGCCGTGCTCAAGGAAGAGGGCCTTGTGGTAGGATTCCCAACGCGCACAGTGAAAGGGGGCAGCGATGCCAATGGACAGTGAGCAGACCCGGCTCAACCAAGTCCTGACCGGACGGTACGGGCTACGACCGGGATTCCGCCGCCGGTTCGTCCTTCAGGTTGAGGTCGAGCACGTGATCAAGAGCGGAACGGAGATCATAGACCAGCGGCGGATCTGGCTGGATGCGAGGCCGGCTGACATGCTGACGCTGGGCATCCCGCTGCTCTTCCAGGGGGACACAGCAAAGGAGGCGCGATGAGCATAGTGCCCACCACGTACATCGACTGGCACTGCGCAGCTTGCGGCCACGAGCACGAGGCCCGCGCCTACGGCGGCCCCATCCCGGTGACGTGCCCGCAGTGCGGCGTCACCAACAAGGCCCGACGGGGCTACCCCATCTTGCCCACCAACGAGGCATGGTGCGATGACAGGCCTCGCCAGTACAGCATCAGTTTCGGCGGCGAGAAGGAGATCCAGGTCTACCTGCGCGCGGCCACCGGCGAGAAGATTGGGCACACCATGAACCCCGATTGGGTGCCTGACTGCGGCGACGACCCTATCGCCGTCGCACGGGCCGTCCTCGCCATCTGCAAGGACCGGTACATCTACTGTGGCTCCACGCCGCACGTCGAGAAGGTGTTGGCTGCGATGGAGGCGTGCCAGGAGCTGTCTGAGGCCAACCGCCGGGCGAACCGGATCCACGAACTGCGGCGGCAGATCGTGTTGGGACTGGCGGAGTACGAGGATCTGGTCGCTGAACCCGAGGAGGAGGAGCGATGAGCGCGCAATCCCGCACCACCAGTGCGAGCCCCAGCACCACCGGCGAGCCGTACCATGCGGATGGCCGGTACGTCTGCCTGCCGGGAGGCACCACTCTCTGCGAATGTCACTCTCCCGACCCCCACCCGGGCCGCGAAGAGCGTGAGGCGCGGCGTACGGCTCGCCAACTGGCCAGCATCCTCAACCGGGCCTACGAGAGGCACGAAGCAATCCGGCGTGAGGTTCAGGAGTTGCTCCGGGGCCAGCTCGCGGACCCCGAGCGCAGGCACCGGGAGGGCGCGCTGTGACCTCGGACGCCCGGAGGCATCTGGCCATCTGGGCCTGCTGGCTGCTGGCCAGCGCCGTGCCGCTGCCGGCCCCGCCGTTGGTGCTGGGCAGTGCGATGCCGACTGAGCGGCCGCAACCGCCCGCGCACCAAGTCGGCGTGGCGTCGTTCTACTCCTGGCGGTTCCATGGGCGGTTGACCGCCAGCGGGGCGCGCTACGACCTCCACGCCCTGACGGCGGCGCATCCGACGTTGCCGTTCGGGACACAGCTTCGAGTGACGAACAAGCGCACTGGCCGGGAGGTGCAGGTGGTCGTCACAGATCGCGGCCCCTTCGTGGCCGGGCGCGTGATTGACCTGTCGCTCCGGGCCGCGCTGGAGCTGGCCATGCGGCGCGTCGGGGTAGACACAGTGTCCATTTGGCTGAGAGAGGAGGGGCGCGATGACTGACCAGACGTGGACAGATCACGGGGCCTGGCAAAACTGCTACGACGACATCTGCGAGGAGCACACCCGGCAGATCGCCAAGTGGGGCTTCCAGAAACACCCGCCACATATCTGGATGTCCATACTGACGGAGGAGGTGGGCGAGCTGGCCAAGGCCATCCTGGAGATGACGCACCCTAGGAGTCAGGGTGCCCGGCCGAACGCTTGCCAACAGATCCGCAAAGAAGCCATCCACGTGGCGACGACGGCGCTCAAGATCGCAGAGATGTCCACCTACGAGGAGGGATACGATGCGAGTCGTTGATGAGACAAGTTTCCAGGTTGTCGTACCAGTTAACCAATCCTGGCCGGGAGAAGAGGTGAGACACCTGATGGAGAGATGTCTGACGATTATCCGGCAGATCAAGCGGCATGTCGATGATGTAGACCCGCAAACGATCCGCTGGACATTCGGCCACGTCTGCTCCCACTGTGGGAGGCCCTGGACGGAGACTAGCGCCACCTTCAACGGCGGCTGCTGCGATGAAGATTGCGATGACAACGAGGAGGGGTGCGATGAGTAGCCTATGGTGGCTACAACCAGGATGGACCGACGGCCGCTGTGGGCACTGTGGCAAGCAAATCTGGCCGGAAGGTGACCCAGACTGGGGCTTGTGCGTGGGCTGCTTCGATAAGGCCCACTTCGAGCCGACATACCCAGAGTTGACATACCCAGAGCCATCCCTTGAGGACTTGTGCGGGAGTGCCGGCCACCCCATAGATGGGCAGGGGCCTCGGTGCCACTGCGGCCGGGTGACACGGCTCCCAGAACTCGCAATCATCATCGGATAGGAGGCCCGCGATGAGCGACCTGAATGAGAGACGAGCCGTGTTCGTGTACGAGGCGGCCCGGCTCGCCGCCATAGCCGCCCAGGCTCCCATAGTCCCAGTACCGTGGGAGGAGAGGGAGTATGCGTTCAGGCAGCAGTTCCGCCAGGTCATTCTGCGGCAGTGTGGCGACACGCCAAGCGGGTCGGCGGAAGAGCTTCATGGCAGTTGGATGCAGGCTTACTTCGCCATGGGTTGGACCTATGGCGAGGAATACAGCCAAAGAGAGAAGACGCATCCTGATCTCGTGCCATTCGCGCACCTTGGCCAGCGGGAGAAGGACAAAGACTCAGTATTCGTGGTGCTCTGCGAGATAGCCCGGCAGTGGATCTACGAGGAGGCCCGAGATGAGTGACCCCACCCGCCGCTGCAAGAACTGCTCGATGTGGAAGCAACTGCACCCTGATAGGGGCGAGTGTCGCAAGCATTCTCCTACATTCCACAGAAGCCAGAATTGGGGAGAATGGCCTATGACGTTTGCAACCGATTGGTGTGGGGAATTTGCTTGGAAGTCCCAGGAGGATGCCAATGAGTGACCCCACCGATTCCGTTGCCAAGCTGCTCGCCCAACTGCGTAGCCTCGGTATCTACTGCCAGGCTTGTAGGCGCTTCGAGCAGCCCGATTGCCCAGTGAAGACAGCTTCTCCATGGAGTCGGTGGCGGAGCTGGTGCTATGCCTACCAGAGCGCCCAACCAAGAGAGGAGCCCCAAGAAGGAGAAGCCATGACTGCCCAACCGGATCCGGTCTCCCAGTTGCTCGCCCTCGCGGCGCAGTTGCCCGAGGGACTGAAGGCTGGACCCTGGCGAACCACGAATCAGTATGAACTCAGCACCGAGCAGTACTGGTGGCTGCTACTGACCAATAGCGCGTATGACCTCGTTTCCCGCAATGCGAGGAGCCGGATCGGTCTCCCGTGCGACACCGAGACTGGCCAGCGCCTTGGTCTTTTGCTCGACATCGCTGTAGCCGCGAAGGCCGCGGAGCTGGAGTTGCGCGTTCTTCGGCAGCGCCTCGCGGAGTTGGCGGAGGAGAAGGTCCAGGCGTTCGTCCAAGGGGCCAAGTGGTTGGGACAGTATCGTCTGCGGGAGAGTTACACGATGAGCGCAGAGGCCGAGGCCCGCCAACTGGCCGAGGACGACCGGCTGGGCAAGCGGACGACACCCGAGACGGAGAAGCTATGACCACCCAGCATGAAGACCTGCTGGCCCCACTGCGGGGCCTCACGTTTGGCGTCCGACCAGGCCAGCAGACTGAAACAGCCGTGTGGTGCAACGAGGACTATGCGGTCTGCTGGCTCCCCATCATCGCCCCCGCGAAGGGCCGCGCTCGCGGCATCACCGCCGGTACCATCGCCAACGCCCTCAACCTGGCCATCTCTGCTGAGGTGCAGGTTCGCGCCCTCATGCAGCGGCTCGCGGAGATGGAGGCTCGCCTGCAACCAGGTCCCGCTCCACCAACGCGGGTTGATTATTGGCGCACCGAGCCCCTCATCTGTGAGGTGTGCGGTTGTGCTAGCACCGACCAGGAGGACGAGCCTCATCGTACGCCGGAGGAGTGCATCGCAGCTCTGAAGCGGCGGATCGACGAACTAGAAGGAGGCCCTACATCCGAGGGGCAGGTTCAGCAGCTCAAACAGGACATCGCGGAACTGGAGGAGGAGAAGATCGTTGCGTTCGTGCAAGGTGCGACCTGGGAGTGTGGAAACTGGGCGGCAAGACCTAGGCCTGAAACCGAGATCAAGGCCCGTCGTCTGGCCGAAGACGGTCGGCTGGGCAAGCAGCAGACCGAGGAGGATGGTCATGTCCAGGGCGGATGATCGCTACTACGAACGGCAGGCACGCCTAGACGCCCAACGCGAAGAGCGCCGCCGGAGGCTGGAGGAAGAGATGCCGCGCCGACTGGCGCTGCTCGCCCAGGTCAAGGCGGGCACAATGACACTCGCGGAGGCGCAACGCTTGATCCGCGCGGGCCAGCCGGGCGCGCATCGTCCCAATCCACAGGAGATGAGCCGATGACTGATCACGACGAGGAGCAGGATGAGTGCCCCCGGTGCGAAGGAACTGGCGAACTGGACTGCCCGGCCTGCCACGGCAGCGGCGAGGGGATGCGGCTGGGGTCGCGGTGCACGCGGTGTCACTCGACGGGCAGCCTTCCTTGCCCGGACTGCAACCCAGAGGAGCTCCCAGAATGAGCGCAGAACCACAAGGAGAACCCGACTGCGGGTGGGCGAAGCTCGAGCTGAACAGGTCCGGCTGGGGCAAGGTGTGGTGCGATGGGTGGACGGCTGTGGCCAAGGAACACCTGAGGGCGTCCGCATTGGATATGCTCCTGCCCGACAAGACATCGGACATAGACGAGAAGGTCCCGTCACCCTTGATGCAAGAGCTGTGGGCGTTTCCAGCCCTGGTGCCCTGCGTCATAGGCCGGACAATCTCACGCCCGGACCCGATACTCCCCAGGATCACAGAGGTCACAATGGGCGACGACTACCTCGGGCCGCCGGTCTGGGTCGATGCGGATAGGCTGGCGTGGGTGTTGTCGGTCCTCCCGAGTCCAGTGGAGTGCCGGACAACCGACGAAGGCCGATATGTAGTCCTACAGACCAGCAGCCGGCGTCCGGAGCGGTTGGCCATGCTGGCTGCGGTGCGGCTCGACCCGGAGGAACCCGCGTGATGGACCGCCACTGCCGCACACAGACTACCCTACGCTTGTGGGACCTCTATCCGTACCGGACAGATGGCCTCTGCCGGTGCGGGTGCGGCAGACCCCTGACGGGACGACGTACGGTATGGGCAAGCGACGAGTGCCAGAACAGCGCAGTGCGGCGCTACCGGATCATCAAGGGCGACATGCAGGAGATTCGACGAGCGCTGCAAGAGCGAGACCAAGGTGTGTGCCAATCCTGCGGAGCACGCAACTGCGCTTGGGAGGCCCATCACCGAGTACCGGTCAGTAAGGGTGGTGGAGCCTGCGACCTCGACAACTTGGTGACTCTGTGCTTGCAGTGTCACCGCCGCGCTCACGGCTCTGACGGCCGGCCGGCCCTACCCACGGTACGGCGAGCATCCCTGTTCCCTGCCAAGGAGGACGCATGACTCTCTTGCGTTGCTGCACACCAGCCCTCTTGGTACTAGCTTGCGGGCACTCGCACCCGATGGGGTCGGAGCCTGAGTCCGCCACCCCCAAGCTGGTAACCAGTGCCAGCGTCAGGGCACAAGCCGCCGTCACCCCAGCGCCGGCATGGGCAGGGCTGACTCTCCCCTATGCCCCAGCCAGCCTGGACCGGCGGCTTGCCGAACAGCGGTGCGCCCTGGCGGCGCGGACTCTGTTGGACGCCGAGATGGCGCTGCTGCAGGCGATTGACCAGGATGGCGACTTCTCCTGGTCGACCGATGGTCCGTCGCTGTGGTTGCTGTGGGAGCTGTGGGCCGTGCGGGATCCGGTGGCCACCTGGTCGGCGCTGTGGCTGGAGGCGCGCACGTGGAAGCTCTGGACGTCGCGAGGGTGGAATGCCCCGCGCATGGATAGTACCGAGGCGCGCTGTATGCTGCTCTTCCTGGCCCGCCGGTGGGTCGCCGTGCGGGCTGCTCACTCCTCATAACCAGAGCAGGTTTGGCATGTTCCTGCGCATCGCTCGATTTGACTGCACCGCCGACTACACCGTGTCTCGCATCACCCTTCATGCCAGCGCGGCCAGCAAGCCGGTGGTGGCCACCTTCTACGGCATGGAGCTGCCCTGGCGGGAGAACAAGGCCAAGCTCTCCTGCATCCCCTGTGGGGTCTACGCGCTGATCCCCTACAAGAGCCCCACGAAGGGGGCGACCTGGGCATTCGTCGGGGGCACCGTCAGCCCGGTGCCCTGGCCCGGCGTGGCCCGGTCGCTGTGCCTCATCCACGTTGGGAACTTCGCCAGCGACGTGGAGGGGTGCGTGGCGCTCGGGAAGGGAAACGGCTTCTCACAGTCCGGGCTACGCATGGTGACGCAGAGCAAGGCCGCCATGACCACCCTGCGGACCTACCTGGATAAGGAGCCATTCCATCTGGCACACATCCTGGAGGAGGCTGCTGAATGGGCGTGATCTGCGTCTACTGCGGTCCTGACCGCCTATACCTGGGGTCGGATTCCGAGGCGGTGAGCAATGAGGGGTGGCGACGGCACAGCCAGCGCCGATCCAAGTGGGCGTTCTGGCCCTGCGGCTGTTGTGGAGTCGGCATAACAGGGGCAGGGTTGGTCCAGGCGGCCGTGGAGCAAGCCCCGCCGGAGGCCTTGCCAGCCTGCGGAGCCAGCGCATGGGTCTTCACCCAATGGTTCCGGGAGTTCCTGCGGCAAATCGGCGCTGGACCGAAGAGCGATTCCGCCTCTACTACGACGTACCCCTGCAGTGGGTTCTACGTGCGCCTGGGCGAGGAGGTATTCGACTTCGCCTCGGACCTGGACTTGACCCCTGTGCGCACCGGCTTCGCCGCATCGGGCATCGGGGAGCCTGCCGTGGTAGCCGCGTGGCGCGCCCTGGATGTTGACCGCATACATCCATGGGACCCCACCGAGCGCATGAGGCTGGCGATACAGATAGCGTGCGACCTCAACAGTTGGTGCGGGGGAACGATTACCGTGATGGCGTGCAACTCGCGAGGATGCTGGGCAGCAGAATCCTCGTAAACCGCCCTAGAATCCCCTACAACGCGATAGCGGCCTGGAGGCCCCTTTACCCCTCCTCTAGGCCGCTATCGTTTTCTTGCCCCGGAAGCGGCGCAGCTTGCCCGCTTCTTGACTACCTGCGCCCCTTCATCCGCTGTTTCTGCTCCCAGGCCCGCGTGCGGATAGAGCTGGAGATCTCTGCGTTCCGCTTGGTCCGCGAGTGGGCTACCTTCCTTCCCGTGCTGTCCTCCACGATATCCCACCCCCCCTTCGGATTCTTGACCACGTGCGTCGGCATCGCCTCGCCCCCCTTAGGTCTTTCCAGCCATCACCTTGACCAGCTCGTCTACCCGCCCGTGCACCCGGTCGATGGCCGCGAGGACTTGCCGGCGCTCCTCGGTGTTCCTGGTCATATCCTGGTCATGCTGTCGGGCACAGCTCTGGATGGTGACGCAGGTCTCTGTGATGCGTCGCAGGTCATCGGCGTTGCGCGTTTCATGGGCCTCCAGGCGAGCATGTAGCTTCCTCAAGGTGGCCTCTACCTGTTCGTTCCCGCGCATCCACTCCTGCCGCAGCAAGGAGAGAGAGGTGGCCACGGCCGCTTCTCGCTTGCCCATCGCCCACATGGCGCCCAGTGCCGTCACGATCACCCCCGCTAGGCCGAAGAAGAACCCTTCTGTGAATGGCATCGCGACGCCTGTTTTCAGAAGACCTTCGTGAGCCTACCAAGGGCCGCTTCTATGCTGTAGCGCGCCTGGTCGATGGTCACCGGGATGCGTTCGCGCAAAGCCACCTCGCACAGGGCCGCGATGGCAAGGTCGCGCTTCGCTTGCCCGCCAAGCTTGGGTGCGGCCTGGCCGTCGGCAAGCCGCTTGCCCTTGCCTTGCTGTTCGGCCCCCGTCACTGCCATCTCAGCCAATTCCAGCAGCCGCTCCGTGCGCTGCCGCTCAACCGACAGTCCCGCATGGCGCTTGAGCCAGGCCGTGACGATGGTCGCTGCAGCCGTGGCCGCCGCCAGGAGCAGCACTTGCAAGGCCTGCGCGACACCTCCGACCAGCGGTGCCCACGGGCTGTCCATCCCGGCCTGTACCGACTCAAGCCCCTGGCCGTAGAGCGCCGGGCTCACCAGGCAGAGCACCGCTATCGCGAGCGCGGCTATCCCGATGATTGCCGCTCCCCACAGGTTCCAGGGTACGTCCTTCACCTCGCCGTTCATGGTATTCCTCCTGCGTCAGGGTTGACCCTTCCCGTGCCCAGCGCGGGCCGTGCCGGTCATGCCACAGCGTCCGTCTCCGGTCCTGCGGCCTGGTCCTCAGCCTCGGCATCTCCGTCCTCCGCATCCTGTTCGGGGTCCGGGGTGTAGTCCGACTCCGCTGCGTCCTCGGCTTCCGTCTCATCGAGGCTGGGCGCGCTGACCACCTCCACCCCCTCAAAGCCGAAGTCGGTGCTGTCTCGCTGGGTGCCGCGCAGCAGCCGGTGGGCCGCCCCGAAGAGGCCGGGCGCATACGCCTGCCCGAGCACCCCGTCCAGCATGGCCACCACCCGCTCGGGCAGCATGAGCACGCGGTAGGGGGCCGCATCCTCCACCCGCTCCCAGCTCTCGTTGATGATCGCCCCGGCCAGCTTGTCCCGCCGCAGCTTCTCGTCCCGGTCCACGGGCCGGCCTTGCTCGTTGGCCGACACCTGCTCCAGCGCGTCGATCACCGCCCGCCCGAGGCGCAAGCACCGATCTTGCGCGGTACGGTAAGGCTTGCCCTCCAGGTTGCGGATGATCCGGTTGAAGTCCACGCGGAACACGTCGGGCTGCTGTTTGGGTTCGGGGTTGCCCGCCTTCTTGCGAGTTTGGCGCTCCTTGGCTGTCTCGGCCACAGTCCATCTCCTCCGTTGCGTGCAGGGTTGACCTACTACGTGGTGTGCTACTTCTCCAACCGCGCGAGCCGACCTTTCAGGTCTTCGATCTCCGCATGAGCGCGCCGCAGCGCCCCCCAGGAGAGCGCAAGGCCGGCCGTGAGCGCGAAGTGGGACTCAGACATCCTCGGCTTCGGGATAGAGACCCTTGAGGTGTGCGTAGCAGGTAGCGTAAGGGTTGCCGTCGACGCTCGGATCGTAGGCTGCACATAGCGCCTGCAGAGCTGTCGGCCTCAGGGCTTCACAGGCTTCGGTCCGCGCCTCCGCGCTGGCGTAGGCCACACAGTGGAAGTGCACAGTGAAGGTCTTGCTCTTCTCTTCCACACGCTCCACGATGCGCGGGTTCGCGACCTTGAGGTAAGCATCGCTCAGGACGACACCACCGTCAATCGTCAGGTCTGTGCTGATTGCCATGCTGGGCTCCTTCGTTGTTAGGCGGCAACCTTGAGCGTTCCAACCTGAGCTTCCAATTCTTGGATCGCCGCTACTAGCAGTGGCACGACGTGCTCGTATTCCGCCTTCCACAGCATGTTGTCACTGCCATCACCGGCGTTGATCGCCCAGGGGGCCCAGGCGCGCATCTCTTGAGCGATCAACCCCACGTATCGCCCGCGACTTGAGGGGCCGTATGGACTCTCGTCATTGATCGCCTCGGGGATGTACGAGAACTCCACCACATGAGCCTGCCGCAGAATGTCCAGCGCGCTGCGTTCCAGGTCCACTATTTCCCTCTTGGCCCGGCGATCAGAGGTCACGTTGATGCTGGCATTCCCAATGTAGAGCGTGGCTGTGCCTGCCCCAGTGCTGGCATCGTCAATTAGGTTGTTCGTCGAGTCCGCCCCCACACGATAGCCAGAAGCAGAAAAGACTGTGCCTCCACCGCAGTAGATGGCCCAGTTGCCGGAGCCACCCTTGGTCTGGTTCTCGATGAAGATGCCGTAGTTGTACGTCACCGCCCCAGTGCCGATGGGATTAGCGATGTAGGTACTGTAGGCATATGCCAAGGTCTTACCGCTGGCTACCGAATGCCGCACATAGTAACCCGTCTGAGACCCTGAGTTGTCTGCGGATGCCACTGGCACCATCAATAGGCCATAATCGTTCGAGGCCCCACTTGGGGTCATCGCTGGAGAGATGGATACGGCCGTATTGGAGGTGCCGGTCATTGTCGGGGCCACAGAAACAGGATACGTAGACCCTCCCAGTATGATGCCCCCGTGAGTGCCCGAGAACTGGTACCCGCTTGTCGCCCCACTCCACGTGAGCGTATTGGCGCTGTGCGTCTCGGTCACGTCGCCGTTGGCGAAGTTGATCACTGCACCGGAGGCCAGGAAGACATCGCTGAAGCCGTACGTGCCATCCCCCAGCGCGAGCAGATCGTTGCTGTAGGGCCGGACAGCACCGCCTGCAGCGATCACCAATCGACCAAGGTTGTTCGCCAGCAGGATCACGTTGTCGTTGCTCGTTGCTCCAATCGTCAGGTCGCCGTTTGCGTCTACGTAGCAGGCGGCCGTTGCGGCGACGTCCGTGGTGCGCGTCAGCAGGATGCCGACGTTCGCCGATGCCTTGGTGATGCCCAGGCCCATTGCCGTCGGGCTGAGCGTCCCGATGCCGACGTTGCCCGCACTAATTCTCATCGATTCTGTAAATACACCTGCCCTGGTTTGGAAACCAAAGTTCATCATCTGGTTGTAGGAGTCTCCAAATATTCGCAACGTCTCGCCAGCGTACGTACCAACCCCACTGATATATGAGCCATCATCAAAGAACCGAATTACATCTGCGCTCACAGCACTGCCAAATGATAGTTTCGCTCCTGGCGTCGCCGTCCCGATGCCGACGTTTCCGGAGGCGTCCACCTGCAACGCCGGGTTCGGCGTCCCGTCGCTGGCGCTCAACTCGCTGTGCCGGTGCAGGGCGTCCGCCATGCTGTCGTCACGCAGCGTGTTCAAGTTGGCCATCGTCCCCGTGTAGGCCACCCCACCCAGCTGCCAGTTGGTCGCCGTCGAGACGTTGAGGATGCCCGAAACTGACAGAGTTGCATCGCTGACGGTGATGGTATCCGGGGTCGGCGTCGAGTTAAACACGAAGCGGCCGGCGCTCGCCCCCAATCCCACATAGCCGTCATCGTCTACCGTCAGCCCGCCAGCCAACAGGATCCCGTCGGCGGCGTCCATGTCCATGATGGTGGCCAGGGCGGTGTACAGGTAGTCACAGTTCGACCTAGCAACGTTCAAATAGTCTTCTGCGGTTGCGTCTTGTTCAGCCCACCGCGTTCCAGGCCCGGTAAAAACGTAGGGATTGGACATTCTGGTGTCTCCCTGCGACTTATGGCAATTTCGACCAAGCGATTCGGCGCACGATCTTGCTCACTTGCACCTCACTGATCCCGAATAACGGTGCGATTCGATAATAGGTCATGCCCCCTGCATGCAAGGCGCGAATTCGGCGCACCTGGTCAGCAGAGACTTTGTGCGACCCATTCAGTTCGCAGTGCTTCGGGGCCGCCCTGCCGCGCAGCGCCTTATCACGGTGGTTCTCCACGTTCGTTCCCAGGTACAGATGCGCCGGATTGCAGCAAGGTGGATTGTCGCAGTGATGGCACACATGCATCCCCGGTGGAATTGGCCCATTATGGATCTCCCAGGCAATGCGATGAGCCAAACGCGGCGTGGTCTTGCTGACTGGAGTAGCTAGCCAGAAGCCCAGCCGTCCATATCCACTCGGACAGCGGTTCCCTTGCCATTCCCAACATGCATCCGGTGCGCCCGGTGAGACCCGCTGCCAGAAAGCCCGCACGTGCGTCTTGGTCAGGTTTAACGGTGCGGTGTTCATGTACCACCCCTCAGACCGGATAGGTGCCCGTGTCCGGGCCGACGAAGCTCACGTCGCTGTAAAGCTCGTTGTCGACTACGCGGGTGTTCCGCAGGGCAGACCAGCCCGAACGCAACCGCTGGCTTGCGCTCGCGGCTCCCCAGACCGGCCACCCCGAAGGGCTCGCGGTCCCTTGCGGCCAGTAGTCCTTCGGCATCAGTTCGGCCTCCACGCGCCAGGTCGGCTCATCTGGCGTGGGGGCCTTCATGGACATCACCACCCACTTCCAGTCGATCACCCGCACCACGGA
>Ga0194126_10009699_pt1 | contig 12779 bp, 11 predicted proteins | sample TA2KigC150mmetaG_FD_148641 | JGI IMG/M metagenome (GOLD analysis project Ga0194126, IMG submission 148641) | Freshwater microbial communities from Lake Tanganyika, Tanzania - TA2015035 Kigoma Deep Cast 150m | ecosystem: Environmental > Aquatic > Freshwater > Lake | place: Tanzania: Lake...
TGCAAAAGCCGCCCTCATTGGACGGCTTGACGGATGGTGCTGGGACACACCGCCATTCTATTCAGCCGAAACTGGCGCGATCGCTGTCAAAGATTTCGGACGGGGACAATGAATGATGGAGAGTCAATAGGTTTGGGAAGGAATTTGAATAAAACATATTCACGCCGAATGAGACGCCGAAAGAGGAATGATGTAAACGTAGACGCAAAAGAAGTAGAGAGAATATATAAGATGGTCGCGGCAATTTGCTCGCCAAACGCCGTTTTTGAGCGTGAATTCGACGCGTCCGACGAATTTGCTCTCACGCAAAGTGGACAGGAAGTCTCACGCAAAGTGGACAGGTTCTCGCACGTAAAGTGGTCAGGGACGCCGTCCCAGTGCTTGCGTTGGGCAGGGCGTAGCGGATGGGAGATCAAAGAAAGGGGTTCAGGTCAAGAGCGGAGAAATGTCTTCGTCCTCTGCACATTGCGCGATTGCGCGTTTTGTCTTTCTCGCGATTCGTACTGAAAAGGTGCTCCGTGCTCTTGTTGCGCTCGCCGGTTTGTGGTATAATTGCATCGTAAGCAGAACGGAACGACGCACGACTATGACAGTCTAGGAGTCGAAACGCTGATGCTTGATGGAAAACCCAGCCACATCGTTTGGGCTGGCTCGTTAACGGAACAGGACGCTGAAAAGAGTGCGCTACAATTCTGAGACGCGCGTACATACGCGCGTGTTGGAGTTGTGGCGCGTTTGTGTTTGAGAAGAGGATAATTCGTACATGCCAACTGATCTTCCCAAAACGGATCATCTCTTTCTCTTGATTGGGGCAAATCCATTACCCAACTATGTCGCCGGAATGTTGATGACAAAGGACAATGCGACGATCTACTTGCTTTGTTCGCCCGGGGCGGGAAGTACCGCAAAAATCGCCGAGCGACTAAAGGCCGTATTACGTCATGCCAAGCCCACGCTCAGAGATGACGATGTCAGGATACGCGAGATTGACGAAAACGATAGCAACCTGATCAATCAGACGGCGTTGACTCTATTGGAAGGACTGGATGGATCGGTAGGATTGAACTATACCGGCGGAACCAAGCCGATGGCATTGCACGTGTACCGCGCAATTCAAGAGAAAGAATTTGAAGAAACGGTCTATAGTTATCTCGATGCGCGCAAGTTGAAAATGTTCATCGACGCACGATGTGGCAATCCGCCACAATCGTTCTACGTGGGCAATGCAATCGAATTGAGCTTGGAGAATTTGTTTGCGTTGCATGGATACGAACTCAAGACGCCGCGCCCGACGATCAACCAACCCAAGTTTTGTGCCGCGCTCGCCCAGGTTCACGTAACTCCCGAAGGATTCGCCGAGTGGCGGGAGTACCTCGGCACGCCATTAGACCCATTGCCAACTATTGAGCGGTATCCGCATCTTGCACCAGTGGTGCGCGCGATCGTCGCGCTGTGCGGCGGGGCAATGCCCACTTCCGATTTGGTCGCGCGGGCATTTGGCTTTGGAGTGATCGCAAGTTGCGCGAAATTCTTTGCCGGCGGCTGGCTGGAAGAATACACGTTCAATGCAATCTCGCAGATTGCAGGTGACCTGAGCATCAAGCATTGCAAGATGGGAGTGGAAGCGTACAAGCCTGGTAAGAAAGACCGCGAATTTGAGATTGATGTCGCCGCAATGCTCGGTTATCAACTCTTCGCGATCTCTTGCATGGCAACTGACCAGAAAGATAAAGCCAAAGAGCATTTGTTTGAAATCTATGTCCGCGCGCGTCAATTGGGCGGCGATGAAGCGCGACTGGGTTTGGTGTGTTGCGTGGAAAATCCGCAAAAGTTGCAAGAGGAAATCGAATACCAATGGGATGCCAAAGACAAAGTGCGTGTTTTTGGCGCGCCGGAGCTGATGTGCCTCGCAGAACATTTGAGAGATTGGTTTGTGAAAGCAAACAAAGGATTGGGAGGAAATTAAATGGCTCAGTACACACTACTTTTACTCGAAGCAACCGGCATCCAAGACTACATCTTTGGGAGCAACGAACTCGCGCAAAACATTGGCGCGTCAGAACTTGTGACGCAGGCGACGAGTCTCTGGGTATTCCAGACACTTGACGCGCTTGGCTTGCGGCACAACGTGCCCAACCACAACGGCGAGTACGTAATTGACAAGGACATCGGTCATTACAAGATTGCCGATCGAAGCATCACCGACAAATTGGATACCGAGGTGATTTACGCGAACGGCGGCAACGCGTTGATGCTTTTTGCGAAGGATGCCCAAGCGAAAGAATTCACCACGCTGTTGACGCGTAAGGTTCTCCTCGAAGCACCCGGACTGCAAATTGTCTGCGCGCGCGAAGAAGTGGATTGGGAGAACAAAGTTCTACGCGACAAATACCAAGACTTGCGGCGCACTTTGGCGAGACGCAAGGGCGCGCGGTCATTCTCCACGCCGCTTGTCGGTTTGGGTGCGACTGCCGCGTGTGCCTTTACCGGGCTTCCGGCGGTGGCGCAGGACGACGAGGATCACCTAATTTCCGCCACAGTCAAAGGCAAACTCGATGCACAAGAAGCTGGCTTGGAACGACTACACCAAGTCCTACCCGAAGCGCGCGCCAAGAAGTTCGGGTTTGTGTACGACTTTGATCTGTTTGGCAAAAAAGGGGAATCCAGTTTCATCGCAGTCATTCACACCGATGGCAACTCAATGGGTAACCGAATCGAAGAACACGGTGCGCCGTATAGCACACCCAACACAAATGCGGCGTACGCCCAAGCCCTGCGCGAGTTTTCAAAGACGGTCAATGTTGCCGCGACGAACGCACTGCGCGCGACATTGAGTATGCTCATTTCGAGTTGCGACGCGCAAGATAAATTCGGCGGCGTGGTTCCATTGCCCAAGCCCAAGGGACACTCCCAATTGCCATTCCGCCCTATCGTTTTTGGAGGCGACGATGTTACCTTTGTCTGCGAAGGTCGCCTCGGTCTTGCGCTGGCTGCCAAGTACTTGAAAGAATTCGCGCAGCAAAAACTCGCTGACAAGAAACCTGCCCACGCACGAGCTGGCATCGCGGTCGTCAAATCGCATTTTCCATTTTCACGTGCCTATGAATTGGCAGGAGATTTGTGCGCTTCGGCGAGAGATTATATCCGCAAGCGGCGAACGGAACATCAAGAAGAAAACCTCACGGCGATGGACTGGCACTTGGCGATCAGCGGTTTGGTTCGCGGCATCACCGAGATCAGACAGCGCGAGTATACGGCGTCAGAAGGCAACCTGTACATGCGCCCGTATCGGCTGACCGATGGGAATAAGGACAAACCGCACGCGTGGGACTCGTTCCTCTATGTCGCGAATGAATTCCGTCGCCCAGATGGGGGATGGGCTGACAAGCGTAACAAGGTGAAAGCACTGCGGGATGCCTTGCGCGGCGGTTCAGCGGCGACCCAGCAATTTCGTCTCAACTATGGCATTGATGCTTTGCCTGCCATTCCGGATCGTTCCCAAATGATGTTGCAGGGCTGGCAAGGTGGCGAATGTGGTTATTTCGACGTAATCGAGGCGCTCGATATGTTCGTGCCTTTGGAAGGGAGCGGAACACCATGAACACATGGACAATGAAATTCACTCTGGACAGCGATGCAACCTTCGGGCGCGGCGATGGCGTCGCGGGGCTCGTGGATGAGGAAGTCCAACACGATCTCTACGGTTTGCCGTACCTGAACGGGCGCACACTCAAGGGCTTGTTGCGCGCCGAATGTACCGAAATCCTCTACGCGCTTGAGCAAGCCAAGCCCGATCAGAATCGGCGGTGGCAAGACGCGGCGCAACATCTCTTTGGTGTGCATGGAAGCCGTAACGCCGAAATCGCGCAGATGCGTGTGAGTGACGCGCGTTTGCCTGCTGATTTGCGGGCTGCGCTCGCCGAAGATTTCCGCGTGCTAGATCAACCCAATCAGCGTGAGCAAAAACGGATCGCGACCCTCGAATCCCTGACGGCAATTCGTCGTCAAACCGCCATGGACGCGGAGACTGGCGCGCCGCAAAAAGAAACGCTCCGCACGATGCGCGTCATCATTCGTAACACACCTTTTGAAGCAGGGTTCGGTTTTGCGACTGCGCCAACTGAAGATGACTTGGCGTTGTTGGCGGCTTGCGTCAAAGCATTTCGGCGTGCGGGGACCGGGCGAAATCGCGGGCGCGGGCGTTTACACGCGGAATTGTATGCCGATGGTCAATGTGTTACGGCAAAACATTTCGCGCGCTTTGAAAAGGCGGTGCATCCATGAAAGCACTGATTTTCAATCTCGAATTGCTGGAACCGGTTTTGGCAACCCAGCCCGAAAGCGGCGAAGAGAACAGCTCCACAACGTTCGGTTTTGTGCCGGGGAGTATGATTCGTGGCGCGTTGATTCGGCGTTACTTGAATGGCAAATCTCCTGCCACGCTTGCCCAAGATGAACAAGCCCGCCGGTTGTTTCTCGACGGCAGTGTCTGCTTCTTGAACGCGTATCCGTACCACGCCGCATCGAAACAACGGATGCTACCGCGCCCATTCTCCTGGTTAGTCGCAAAAGAGGATGCGAACAACAAGCAAGCCAAGATTTTTGATTTTGCGATTCACGAAGACGAGGGATTAGGCAACTCGAAAAATCCAAGTGGCGATTTTTGCATTCGCGATCAGGATACGGTGGAGTTGGACAGTACCGCGACTCAAATCAATGTTCACAACGCGAGTGACGATCCGAACCTGAAAGCCGCAGGCAACAGTACGGTGTATCGCTATCAAGCCATTGCCGCTGGCGAAGTCTTGTCCGCCGCGATTCTTTCAGAACACGCCGACCTGCTCAAATTGCTGCAACCGTTACTCGAAGGGGAGATCGGTTTGGGGGGATCGCATACGGCTGGATACGGACGGGTAAAGATCGTCGTTGACGAAACCGCGCCTGAGGAATGGCACGAGTATGAGCGCGGGGGAGACCTGACGGATCGGGTCGTGATGACATTGTTGAGCGATGCAATTCTGCGAAACCAATCTGGGCAGGTTGCGGCAGACTTGGATCAAGCCCTCCAAGCGGTCGCGACGATTTCCCCCCTCGCACACAAAGCCGCGTTTCGTCGCCTGCGATTGGTCGGCGGATTCAATCGGCAAGCTGGGTTGCCTTTGCCACAAGAGTGGGCGCTCCAAGCCGGGAGTGTCTTAGTGTATCCCGCCAACGCGTTCGACAACGCCAAACTCAATGCGTTGGTCGAGCGCGGCATCGGCGAGCGACGCGCGGAAGGGTTCGGGCGCATCGCGGTCAATTGGTTTACGCAACCACAACTCCAACGTCATGCTTTGACCGAGCCCCGCACATTTGCCAAGCCAGTTAAACTTTCATCTGAAAGCGAAAAACTCGCCAAGCAAATGGCGCAACGCCAACTCCGCACGTTGTTGGAGAACCAGCTCGTTTGGGCGGTCAATCGCGCCGAGGTCAATCGTCCGCCTCAAAACGCGCAATTGTCGCGCGTGCGTAGCGCCGTTCAACAAGTCCTGTTGAGCACAGATTCTGGTCAGCCCAAGAACCTCGACCAACTAACCCAACTGTTGGGCAGTCTCAAAGGTGCGCGCGAGCAATTCGAACGCGCGCGCGTGAATCAAGAACCAATGCTGGATTGGCTCAAGAAGCGCGTCGTTGATCTTGATGTTCAAGCGCAGTTTAGTATCGGTGAAAATCTGCCGACTGTGGCAGGCAAAACGGCAGAGATCACACCTGACCTGGCAGTCGAGTATACCGCGCGCTTGATTGATGGGGTGATGAAAAAAGCCACGAAGCAAAGTCAGCCCAAGGAGGCACGCCGATGAACGCACAAAACAGTCGCCGCGTGATTGAGCGGATTTTTATCACCGGCACACTATTGCTTGAAACGCCCGCCCACTTTGGAAACGGCGATGCAGACGCGTTGACCGACGTCCCTCTTTTGCGCGATCCATTCGCCGGCAACCCGCTGCTAACCGGGGCATCCATTGCGGGTGCGCTCCGCAACTATCTGCGCGAGATCGAATTGGGTTTCGGTAAGACGGAAAATCAAGATGGCAAGACACGCGTGGAAAAACTCTTCGGGCATCTGGACGCGCAGCGGGAAGACAAAGCGAGTGTTCAGAGCTGGTTGATCGTGGATGACGCTCTCGGTAGTAGCGCCGGGATCGAACTGCGCGATGGCGTAGCCATCGAACCCCAAACCCGGACAGCAGAAGAGCACAAGAAATTCGATGTGGAACTGCTCACGGCTGGCACGACGTTTGCGTTGGGTTTCGAGGTTTTGCTCACGCAGCAAAACCAAGATTTGTTAGGTGAGTTCGTTCGCGCTTTGCAGGGATTTGAGCAAGGTGAGATCGGACTGGGGCAGCGCAAGCGACGCGGTTATGGACAATGCCGCGTTAGCGAGTGGCGCGTGCGGCGCTATGCGGTCAACACGCCCAGTGGTCTGATTGCCTGGCTGAACAACGATGCCTCTGTGGAACAACGCGGAGAGAAAATTGCGGCATTGTTACCGGCGAAATCCAGTCTACCGGATGCGCGCAAAACGATGCGGCTCACAGGGACGTTCGGGTTGGATGGTTCAATCCTCATTCGCTCTGGTTCCGGGATCGGGAGTGCCGCAGATATGGTGCACCTGCGTTCCACGCGCAACGGCAAAGCAAAGCCCGCCCCGATTCTCTCCGGCACAAGTCTGGCAGGTGTGATTCGCGGACGCGCGTGGCGAATCGCCAAGACGATTGTGCCAGCCAAAGCGACAGGTCTGGTAGATGTGATGTTCGGCAAGCGCATCACTGGGAATACGGACAAGCCGAGTGGCAGTCGGGTGAGCGTAACAGAAACCGAAATCGAAAAATTTCTAGAACCCGAACTGGTGCAGAGTCGCGTCAAGTTGGATCGTTTCACCGGAGGCGCGTATCCCCAGGCGCTCTTCAGCGAGCAACCGGTTTTCGGCACACCTGATACGCAAATCAAAATCGCGCTCGAACTGAAAAATCCAAAGCTCGCCGAAGTGGGACTGCTTTTGCTCGTGCTGAAGGATTTGTGGACAGGGGATCTTCCCTTGGGCGGCGAGAGTAGTGTCGGACGCGGCAGAATGTCAGGCATCTGCGCCACACTGGAGTACGATAGCCAGACCTGGGAGTTCACTCAGAAGGGCGCACAGATCGAAATCAAGGGAAACGCATCCGCTCTCGAATCTTTCGTCAGCGCGTTGAAGGAGGCGCAATGAACCGCCAACTCGAAACGACTCAGCGCACTATCTCTAGTCACTCGATCGGCAGCGAGTTTCAAGACAAGCCGATGACGTGGATGATCGCGCAAGCGCAACAATACGGTTTCAAGTACCTGCTCGCTTATGCCGACAACGCGTTGATCTGGGGTCGCTTTGATGCCAGTGGCTTGAAAACTTCCGGCGCGGTTTTTGACGAGGTCAAAGCGGAACTATCTGCTGAAACACTCCAACAGGCGCGCCTGTTCAACCGCGACGCCGAGTTGATGATTTGGAAGAATGATGGGGTTTGGATGATGCGCCTCATTCAGGATGGCGCCGGCAAAGCGCGTCCGAGTTTGATCGAAAAACAGTGGCTGTGGGGCACACGAGGTGAATTGGGACGCGAAGCCGACGGCTTTACTCTACTCGTGGAAGGAAAGCAAGGTCTGCGCCACGCCCCACCCATCATACGACTCGCGGAAAATGAGCGAGTGGCGCTCGTCGTGCGGCACTATATCGGCACGGACGATTCCGATCAGGCGCAGATCGAACTGAGCCGGTTGATGGACATTGAGCCGGTCAAGGGAGGCAAGTGATGAATCCGAAGCATAACAACCCAACGCAGTTACGGATAGGGGATCTCTGGGCGCACGCACCATACAACTTTGTTCCATTGCCAGAACAGATCGTCACGATCAAGGATATCCCGAATCAAGACAGCTACAGCGGTCGAAGTGGCTATATTGATTGCAAGTTGACGACACAATCACCACTCTACACGCGCGCGGCGATGACCGCAGAAGAATTCGAAAAGATTGGCGATAAGGCATTTCACGATTTGACGCCGGATCAGCAACGCGAACGCGCACAGTTTTTCTCGCTTAAGAAGGACGAGCCGCTAATTCCAGGCAGCAGTCTTCGCGGAATGATGCGCGCTCTGGTCGAAATCGTAGGATTTGGCAAGGTCTCCTGGGTATCGGATGCCCTCAAAATCACCTATCGCGCCGTGGCTGCCTCGCGCGATGATCCACTGGCTGAACCATACCGCAATGTCTTGGGAAAGTTTGGCAAAAATGTTCGGGCTGGTTATCTCAAGAAGAACAAAGATAGCTGGTCCATTCAACCTGCAAAAAATCCTGCCACCCTTGGCTTGCCGGAGAGTGGAGATTATCTCAAGGTCAAGGATCGTGACATTCCAGAGAGCGCAATTCCTGGCTTCAAACGATTCAATGATTCCAAGTATACTCCGCAATACCGTCAAGTGAGTTTTGATGTTGAAATACGCCAAGGTGCGCGCGGGAAATACGCGGCTATCAAACAAATTGGAACGGCAGATGCTGGTTTTGAATATCGCGGTGTACTAGTGTGCTCCGGTAATATGCTAGAAACAGCAAAACCGAACCAGAGATCACCACGCAAGAATTATGCGCTTGTGCTGGAACCTAACTCCAACGCCAAGCCAATTCCGATCAGTGATCAAGTGGTGAGAAACTATGTCGAAAGCTTGACTCCGTTTCAAACCGAAGCTCCCTTCGATGCGCGATTCGGTTGCTTAAAGCCAGATCACGTAGTGTTCTTTGTCGAGCTGGAAAATTCGGTGCTTTGGTTTGGACATACACCTAACTTTCGCGTGCCTGCAGTGCTAGCCCAAGGAAAGCGCGCGACAAGTCCACGGGATTTCGTGCCGGACTATCTACGCAAAGAAAGCGACATAGACCTGGTTGAAGCGATATTCGGCTATGTTTCAGAAGATAGACACACAGGTGCGCGAGCCGGCCGAGTGTTCTTTACTGATGCCCAGTTCGAGTCGGCTGCCGATGGTGTCTGGCTATCGACTGATCCCATAACACCTAGAGTGCTTGGCTCCCCGAAGCCAACCACCTTCCAGCACTATCTGACGCAAGACAAGAGCAAGCGACATGATCCGGACCAAAAGGCACAGTTGGCGAACTACACAACCCAGACACCTGGGGAGTCAGTCATCCGCGGCACCAAACTCTACTGGAATCGCGGCGCGGTGAGCGCGGACGATATCCGTGAGCCAGACCAAGCCAAGATCGACAAGGCGAAAAAACAATACACGCAAATCAATCCGGTGCGCGCCGGTGTGACCTTCCGCTTTCGCATTTACTTTGAAAACTTGACCGACGTTGAGTTGGGCGCGCTGTTGTGGGTCTTGCAGCTGCCAGAGGGTCATTGCCACAAATTAGGAATGGGCAAACCACTCGGTATGGGCGCAGTGCGAATCGCCGCGACGATGCATCTGTTCGACCGCACGACGCGCTACCAGAAACTCTTGGACGCGGGGAATTGGTTTGCCGGCGATCCACAGAACCGCCCGGCGAGTGAATTCATCGCCGAGTTTGACAAGTATGTCCTGCAAAACATCGCGCCGTCCGAGCGCGCCCAAGCCAAACGCTTGAGCGAGGTTGAACGGATTCGCATGCTACTCGAAATGCTGAAATTCCCAGGTCCGGATCGTGAACTAACTCGGTATATGGAAATCGAACACGGCACACAAAAGGTAAACGAATACAAAGAGCGTCCCGTGTTGCCTGATCCATTGCACATTGCCAAGCCGACCACTGGCTCTGGCGCGACACACCACGGCAGACCGGCAAGCCCAAGACCAACCGATTATCGGAGGAGATGATGGACCTCATTCAACTTGCCAAAGACGCGCTCGCGCTCTTTCAACAAATCCAACCCGGCGTCAAAGCCGCAGTCGAAGTTGGCACGGCGGTCGGGACGATGGGTTCTGCCGCGATCCAGGTCATCCAAAAAGGTAAGCAACTGGTGACTTATGTGATTCAGCGCGTTGCGCCCAAGCCGCCTGCCACCGCGCCGGAATCGCTTGCCGATCAGAAGCCGATGCCGCTCAAAGATGTCGCGGTGCTGGTGGACATCAATCGCCGGATGTTGGTGGATGTAGCGCGCTATCTGGACGAGCAAAAGATCGACGCGGAATTGATGATCGTAACGAACGATCCCGCCTACAGTGATCAAATCAAATTCCTCGATCCGAACAAACCGGATGAATGGAAAGAACTGGTCAAGGAGTTTACCGCCGCGATGAACGCGGTCAAGCGCGAAGCCGGCGGCGCGCGCTTGCACATTTTCTTGTCTACACCGTTGCCGCTTGCGTTTGGCTTGGGCAGTGTGTGGGGCACTGTGGACGTTGCAACAATCTATCACTGGCAGGAAATCAAAGGGGAAAAACGCTCGACGTACTATCCAGCAATGGAAATCTCGCGCGAGTTGCGGTAGCGCGTATGCCCCTCTCCCTCTCCTTCACCCTCGACCCGCGCGGACAGCAACTGCCGGAGAACGCCATCCCCGCGCTGCACGCGACGTTCTTCCAATGGCTGGAGCGCGGGGACGCGCAAATCGCGCGACGCGTCCACGAGGTCAGCGATCCCAAACCGTACACCGTCTCGCCGCTGGTGGTGGCGGACGATGGCGCGCGCTTTCGCATTACGCTGCTGGACGACGCGCTGTGGGACGCGCTCAAACTCGGCATCGAGAGCAAGCCGGAGGTGCGGGTGCTGTGGGCGACGCTGCCGCTTGTCGGCGCGCCGGAAATCGAACGGCGGACGTACGCGCAGATCGCGCAGGCGGCGGACGAGCGCGCGAACATCGTCATACTGCAGTTCGATTCGCCGACGAGTTTCAGATCGAACGGGATGCACTATCCGTTGCCGGACCCGATGTTGGTGTTCGAGAGTTATCGCGCGCGCTGGAACGGGTTTGCGCCGGACGCGTTGCAAATCTCGGACGAGTGGGCGGATTGGTTGCGACAATCGGTGGCGGTGCAACGGGCGGAAATCAGAACGGAGAGGGTGCAGTTCAAGGAGTACGCGCAAATCGGTTTCGTCGGCGCGGTGGAATACGCGGTGGTGAAGCGCGCGCCGGATCGGGAAGGAATCGCGCCGCTGAACGCGTTGGCGGAATACGCGTTTTTTTGCGGGACGGGGCACAAGACGACGCAGGGATGCGGGCAGACGCGGCGGTTAGATCGTTGGATGGTTGAATAGGTGCATTGTTGGATTGTGGCACAGAGTGACCGCGCGCGGGGAGAGCGTGCGGCGAATGCACGCGCGAATGCCGCGCACACGGGTCAATTGCTCCATGGTCGCGCGGTCGCGCGTTTCAAGAAGCGTGAGACGGCGAATGGTGACACGATCAAGCTCTTGTGCCCACCCGCGCAGGGTTTCGGTTAACGCGCGCGGGAGCGCATCATTCGTCGCGTCTTCGAGGAAGCGCACCAGATGGGCAAACGTATCACCGCGCTCCAACGCGCGCTGAACACGAACACGATCAAGCCGGTAGACGCGCCGCGGTCTCACCGAAATCAATTCAGTGTAGTCGGCAAGTTGGTAGAGGGTCGTTAAGTTGACAGCAGGCGGCGCGATGAGATCCAAGCCGTTGGTTAGTTGCAGTGGCGACGCGAGCGGAGATCGAGCGGGACGCGGCGCCGCGCGGCGACCCAAGAGCGCCATTCCCAGATCGGTTAGGCGGAACGACGAATGCTCGCGCCAAGCAATCACGCCGAACCAAGACAAGTAGCACAGAACGTTGCGCCAAATCATTGCGGGCTGATTCTCGGGGGTGTCGTCAAAAACATCAAGTGGAATCATTTTGAGGAGTGTCGCCAACTTGACCGTTTGATGCTGTGGGATCGTGCGGAGTAGGTCAAGGAAGGGCGCGAGGATATGCGGGTACGGATCGAGCCGAAAGCCGGGCAAACGATAGGCGCGCCAGAGATCGTCGAGGCGGCGATGGCTGGAGAGGAAGGCGGCGTCAAACAGAATCTGTGTCCGCTCGAAATCGGAAACGGCAAGCCAGCGCGCAGCGCGCGGGGTGGGTTTGAGGAAGCGTCCCGTGAGCGCGACGAGGTGAGCGGCTTCACATAGAAAATGGATGAAGCGAATACGCGCGGTTTCGCGTTCGGTAAGACCACGCTTGCCCCCTTTGCGATAGCGCGGCGCGAAAGGAATTTTTTCCGGAACAATGAGGAGTGGGTTGAGGTGATTGATCGTGGTCGGCGACAAGAATCGTTTTCGCCGGGGCGCAATGTCATTGCTGTGGAGCAGTGACAAAAAAGAAAAGACATCGGTCATCAAGTCCAGAGAGGCTAAATCCATAGGAGACTCCTGGCTGACATTGTATCACAAGCGTTGGAAATTGGGTATTGACCGAACCCGGGGGACGTGGTAGAATATTGGCGGAACAGGCGGAAACGGTTGCTCGATGGAGACACATTAAGAAACCGGAGCAGTCGCATTAAAAATGCGCGTTTTTGATTGATTCGCGCGTGCGCCGCAGGTGAATTTCGGCGGTGGGGCGCAAATGCGCAAACATCCGTTGTTGGATGTGGGAGGTGGTAGAAGGAAGACAGAACAAGCCAAACATCCAGTCCCAAGTGGGACAAAAAGAAAAAGATTAAGAGTGCTGTCGCGATGATTTGAATTCCCGAAAGGGGTTTGAAACTCAGCGCCCAAACCAATGCCGCCAAGCCACTCCAACAAGTCGCGATGATTTGAATTCCCGA
>Ga0194126_10009705_pt1 | contig 12773 bp, 5 predicted proteins | sample TA2KigC150mmetaG_FD_148641 | JGI IMG/M metagenome (GOLD analysis project Ga0194126, IMG submission 148641) | Freshwater microbial communities from Lake Tanganyika, Tanzania - TA2015035 Kigoma Deep Cast 150m | ecosystem: Environmental > Aquatic > Freshwater > Lake | place: Tanzania: Lake...
GGCCGCATCCCCCCAGCTTTCCGCCGCGATCTGCACGTCGGGATTGGCGCGCAGGAAATCGAACCACGGCTCGGCCAGCGAGGCGATCAGCGCGGCCGTGGCATGATACAGCGGCGGGTGCTTGGCCTGCGTCATGGACGGGCCTTCTGGCAGGTTGCGCTCGCGAGCCAGGTGCACGATATAGGCCCAGTGGTCGGCCTCGTCGGGCGCCTCGCCCAGCGGCACGATCGCACTGTAGGCAATGGTCAACGCCAGGTGGGCGATGAGCAGTACGGCCAGGACTCGCTTCGAGACCTTTAGGGTCTGTCTCAGGGCTCGCTTCGAGACCCTAAAGGTCTCTGAGACCTTTAGGGTCTGTCTCGCCATCATGGCCGCACCTCCAGAAAGCCAATGTCGACGCGGGGATCGTGCGGGCCGTGGCCGACCGGCGCCAACGGCGCATCCGCCGCGCCGGGCCGATAGACGCCGGCCTTGAGCTGGTAGACGCCCGCGGGCAGATGGGCCGGCAACGTGATCTCGTGACGATCCGGCAATAGCTGGCCGGGATGCCAGCGCCCCGACGGCGTGTAGACGCCAGCCAGCGGCGCGTCGTGCCCGGTCGCCACCCGACCATCCGGCGTGATCACGTGGACGAAGGCGGTGAGCGGCTCTGGCGAAGCCGTCGCCAGCCAGTGCAGCGTCACTGGCGCGGTCTCACCGGCGCAGGCAGGGGGCGCCACGGCCGCTTCCAGGCGCACGATCCCGTAATCGGCGTCCACCGGGATTGCAGCTTGCTCGCGGGCCAGCCAACCACTGGCCCCAACCGCGGCTACGGCAGCCGCCATGAGCCACAACCCAATCCACAGTAGTCGTCGCCGATCGCGCGTCAGGATGAGCAAGCCTAGCGTCGTCAGCCAGGCGATGGCGCTGAGCCCGCGGCCGGCCCAGACCGCGGGCGTGACGCCCCAGCGCCGCGTGACCTCGTGCTCGCCCGCGGGCAGATCGGCCGCCAGCAACCCCAGATCGCCCACGGCGCGCGTTTTGGCGGCGCGGCCGTCCACCTCGACGCGCCAGGCGGGATAGTAGAACGCGTGGTAGATCAGTTGACCCGGCGCGGCGGCGGTGTAGCGCAACCGCTCGCCCAGGTGGCTCTGCGCCAGCACGCGCACGGAACGAAAGGCCGGCCTTGCCGGTTGCGCCGCGGCCGCGGTTCCGCTCGGCTCCCGGCCGATGGCCCAGCGCTGCTCTGTGACCCAGCGCGGCAGGAACTCGGCCGTCCACGTGGCGCCCAGCTGACCGTGCCGCGCATCGAACTCCCACATCTGGGCTGTCGTCAGGTCGGCCGGCCTGAAGGTCGCCGGCGCGGATGGCAGCCCGGCATAACCGTGGAACGCCAGCCAGCCGGCCAGGCCGCACGTGATGGCCCACCATGCCAGCCGCGGCCGGGCCAGAGGGCCGGCGCTTGCCAGCCAACGGCCGCCGATGTCGAGCAGCCAGCCGAGGGTGCAGGCCAGCGCCAGGCCGGCCACGGTCTGCCAGCGCCACGGGAACTGCAGCTTGCCGAGGACCCGCGCCAGCGCATCCCACAGGAATGCGCTGCTTGCCGTGCTCAGCCACAACGCGCCGAGCGTCATCCCCGCGCTGATGCCCAGCCCCAGCCTTCTGCCTCGAGAGTGGGGGAGGAGGAGCGCGAGCGCAACCAGGATCAGCAGGAGGGCGGCGTAGCCCGGGGCTGGTACGGTCAGTTGGCTGGCGGCAGGATAGCGGTAGATCAGCGAACGGTCAAACAGCCCGGCCAGGCCGGCGAAATGGGCCGCGTAACCGCGACCGTCGGCCCCGGCGGCCAGCCCCACCCAGGGGGCCTCGAGCAGCGCGGGCAGCGCATAGACCGCGCTGAGCCCCGCACCGAGAGCCAGGGGCCAGGTCAGCGCCCAGGGTCCTGCAAGCAGCGCTCGCCTTCGATCGCCCCGCGGTCCGCGCAGCAGAACCGCGGCGGTCCAGAGCGCGGCCATGGCCAGCCCGGCCAGAGCGGCCATCAGCGCGGTGAGGTTATGGGTCAAGATCAGCCCGGCCCAGCCCAGCGCAGCCGCGACCGATGCGAGCGGCCAGGGGGCGCCGATTGAAACCCCCCAAGCGCCAGGCACTTCCGAAGCGCCGGCGCTTGGCGAGGCGATTTTTGGGACAGTCGCCCAGGCGATCAACGGCAGCCAGAGGAACGCGGCGAACTCGGGCAGCGCGCCCCGCACGAACAGATCATACAGCCGATAGGGATAAGCCAGATAGAGGACAGCGCCCAGGGCCGCAGGGAGCGGCCGGACCCAGCAGCGCAACAGCGCATACGCGGCCAGCCCCGACAGAGCATACCAGGCCGCCAGGCTGACGCGCACGGCCACGATCAGGTCCAGTCCGGCCAGGTGTAGCACGGTCGGCGGATAGTAGAAGGCCGGCGCGTAGAAATTTAGCACCGGATAGCCGTAGCCAAACGCGAAATCGGGGAACCAACGGGGGTAGAACACGCCCATGCGCAGCGCGTCGGCCAGGGCCCGCACGCGATGCAGATGGAACAGGCCATCGGGTGTGTCGGGCCATGCGGCGGTCAACCAGAAGATGACCACAGCCGGCGCGATGAGAGCCAGCGCGCCCCCCAGCCAGCGCAGCCAGCCAGTTCCGCGGGCCGGGACCGGCGCTGCGGCGGACGAAAAGTCATTGCGAGGAGCGTCTTTTGCGGTTGCGAGGCACGAAGCAAAGCAATCTCCTTCCATGGGCAGGAGATTGCTTCGCAAACTGCGCTCGCAATGACTGGCGGGGGCGGTTCTCAAGACAGTTGCCCATGCCGGGCGCGACGCCACAGCAGGTGAAAAAAGGCCATCCGCGTTCATCTGCGCTCGTCCGCGTCCCGTTTTCAAGACAGCAAAAGTCACTATACGCCTGGGCGAGTTCATTTGATCACCACCTCTCCCAGGTCTATCCGGCCATCAACAGAAGCTGGATCGGTCAACAGGTTGCGAAACGGCTCAAGCTGATACATCCCCGTTTTCAGACGATAGCGACCGGCCGGCAGGTCAGGCGGCAAATCCAGATAGTGACGATCGGGTATCAGTTCGCCCGGTTGCCAGCGCGTGGTCGGCGTGAAACCGCCGCCAGGGTCGCCATCGTGCTGAGCCACAAGCTGACCTGCGGCGTTCACCAGGTGAACGAAGGTCTTGTCATTGCGTGCGGTCGAGCGGAGCGCCAGCCAATAGAGTCGCACCGGCAGCCGTGCGCCAGGCCGGCCGGTCAGGGACGTCTCGACGCCGACCAGTTGGGCCTGGTCCCCGAAGCGCGCCACTACAGGGGGCGGTTGCACTGACCAGAGGGTCACGTGCGGCAGGATGGCGGCCAAAAAAACCGCGGCCGCCAGGAGGATGCTCGTCAGCGGACGCTTCGACCGCTGACGCCGCCAGGCCGCAAATAGCAGGCCAGCCCAGGCCACGATAGACAGCCACCTGGCCGCCAGGCGAACGGTGGTCGCCTCATAGCGAATGCTCACCACGTGCGCCCCGACCGGCATCTCAGCCGTCACCAATCCCATGTCGCCTGTGGCGCCCGTAGGGACCCGCACGCCATCCACCCGCGCCTGCCAGCCCGGCGAATAGAACGCGTGCAGACGCAAGGGCCACGTCACGCTGTTCTCAACCCACAAGAGCAGATCGTCGCCGGAACGCCGGAGCAGGCGCACCGTGGCCGCGGCGATGGCCGGCCCGTCCACAGGCGCCTCTGGCGGCCGGCCCAGGGCCCAACGTTGCTCAGCGACCCAGATCGGCAGCAACTCGCCGACCCAGGTCGTGCCGGTCTGGCCGGTGGCGCGATCCAACTGCCAGAGCCCCTCCGGCTCAATGTCGCGTGTGGTGATAGCGGTCTGCTCGAACGGCAGCCGCGCCAGGCCGCTGACCAGCAAAGCCCCGGCGATCAGGGCGATGAGAGGCCGGGCGAGCCACAGCCTTCCGCGCTCGCGGCGAGAGATGTCGCTTGCGGCGGCTGCGCCCCGGCCGCGTGTGATCGCATGGATCAATCCTGCGGCGCTCAGCGCCAGGCCGAGCGCGCTGATGGCCAGGAATCGCCAGGGGAATTGCAGCGCGGCCAGCACTGGCGCCGCCGCGTCCCAGATCGGCTGCGAAGGCTGGCTGGCCAGAAAGAGCGCAGCGAGACAGGCGACGGACCCGTAGAGCGGCAGAAAGCGCCTGGACCAGAGCTCGGAAGCCGCTCCGACCGCGAGGATCAGAGTGGGGATGAGCCCGAACGCGAAGTAGGTGTCGGGCCGATCGCTGCCGGTCGCATAATCATAGAGGAGCGGCCCCACGAGCTGAAGCGGAGCGACCAGGTGATGGCGATAGCCGTCGCCGCTGCCCGCGCCCAATCCGGCATACCGGGCCTCGGCTGCCAATGGCAGCCAGAAAAAAGCGGTCAGCCCGATCGCCAGGCCCAGGGGGGGCAGGCCGCGCCACAACAGACGCCACTGCCGGGTCGCCCAGGCTCTTCCGGCCAGGTACAGCGCAAAGAAGGGCGCGAACATCAGCGCGGTGAAGCTGTGGGTGAGCAGCAGCCCGGCCCAACTGAGCGCCTGCCAGACCTGGCGCCGGCCGGCCCACAGGCCATCGTATGCCCACAGGATGATGGGCAACCAGAGAAAGGCCATGTGCTCGGCGAATGCGGCGCGCGGATAGAGGTCAACCAGCCGATACGGCGCGTAAAGATAGATCAGCGCGGCCATGAGGGCCGCCTCCCGCCCCAGATGCGCGGCAGTGAAGCGGTAGAGGGCGACCCCAGAAGCGAACAGCCCGGCCAACATCGCCAGTTTCAGGGCCCACAGCGGACCCAGGAGCGCGGCCGGCTGCGCCAGGTAATACGACAGCGGGCTGTAGAAGTTGAAGAGCGGGACGCCATACCCGAAGGCGAATTCGCCGATCCAACGTGGATAGAGGACCCCCTCTTGCAGGTAGCGGGTGAGGGCCGCCACACGATGCAGGTGATGGAGGCCATCGCCCGAAGCCCAAAAGCCCTGGCGCAGCAGATTGGCGCCAACCGGCAGCGTTAAGAGCGCCAACAGCAGATAGCTTGCGGTCGTTCGCCAGACTTGCTGCAGCCGTGTTCCACCCGCCCATCGCCTGGCCGCCGACCCGACCATCAGGCGGGCGCGGCGGTTGGCTGGCTGGTTTGGTGCAGCAGCCAGATCAGAACGCAGCGGGACGGCGGCCGGCCCGGCCTGCATCGAGGCTGGCGCAGGCGGCGAAGCTGGGGTATCAGCAATCATGGTACCGGATTATACCCGCCAACCCCGTGACTGCGGAAACTCGAACTGGCTCGGTCGGAGACCGGCCAGAGCGGGGGCCAACCCCGTGACTGCGGAAACTCGAACTGGCTCGGTCGGAGACCGGCCAGAGCGGGGGCCAACCCCGTGACTGCGGAAACTCGAACTGGCTCGGTCGGAGACCGGCCAGAGCGGGGGAAACCTGGTCCCTGAAGCTAACGCCGGCCGGCCGCGATGCGCGCCGCGGCGCGGCCACAGGCCGCCGCCAGCAGCGCCAGGTCGGCTTCTGTGTGGCTGGCCGACACATTGCCGCCGCCATGTACCACGTGGACGTCTTCCAGCAACAGCGCCAGTTGCAGCAGGTGTTCGCGCAACTCGGCATCGTACAGGGCCGGATCGTTGGCTTCGTCGGGGCTGACCGGTGACCGGATGTCGCGCAGCGGGAAGTGCGGCAGGAACATGGAGCCGCCCGGCAGCCCGTCCACGCCGTCGCCAGTGCAACAGACGGCCATACCTGCATCCTGGAACGCCCTTGCGACCCCGCGGCGGGCTGCCTCTCCCAGTCGCGCCAGCCGGGGGTAGATCTCGGCCTCATGTTCGGCCAGATGGGTGAGCATGGTTCTGGCGGCCAGCAGCGACGCGGGATGCGCCGAGTAGGTGCCGCCAGAGAAGCGCACCCGGCCGCCCCCTTGCCGACCGGCCAGCCCCAGCACGGCCGCCCGGCCCGCCACGGCCGCAGCCGGCATGCCGCCGCCCATGATCTTGGCGAACGTTGCCAGGTCGGGCTGGACGCCGTGCAGCCGCATCAGGTCTCCGGCCCGAAAGCGAAAGCCGCTGATGACCTCGTCGGAGATCAGCAGCGTGCCGTAGCGGTCACACAGCGCCCGCGCCGTGCGCAGATAGCCGGTCGTGGCGAAGATATAGCCGCCCGCGCCGATGAACGGCTCCACGATGAAACAGGCGATACGGTCGCCGTGCGCCCCGAAGACAGCGGTCAGCGCGTCGGGATCGTTGAAGCGCGTGATCAGCACCTCGCCGCCGATGCCCGCAGGCAGCCCCTCCCCCTCGACGCGCCAGGGGTGGTCGCCGGCCGCGTAGCTCACCCCTACCAGGCCCCACGGCTGGCCGCCGTGCCAGCCGCCGCCCACCTTCAGCACCAATTGGCGGCCGGTGAAGGCGCGCGCCAGCATGACTGCGTACATGGTGGCCAGCGCGCCGCTGGTGGTGAAGCGCACCTGTTCGGCCCCGGTCAGGCGACACAGCAGCCCGGCCGTCTCGATCTGGAGCCGATCGGTGAAGCCGGTTTGCAGCCCCTGGCCGGCGGCAAAGGCTTGCGCCAGCGCGGCGGTGATGAGGGGCGGGTTGTGCCCCAGCAGATTGGCGGCGTGCCCTTGCCAGAAGTCGAGGATGCGGTGGCCATCTTCATCGGTCACCCAGGCGCCTTGCGCCGCGACGATGCGCGGGGGAAAAGGGCGGATCAACCGCAGCGCATGGCTGCCGCCGTCCACCATCACGCGCTGGGCCTGCACGTGCAGGCTGGCCGAGGCGGGCGAGCGCTGCGCGTATTCGGCCGCCAGCGCCGCGTAGAGTTGAGCATGATCGTGTGTGGTCATAGGCTTTCTATCCTGTGGTTCTAGCGGCCGATCGCCAACTGCGTCACCAGCAGGGCATCGCCCAGGGATTTGCCGTCTGGATCGGCGACCGGCAGCCGGGCCAATGTGACGGGATCATACATGGCGACGATCACCGTGTAGTCGCCGGCGGGCAGACCGGCCGGCAACTCGATGCGATAGACGTCGGTCAGATATTCGCCTGGCAGCCAACTGGTGGTTGGCGCCGCGGCGTCGCCTGGCGTCTGATCGCGTTGGCCGCGCAGCACGCCGTTGGCGTCCAGCAGTTGGGCGGTGACGGCGTAACCGACCGCGCTGGCGCGCTCAGCCCGCCAGTAGAGAGTGAGCGTCAGCTCCCGGCGCGCCGCGTCCGGCATCGCAAGATCATGACCCATCAGTCGGGCGAAGTCGCCGAAGAGCGCGGCGGAACGTCGCATGGGGGCTGGCGGTTCGAAGACGTGCAGCCGGCCCGCAATGGCGATCTCCCCCAACTCGCTCGGCGGCGAGGCGAGTCCCGCGTCGGGATCTACCAGCGTGAGGAGGATGCGATAGCGGCCGGCCGGCGTGGTCGGATCCAGCCGCCACAGCCGCTGCTCGCGCACGACCTCGCCGGCCCGCCATGCGGATGGCGGGTAGCGGCCGCCGGTCGGGACGGTCTCGTCGAGCGAGATCAGGCTGCCGCGGTCGGCGGCAGCCGAAGGGTCCGGCGGCGCCAGCGCCAGCCGGACGCGCCAATCTGCGGTTGGGGCGCGCTCCGCCTGCCAGTAGAGCTCAAGCGGAACGCTGCTGCCAGGGCTGGCCGTTTCGGGCAGAGGGCCGCAGCCGAGCAGTCGCAGTCCGCGCCAGGCTGCGTCGATGGCCGCGGCGGGCGCTACCTGGTCCGGCGTGGGCGGCTCGACGGCCGGGGTCAGCTCGACCTGGCTGATCGTCGCCGAGCCCCCCTGGACAGCCAGCGGCTGGAGGGTGGCTGGATCGTAGACGGTCAGTTTGAGGGTGTGGCGACCGGGAGGGACGCCGGACAGGGGCCGGATCAGAAAGACGCTCAGCGGTTGATCCGCGTCGGTCCAGTGGGGCGGCGCCAGGTGCCGATCGTTGAGGATCGGCCGGTCATCGCGGCCGACGATGAAGCCGGCCGCGTCTTCTAGCACCAGCGTCGCCTTCAGGGACGTCGCGGCGCGGGGCAGCCGCGCCCACCGCACCACGGCCCAGACGGCCTTGTCGGTCGGGGCGATGGGCAGCCGCGTTTGAGCGATGGCGCTCGTCGCGCCCGACCCGCGACCGCCGAACGCAGCGCCGATCAGGCGCACCTGTTCGCCGAAGCCGATCTCGCGGCAGGTCAGGGGCGGCGCCAGCTCGAACCGGATGGCTGCATCCCCTTGTCCGCCATCTGTCGCCGCTTCGACCGGGCCGACCGCATACCATGTCACGGTGTAGCCCCGGAACGATCGCTCTCCCAGCCTCGCGCCGAACTTCTCCAACAAGAATGGCGCCGCGCCGCGCGGGTCGGTATCGGATTCGAACCAGTGCACCCAGAAGATGCGCCGCAGTCCCCGGCCCGATCCCCACACAGCCTGCGTGAGATCGTTGAGGCGGTCGGCCACGGCGTTGATGTCCACGAACAAATACTGCGCCGGCGCCAGGTCGGCTGGCCCGGCCGGCGGAAAGCCATCGTGCTGGTTGTTCCAGCGTTCATAGTAGAAGCCGAAGGGATAGCGCTGGTCAACCAGGATCAGATCTTGCCCGGCAGAATCGCTGGCCCGCGTCGCGGTCTTCAGCCATGCCACAAGCCCGCGCGTGTCTTCTCGGAAAAAGCGCGCATCGGTCAGATCGCCGTATAGACCGGGCAGCAGGACGATCACCAGTCCCCACGCGGCCAGCCCGGCCAGCCCTCGCCCGGCGTTCAAGCGTCGGGCTACCTTTGCCCAGCCCGCTAGCGCCAGTCCTATCAGCAGCAGCCAGCCCGGCAACGCGAAGCTGATGTAGCGGCTGGCGAAGATCGCGCGGTCAAGGATGACCAGGTAGTAGAGGATGGGGGGCAGGATGGATAGGAGCAAGAAGGCGTAGGACGTAGGGCGTAGGGCGTAGTGCGTAGTGCGTAGCGCGCGATATGCGGCGCCTGGCGTTCTGAGACCCACTAAGCGCCTGGCGGCTGGCGGCTCATTTTCGGGACAGTTGCCCTTACCGCGGCCGGCGCCACGGGGGATGAAAAACACGCGGGGTGGACTCGAGGCTTTAGCCGGTTTGGTGGTCGGCGGCAGAAACCGGCTGAAGCCTCGAGACCGGAGTGGCGGGCGGCGATTTTCGGGACAGTCCTGAAGGATGCTGACGCAATCGCCCATGCCGGCCGCGGCGCCACGGGGGATGAAAATGTCATTGCGAGGAGCGTCTTTTGCAACGAAGCAATCTCCTTCGTTGACGGGGAGATTGCTTCGCAAACTGCGCTCGCAATGACCAGCGGGGCGATTTTCCGAACAGACTGTCTCCTGGTTACTGCCTCCTGCCCCCTGTCCCCAGGCTCCCAGCGCCAAGACCCAGCCGCCGAGGAGCAGAGCCACGCCTGCGATCACCCAGGGTTGCGCCGCGATGGGATCAATGTGCTCGCCGAGACCATAGACCCGGCCCAACTCGGAAAGGTATGCGGTCAGAGTCGGCGCGGTCAGGTTCGGGTTGCGATAGGACGGGATTTGGCGCAGCGCCACGGGCAGGCCGGGCAGACACAGAACGGCGGTCAACAAGCCGGCGAGCGCAACCCGCGTCGCCCGCAGCCGCCGCTCGCGGCCCGATCCGATCAGGCTCCAGCCGACTGCACAGCACCAGAGCGGAACCACGGCAAAGACGGCCGCGTAGTGGGTGAGCAGGGCCAGGGCGGAGAAGAGGGCGAAGATGACCCAGGGCCAGGCCGCCGCAAACTGCCGTGCTCTGAGACGCCAGAACATGAACACTGCCTCAGCCCGCCTCGGCGGGCTTCCACCTTGTAGCCCGGCGTTTGAACGCCGGGCGGAAATTGAACGCCGGATGTGAGCCACCAGCGCCAGAGCCGCGGCCGCCACCCACACCAGCCCGACTGTGTACATGCGCGTTTCCTGCGCCTCGCCCACGAGGAACGGCAGGAAGGCCGCGGCAAGCGCCGCGCCGAAGCCGGTCCACCTCCCCTCGATGCGCCGGCCCAACGCATCCATCAGCGGGATCAACAGCACGCCGAACCAGAGCGACAGGAAGCGGGCTGCAAACGCGCTGCCGCCGGCCAGTCCGCGCCAGCCGTGCAGCAGATAGAAGTAGATGGCTGGGTGGATATCCAGCTCGGGCGCGATAGCGATCTGCGCCAGCGGACGGCTGGCCACGTCAATGTTGCGCGCCTCATCCCACCAGATGTCCTGGAAATCCAGCCGGTAGAGGCGCAGGGCGAAGGCGGCCAGCACTACGAGCAGCAGCAGGCCGCGAGATAGCCGCAGATGACGATCTTGCCCCGGCCGCGTCTCACTCATGGGCCACCGCGATCGCGCCAAGCAGCAGCGCGTTGTCTCGCACGCGGCCGCTGGCTTCTGCAATCGGCAGGCGATCGCCCGCCGAGCCGGTTGCGGACAGCCCATAGAGGCCGACCCACACCTCGTAACGACCGGCAGCCGCGTTTGGGGGGATCACGAGCGTGCGATGGTCAGTCACCGGCTGGCCCGGCTCCCAGGCCGAGGTGGGCCATGCGCCCGCGCGCGGAGGGCCATCGCCTTGCGCTGCGATCGCATCACCCGGACCGAGCAGGTGCAGCATGACCGTGTAGTCCTCGATAGCGCGGTCATCAGCCTGCCAGTAGAGCGTGAGGGTCAGGCGCTTTCCCGGCGCGATTGGCCCGGCCGGCGTCAGGTCGTATCCCAGCAACCGGATGCGATCGCCCAGTCTGGCCGGGGTCCGAAAGGCCGGTTGCGACTGCGCGGGCTGCCGCGGCAAGAGCCGCAGGCTGCCCACGATGCTCGACGCGGGCCGGCCGTCGGCCGATCGGCTCGGCAACCCCTCGCCGGTTTCGGGCGCAAAGAAGCCGACTTCGGCCCGCAGGAGCGCCGGCGCGACGACATCGTGGGGGATCACTACCGGATACCGGTCGGCGATGGTCGTGGCCGGCTGCCACAATCGCGTCGGGTAGGCGCCCAGTCCGGGCCAGCTATTGGCCTCGGCCAGGCTTTGGCCCAGGTGGTCCAGCAGATGCACGAAAACGGTGTAGTCACGGTCGAATGGCTGTAACACCTGCCAGTGGATGGCGACCCAGACCGTGTCGCCGGGCCGCGCGGCTTCCGGCTCTAGCCTGCCGCCGATGATCGCAGCGTGCTCGCCGTGCAACCACGGTCCCAGCCGCGGCAGGGCTGGCGCGTCCTCGATCGGCCAGACAGACGGCCTGAGATAGGCGGGACGGATCACGGCGAAGGGTGAAACGATGGCCGCTATCGCCAGCGCGACGACCGGAATCGCTGACCAGGCGCGTCGCCAGTTTGACGGCGGCACGAGATCTGAAGGCTTCCTCAGCCTTTGGGTTGCCCGTGGAACGAGCGCGGCCCATTGGGCCCAGCCGAGCATCAGAAACAGATTGATAGCCCAGGCTGCCGGGAAGAGCAGCCTCCCCTGCGTGCCCGGCGTGATCTGCGTCCAGCGCACCAGGCTGAGAAGCAACAGGCCGCTCCAGCCGGCAGGCAATAGCAGCGCACGCGAGCGTGGCAGAGCGCCAGAAACCCATCCCAAGCCCAGGCCGAGCGCCGCCAGCAGCGCGAAACCATCCAACGTTTTGTAGACCCAATCTGGCAGCAGCAGGTTGAACCAGCCGAAGAGCGCCCAATAGGAGATGCGCAAGCCCTGGAACTGGCTGAGGATCTCGCGCCAGCCCAGCGGCGTTGCGCGGCGGCCGACGATGTCCAGCATCCGGTTCAGCCCGGTCGGGTCGCCGTAGAGCTGCCAGTTGCGCAGATACCACCACCCGGCGACGAGCAGGGCAGTGCCGAAGATGACCGCCAGCCTGATCACCGTTGCACGAGAATCTTGAGCGCGGGGCGACCAATACCCGAAGAGTCTGATTTGCGTGATCAGCAGCGTCACGCCGCTCAGCAGCCAGAGCGTCAAGCCGCTCAGCTTGGTGAGCGCGGCCAGGCCGAGAACCAGGCCCAACAGCATATCATCACGGCCGATGCCGGGGGATGGCGTCTGCACTACTCTGAGCAACAGCCATATGCTTAAGGCGGCCAGAAAGGTGATCAGGTTGTCGTTCGATACCGCGGCGCTGATGAAGATGAACTGCGGCGTGCAAGCCATCAGGCCGGCGGTCGCCAGCGCGAGGGCCGGTCGGCCTGGCAGCAGCCGACTGACGATGAGATAGGTCAGACAGATGGAGCCGGCGCCCAACAGCACGGACAGCCATCGCGCGAGGTGGACTGCCAGCGTCGTCCCACAATAGGGCCACGCCTCGCGCTCGGTGTGCACGATGCGGTTCTTGTTCGCAGGATAGAGTGGGTCGCCCAGATTGGCGTGTGGATTCAGCCACAGCAGCGACGCCGCATCGCGCGTATCGAGCGGCGCGATCAGCAAGGCGACCAGCGCGTAGTAGAGGGGCGGCTGGCTGCCTTCTTGCAGCCAGGGGCCAGGGTTGCTCGCATCCTGGATCGGCAGCTCGCGGGCTGTGGCCAGGCGTTGCGCGTAGAAGAAGTGCTGGGGCTCGTCAGGGGTCTCGAAGATCGGCGTGATGACGCTGTAGATCACGCCCAAGACGAGAAAGACAGCCGCCAGGATCGCCAGGCCAGGCCGCGGCCGTGCGATCCTAGACCACACCCAGCCCACGATACATCTCCAGGTGGCGCACTGCGATGGCGCTCCACTGGAACTGGCGAGAAAGAGCGAGCGCCCCGCGTCGCACCTGGTTGCGC